>JACKQG010000065.1_pt1 | contig 33237 bp, 32 predicted proteins | sample 8237621 | NCBI WGS metagenome assembly JACKQG01 (sample SAMN15677084, study PRJNA649215) | marine metagenome | biome: marine; feature: Black Sea; material: saline water; isolation source: suspended particulate matter (SPM) from the Black Sea western gyre | collected 2013-06-09/2013-06-10 | depth...
GATGGCTACCCTGTGGGTATACTGTCCCAGGTACTTGATCACATGCTCGGCACTTGAAAAGGAAGGCTTACTATCGAACAGACAAATTTCATTCAGCTCATGAGCAAGCGTAAACACCGTTTTACAAATAAGTTTGTGATTCAATGAAGTTTTTATCTTTGCCGCACTTAATAATTAATCACAAATAGAAATGGAAACAAAAGCTGCTATTCGGGGTGGAGAATTTTTAATTAAAGAAGTTACTGTAGATGAGGTTTTTATACCTGAAGAATTTAATGAAGAGCAATTAATGATCGCTGAATCATGTAATGATTTTGTTGAAACTGAAGTTGCCCCTTATTTTGATAAATTAGACGAGCACGAAGAAGGATTGATGCCTTCGTTACTAAAAAAAGCCGGTGAGTTAGGTTTGCTTGGAATTTCTGTTCCAGAAGAACTTGATGGTTTCGGGCAATCATTTTTAACTTCAATGAAAGCTAATGAAGCTATGGGTTCCGCTTATTCTTTTTCTGTCGCCGTTATGGCTCATACAGGTATAGGAACTTTGCCGATTCTGTATTATGGTAATGATGATCAACACCAAAAATATATCCCTTCCCTTGCCACAGGTGAAAAACTAGCTGCTTACTGTCTTACAGAACCAAATGCCGGCTCAGATGCAAATGCCGGAAAATCAAAGGCTGTTCTGTCAGAAGACGGAAAATATTACATACTGAATGGCCAGAAAATGTGGATCACTAATGGGGGCTTTGCAGATGTATTAACTGTATTCGCAAAAATTGATACCGACAGAGTTCTTAGTGCTTTTATCGTTGAAGCCGATTGGGAAGGTATTACAATGAACCCTGAAGAACATAAAATGGGAATAAAAGGCTCTTCCACTCGTCAGATATTTTTTAATGATGTTAAAGTTCCTGTTGAAAACCTGCTTGGCAAAAGAGGTTCAGGCTTTAGAATTGCCCTTAACATACTTCATATTGGCCGTATAAAACTGGGAGCCACCGTTATTGGCGGAATGAGACGTGCTATAAATCATTCCGTTAACTATGCAAATGAACGTAAACAGTTTAATATGTTTCTATCTGAATTTGGTGCTATTAAACATAAACTGGCTGAACAGGTTATAAAAATGTTCTCAACTGAATCGGCTGTTTACCGCTCAAGTAAAGACATACAGGATACAATTGAAAGCTTGCTAAGCCAGGGCAGCACCTATGGAGAGGCAAATATTGAGGGTGTTGCCGAATACGAACCTGAATGTGCCCTGTTGAAAGTTTATAGCTCTGAATCTCTTGATTATATTGTTGACGAAATGGTGCAGATTTATGGAGGAATGGGGGTTTCAGCTGAAGCTCCTGCCGACAGGTCGTACCGCGATTCCAGAATTAACAGAATTTTTGAAGGTACGAATGAGATAAACAGACTCATCACTGTTGACTCAACAATGAAAAAAGGAATGAAACACAAGATTGATCTTTTTGAAACTACAAAAGACGTGCTTGATAATATTGAAAAGGTTGAAAGTGTTGACATGACTACAGGTGATTATTATGAATCAAAACATGCGTATGTGGTTAATCTTAAAAAAGCTGTTCTAATGCTTCTTCCTGTTATTCAGGATACTTTCAAAAGTCAACTGATGTTTGAAGAAGAAGTGCTTATGAATATTTCTGATATGATAATGAATCTTTACATTCTTGAATCAACATTGTTGCGCGTTGAAAAGCTGGAAATAAACAGCATTAAACAAAATATTTCTCTCTACAAAGACATGTTGGATGTACTAACCCAGGATATGGCTTGCAGAATCTATAAATCTGGTTTTGATGCAATTGGTTCATTTGCTGAAGGCGATCAAAAGAAGATGCTTTGTAACGCTCTGAGTACCTTAACAAAAGCCTACCCTGTAAACGTTAAAGATGCAAGAAGAAGAATTGTTGATAAGCTAATTGAAGATGGCGTTTACAAGTTTTAGCAGCATTGATAAAATAGAATTAAGAATGCTGCATGATCTGGATTCAATTTACAATTCGAAACAACTAGCGCTGATAAAAGTAAATCTTATTTCAGAATTCCTTTTCCAATAACCAAACGTTGAATTTGATTAGTGCCTTCATAAATTTGACAGAGTTTAGCATCGCGCATCATTTTTTCAACAAGGTAATCATGTGAATAGCCATCGCCAGCCATAACCTGCACGGCATCAGTAGTAACTCTCATACCCACATCAGAAGCATATAATTTACTCATAGCAGATAATAAACCGGCAGATTTTTGACCATTATCGTAAGCCCAGGCTGCATGCCACGTAATAAGTCTCGCAGCCTCAATTTCAGTAGCCATATCGGCAAGCATAAAGCTAACACCCTGATTTACGGTAATAGGTTTACCAAACTGGATTCTGTTTTTTGCCCAATGTTTAGCTGTTTCAAAAGCCTCCCTAGCATTTCCGAGACTCAATGCAGCAACGCCAGTACGGGTTCTATCAAAGGTTCTCATGGCTAATAAAAAACCATTGCCCTCCTCTCCTATTCTGTTTTTAATGGGTATTTCAACGTCATGGAATTTAAATTCAGTTTGTATCGAAGCTCGTTGTCCCATTTTTCGCATATCGGCTACCATTTCAACGCCAGGACTATTTGTAGGTACAACAAATGCTGTTAAACTACGTGCACCTTTTTCAGAGTTAGTTAATGCAAATACAGTTAAAAATGAAGAAGGGCTCCCATTAGTGATAAAACGTTTGTGGCCATTAAGAATATATTTGTCACCATGGAGAATTGCATTTGATTTTATTCCTGCTACATCCGACCCTGCATTGGGTTCGGTAAGAGCATATCCTGCAACGGATTTTTCTTCATTAATCTGACCAAAAAATCTTTTTTTCTGTTCTTCACTGGCACCAAGATACAAAGGTGTTAAAGCCAATGTACTAGCATCCATACAAATACCTATACCTACACATCCGGCACCGAGTTCTTCTGAAGAAATAGCACTTTCAAGAATACTGTATCCATGACCACCATATTCCGGCGACATAGGTCCGTTCATAATGCCCTCTTCATATGCTTTTTTTACAATTGGCCATGGGAATTCAGCGAGCTCATCATATTTTCTTGCTTCCGGTTTCATTACCCTATTGGCGAAATCACGAACTTTTTCTCTTAGTTCAATCTGGTTTTTTTCTAATGAAAAATCAATCATTTTCTTCTATTTTATTGATTATTAATATGCTAAAATGTTATTTTGGAAAAAAAACAAAAATACATACTTCAGTCGATTATTCCTATTTTAGTCAATAATTTTAATGGTATTTAGAATCTAGTAAAAACAATGTTTACGCTGTGAATCAATATATTTATATCAAAGGCTTTAAATCGTATTTGCAACTGGAACGAGGAATGTCGGCTAATACTGTGGTGGCCTATCTCTATGACGTTGGACTGCTGTTCAGCTTTTTAAATGAAAAAAAACCATCTATAGGAATAAAAGATATAAGTACAAATGACCTTAGAGAATTTATTGGGTTTATCGACAAATTGGAATTAGGCCCTTATACTCAATCGAGAGTTGTTTCAGGTATTAAAGCATTTTTCAGATACCTTATTCTTGAAAAAATCATAACATACAACCCGTCAGAAATGTTAGAGTCGCCAAGATTGGGTAGAAAATTGCCTGATGTACTTACAATTGAAGAGGTTGAAAAAATAATTACTTCAGTAGACCTTTCGCAGGATGAAGGCGAGCGAAACAAAGCAATTCTTGAAACACTTTATGGTTGCGGCATACGCGTAAGTGAACTTATTAACTTAAAAATATCTGATCTGCATTTCAAGGAGGGCATAATGTTGGTGACTGGCAAGGGTAACAAACAACGACTTGTACCCGTTGGTATGGCTGCCGAGAAACAAATAACCACTTATTTAACTCATATGCGACCTACTTTACAAATTTTGAAACAAGATAACGATGTATTGTTTTTAAACCGTAGGGGCAAAAAACTAACACGCCAGATGATATTCTATATTGTTAAAAATCATGTTGAAAAAACCGGTATTAGGAAAAACATAAGCCCACATTCATTCAGGCATTCATATGCAACTCATCTTGTACAAAATGGTGCTGACCTACGGGCGGTACAAGAATTATTAGGTCATGTTTCAATTACAACCACCGAAATTTACACACATCTTAACAGGGAGGATTTAAGGAAGGCTATTATGGATTTTCATCCTAGGAATAGAAGTATAGGGGTATAGGGGGTATAAAGGTATAGGGGTAAGGGGGTATAGGGATATAGAGGGGCAATAAAGGTATTTGGGTATCGGGTGGGTAAGGTTATAGGTCTTTAGAGTATCGTAAAACTTGTAAGTCATTACTCTATACACCTTATAACTTATACCCTATACCTTATACCCTATTTCCTTTATACCTTTCTAAATCGCCTCAATATCTCCATTTTCATCAATCAGTACTCCAAAATTCATATAAACGAGCAGGTTATCCCTAAAAAAGAAATCCATCATACTTTCCTCGTACGAAACTCTTAAGTCTTTCTTATTAGTATTGCCCACATATTCCTCATTTTCAATATCATAATTTTTATGTCCGTTCTCTGCCATCAATGCTATAATATCTTCTTTTGTCATTCCCATTATTTTTTTCCCATATAATGATGATTTTGGATGTTCCGTTTCAATCCCGACGAGAATAGGGTTTACCTGGCCCGCAAAAAACAATGAGAATCCCTTGTCCCAATAATGAAGAATTGTTGTATCAAGGTCTTCGTCTTCATCGATAATGTCAATTTCTTCAGGTTCGCCATACTTCTCTACAAAACTGTCCATCTCAATGCCAAACAGTATTTTGCCGTAGCTATAATTTGGGATAATTTTAAAATTTGAAAACATATTATTAATTTTATTTATTGATAATTAATATTTATTTAAATGGAGAATCAGGCTCCTTTGCCAGACTATTATAAACCATATTATCGAGCATATTGGGGAAAAACTTGTTAATTGTTGCAACCAGTTTTCCCTGACTTGTCAGGATAATTTTGTTTTTTCTTTTCGCAACAGCATTATAAATGTGTTTAGCAACTTCCTCAGCTGACATCATTTTTTCTTCTTCACGCGGTGATTCTCCCTGCATCGTGCCATCTGCACTAAGAGCCGTGTTACGAATGTTTGAGGAAGTAAAACCGGGATATGCCATCAAAACGTGAAGACCATTTTTCAAATTTTCGTTACGTAATGATTCCAGGAAACCGGCCATAGCAAATTTTGAAGCTGAGTATCCGGTTCGCGCAGGCAACCCCTTAATTCCGGCAACTGAGGAAACACCTGCTATACTTCCTTTTGAAGCTAATATATATGGCAATGCATACTTAGTACAATAAACAGTTCCCCAAAAATTAATATCCATTACCTTTTTAATTACCTCCAAATCTACATGTTCGAAAAGTGCCCTCATTGAAATACCCGCGTTGTTTATAAGAATATCAATTTTGCTAAAATTATTAATTGCCGTTAGTATAAGATTCCTGCAATCAAGCTCAATACTTACATCGGTTTTTAACCAGGTTGCATCGCCACCTACTACTTTTATATCATTACATATTTCTTTCAATACCTTAACATTGCGAGCTCCCAGAACTACTTTAGAACCTTGTACCGAAAACTTGTAAGCCAATGCCTTACCAATTCCTGATGTTGCACCCGTAATAATTACTACCTTGTCTTTCACATGTATTTTTTTACAATGATAATAATTATTGTAATTGTCAAAAATCTTTTTTAATAATTGTTAAGATTTTTTTTAGGAATGTATGCAGAAAACAAACTAAGCCTTCTTCACTGCAGTATGCCAATTTTCGATTAAATCACTTACTTTATCTTCATGCATTAATGGTATAAAGGTTCTGTCAATAGTCCACTGGCGGATCAACTCATCGGTGTTTTCCCAATACCCTATAGCAAGTCCGGCCATGTATGCAGCACCAAGAGCTGTTGTTTCTAATATTTGGGGCCTTTCCACTATAGTTCTAAGTATGTCTGCCTGAAATTGCATAAGCGTTGAGTTTGAAGAGGCACCTCCGTCGGCTCTAATGTAGTTAACTTTTGAACCAATATCTTTTTCCATTGCCTTAATTACGTCATAACTTTGAAAAGCAATTGATTCCAATGCTGCTCTTGCAATATGTGCCTGTTTAGTACCTCTGGTTAATCCATAAATTAATCCTTTAGCATGTTGATTCCAGTGAGGTGCTCCGAGTCCCGAAAATGCTGGCACAAAATAAACTCCTCCGTTATCATCAACTTTTGCTGCTAAAGCTTCCACCTGCTTTGTAGATTTAATAATGTTTAACTGATCTCGCAACCATTGAATAACTGAACCTCCGGCAAATACACTTCCTTCAAGAGCATAAGTAACTTTATTATTTATTTTCCAGGCTATGGTTGTAATGAGCCTGTTATTTGATATTGTTGGCTTTTCACCTGTGTTTGCCATTAAAAAGCAGCCAGTACCATAAGTGTTTTTTACCATTCCTTTTTTAATACACAATTGTCCGAACATTGCTGCCTGCTGGTCGCCAATTACACCACATATGGGAATGCGTGAACTAATCAACCTTCCGGCAGTGTGAGCAAATACATGGCTATTGGGCTTTACTTCAGGAAGTAATTGGCGTGGGATATTAAACAACGTAAGCAGTTCATCATCCCATTCCAGGGAGTGTATGTTAAACAGCATTGTTCTTGAAGCATTGCTAACATCTGTCATGTGTGCTGTGCCATCGGTCAGGTTCCAGATTAACCACGAATCTACCGTTCCAAAAGCCAGCTCACCATTTTCTGCACTTTGCCTTGCCCCTGCCACATTATCAAGTATCCAGCTTATTTTAGTTGCTGAAAAATACGCATCTAATTCAAGTCCTGTTTTTTGTTTTACGATTTTATCATAACCAACCATGCGGAGTTCATCGCAAAATTCCGCTGTACGATGATCCTGCCAAACTATAGCATTATAAATAGGTTTTCCTGTTTTCCGTGACCATATAATCGTTGTTTCGCGCTGATTAGCAATACTTATTCCTGCAATTTCATCTACATGAATCCCAAGTGTCGCTATGGCTTCGGATGCAGTAGACAGTTGTGATGACCATATTTCAACAGGATTGTGCTCAACCCATCCGGGAGTGGGGAAAATCTGTCTTATCTCTTTTTGAGCAATTGCACATACATTTCCTTTATGGTTGAAAATAATTGCACGGCTACTCGTTGTTCCCTGGTCTAATGACAGGATGTATTTTTCTTTCATATTAATTATCTAGTAGAGGCATTTGCAAAGCCCACTATCTTGTCATTATGAAATGAAGAACCTCATGATATTGAATATTAATAAATTAGAGATCCTTCGCTGGTTCTACCAATGACAAAAAAGAGTTTTGTAAATACTTCTGTACTTTATGGTCAAATATAGAAAATCTTCGGTATCTGATTTAAAAGATAGAAGTAAAGTTGTTAAACGATTCGTATTTTTGCAAAGTACACTTAGTGGATGAAAAGATTGAAACAGAAGAATGAACTTTAAGCTTAAGTCAGATTTTAAACCTACCGGCGACCAACCGGAAGCAATAAAGCAGCTTGTGGAAGGAATAAACCGTAACGACAGGGCACAAACCCTGCTCGGGGTTACAGGTTCGGGAAAAACCTTTACAATCGCAAATATGCTCGCTCAAGTCCAACGGTCGGCTCTTGTACTTAGTCATAATAAAACACTTGCAGCACAATTGTATGGCGAATTCAAACAGTTTTTCCCTGAAAATGCCGTTGAGTATTTTGTTTCTTACTACGATTATTACCAACCCGAAGCTTATATCCCGGTAACTAATACTTATATCGAAAAGGATTTAAGTATAAACGAGGAAATAGAAAAACTGCGTTTAAGTACTACTTCTTCCCTCCTTTCGGGCAGAAGAGATATTATCGTAGTTTCTTCTGTGTCATGTATTTATGGCATAGGCAATCCTGATGATTTTACTAATAATGTAATAACCCTATTTGTTGGACAGAAACTGAGTCGTAACAAACTATTACGTGAGCTTGTTAATGCGCTTTACTCAAGAAATGACATTGAATTTAAGCGAGGTAACTTCAGGGTTAAAGGCGATACAATTGATGTTTTTCCGGCATATATGGATTGGGCTTTCAGGATAATTTTTTGGGGCGATGAAATTGAAACTATCGAATCAATAGATCCTTTGGCAGGAAAAAGAGTTGAGACTCTGGAAAATATTACACTTTACCCAGCCAACATATTTGTAACTTCTCCCGACAAGATGAAATCATCGCTAGTTGAAATACAACTGGATATGGCTAAACAAGTTGATTATTTTAAAGAAATCGGTAAACATCTCGAAGCAAAAAGACTTGAAGACCGCGTTACATATGATGTTGAAATGATGCGTGAATTAGGATACTGTTCGGGTATTGAAAATTATTCAAGATATTTTGATGGAAGAAATCCCGGCTCAAGGCCGTTTTGCTTGCTGGACTATTTCCCTGAGGATTATATTACTGTCATCGACGAAAGTCATGTTACCATACCCCAAATAAGGGCAATGTATGGTGGCGATCGTTCGAGGAAACATAATTTAGTTGAATATGGGTTCAGACTGCCGGCTGCTATGGATAACCGGCCATTGAAGTTTGAAGAATTTGAGCAGCTGACTCGGCAGATCATCTACGTAAGTGCAACTCCATCAGATTATGAACTTGAGCAATCGCAAGGTGTGCTTGTTGAACAGTTGATCAGGCCAACCGGCTTGCTCGACCCTCCTATTGAAGTACGACCATCAATGAATCAAATTGACGATTTATTAGATGAAATTGAGAGGACTGTTTATAATAAGCACCGTGTATTGGTAACCACACTTACAAAACGTATGGCCGAGGAACTCACTAAATACTTGATAAACCTTGGAATAAACACCAGATATATCCATTCAGATGTTGATACTTTAGACCGTGTAGAAATTTTAAGAGATCTGCGGCTTGGAAATTTTAATGTGCTTGTTGGAGTAAATCTTCTTAGAGAAGGGCTTGATTTGCCTGAAGTTGCTTTAGTTGCCATTATGGATGCCGACAAAGAAGGATTTTTAAGATCAGCCAAATCACTAACACAAACTGCCGGCAGAGCAGCTCGTAATCTTGAAAGTAAAGTGATTATGTATGCTGACAAGGTTACAAGATCGATGACCATTACCATTGAAGAAACGCAAAGAAGGCGTGAAAAACAACTTGCATACAATGAAAAACACAATATCACTCCCACCGCCATCATAAAATCGGTTGAGGCCATAATGGGGCAAACTGCTGTTGCTTCATCACATATTGTTGATAAAGATTATCAATCAAAAATTAAAGCAGGAATAGCTGCTGATCCGGTTGTACAATATATGAGTGCCAAGGAAATTATGTTTGCAATTAATAAAAATAAAAGTGATATGCAGGCTGCTGTAAAGGTGCTTGACTTTATTGAAGCTGCGCGGTTAAGAGACGAGAATAAGGTACTGGAAGAACTTTTACATCAAAAGTAATAAACCACTATTATGATCATAATAAATCAATACGTTAAATCAGTGTCCTATAATTATCCAATCTCCCCCAAATTGGTATATTCTTTAGTTACTTCATATTCATAACCCGGATACTCGTAAATAGTCATGCGGGGTTCGGTCTCACCAATAGAATACCCCCAGATGCTTTCGTAAATAGATTGATCTTCTCCAATATCTTCCAATTGTTGCAGGTATTCACTTATCGACTTCGACTCAATAATAATAACTTTATCCTTATTATGCATAGCCGGACTATGCTTACGGGTTTTGTCCAATTCAAACTCCAGTATCCTACGTCCGTAACGTGTTATGCCAATAGTCCTGAATGTTAAACTTTTCCCCACCCCAGGCAAATTCAATACATTTCTATCGGTACTCAGAAAAGGCAACCCTGATTTCTTCAGCAAATTGCGAATATTGTCAGTTAATACCTCAGCATTATTTGGGAACTCACGTATTTCATCGGAATACTCGGGAGGAATCTGACCAATTACTTTCTCCTCTATCTGCTCCTGAACTGCCCTTTCGTTTGTGGCAAAATTGAAACTATTTTCCATGTATCCTTTTACACTAAATGTATAGTAATTCAACACACCTATTTCATTCAATGTTTTACGAAGCTTTGATGAATGCCCCCTACGCGACGCTGCCGAGGTTAATACTAATTGATTGATAACTGTCCATCCAGCAATATTTAGTAAACGAACTGCCTCTTGTGCTTCGGGAGTAACTTCCATAGGTGATTCAAAATGAGTTTGAATAATAAACTGTTTCACTCCTAACTTAGCTGCTTTGCGTTTAAAATCTTTCAGAATAGTTGCTAATTCATGAGTTACTCTTTGCGGAAGATAAACCGGCAGTCTTGTCCCCAACCGAATCCGTAAAATCTCAGCATATTTATCACCCTCATTACGTTGTTCATTTGCTTTCTTTTTTCGTGCAATCATTTCATAAATCGAATCCAAGATTTTTTTCAACGAGCTGTCGGAACTCATAAATGCATCCCCACCTGTAATTAAGATATCACGCAATTGCGAATCCGATTCAAAATATCCAAGCAGAATTTTTAGCTTATCCTCCCAGGTTTCCTTTGGTTTTAGTTTATCGAGATTAAAATTCAGGTTCCCTCTTTGAAAATCAAACATTCGTTGGCATGATGCACAAAGCCCTCCACAGGCTCGTCCCATCGTATCGGGGATTAAAATTGCTACCTCAGGATAACGACGGTGAATATTATTATTCGATGGCAAAATCCAACCAGCAGCATTGGGCTTTCCGGGTTCAACCAAATCTTCTTTTTCCCAAGCCACAATATGACCATATTCATCAATTAATTGCTGGCTATAAACTACATAATACCTAATTGCTAAGTCAGCGCCTATAGCAAAATACGGAACGCGCACATGAAGCAACGACAAATAATAAGGGTTTACAAAAAATGGGATTCCTTTCTTTTCAGCCTCATAAAGAATCTTCATTGAATCTGGATCAAGAGAATTACCCAAAAGTTCGTTTAACAGATCGGGAGAACGTACAGCAAAACTTAAATGGAACCTATAATCATCCCACCATTCAAGCATTTTCAAATATTTTTGTTCTTCGCTTAATTTGGCATCAAATACGTACCTATTACTTTTAATTTCTCTTAAATCAATTTTACCAATTAGTATTTTAATAATCCGCTCCCGATTTTCTTCCCTAAGGTTGATTATTCTCGGATCAAGGCCAATACTCCAACGATTCATCCACTCTTCAACCTTTTCGATGGTGGGCATTTCACGCTTATATGTTCCACTGAACTGACGAAATAAATAAAGCATATCGCTGAAAAAAAAAGGCTTAGCTCCACCTGTTCCATATGTAACAGCAAGCCAAATTAGCTTTAATGGATTGCTAATGGCCTTTTCACCACGCAAATTCGGATCATCAAATTCGCGACCAGCATTATCAATGTAATCGAGAATTCTTAGCGTAGCAAAATCAACCCACGTCAGATTCTCAAAAGCTTCGCGTCCTTTTTCTTCTCTTTTATAAAATTTATAGGCTTCTTTATGCTTTTTCAATTCTACAAACACCCAGTTCCTAACACCAACCAATGCTTCAGTTGGGTTTTTGGCATTTCGCATAATTTCTTCTAAAACAGGATTTTCTTTTAATAATTGCTTTAAAAGCATATGTGATTTTACGGTAATCGCAATCTGGTCTAATTGGTGAACTTTCGATTCCATGGCGGTATGTTTTTGATTCACTTTAAGGTAAATGTAATATAAACCTTATATAAATTCATTCTATAGTAACAAACATTCTCCGATTTGCAACTTTCTCAATTCTTATTTAGAATTCAAATGTACAAAATCCCCCTTATTACGTTTACCATGTGCTACCTTTTATTATTTTTTAGTTCTGAATGTTAGTCAAATAGTCTATGTGTTCAAAATCCAAATGGCTGGGAAATTAGATCTGACCCAGCCTAAATAAGCACGAAAATATAAAGTAAGTGTTTTGTGAACATGTGAAAAATGAATCCGATAAAAAAATCTGGCTTGATAAATTAATCCGTTTTGTTACAAAGAAAATCCAGTCTATTTTGTAGAACAATAAACAAAGAATGCCACAGTAACGATGAGGATTTTACTACGGAGCTACACTTGTTTACAACTTATAGATACCACTATATTAAGACTAATTAGTTAATTGTAGCAAATGAGTGAGTTGATAAACGTTGTGTTTGGTTTTGTAATTTCTATTCTTGATCGTAATGAAATCTACATGCATAAATTAATAATTCATTTTCAACAACCTGATATACAAGTCTGTGCTCATTATCTATTCTACGGGACCAATATCCTGCTAAGTCATATTTTAATGGTTCTGGTTTCCCTGTTCCTTCAAATGGAGTCCGTTGTATTTCTTTAATTAATCCATTGATTTTTCTTATGATCTTTTTGTCAACCTTTTGCCAATAAAGGTAATCTTCCCAAGCATTTTCAGTAAAGGTTATAACCATTTCTAATAGTCTAATATTGGTGAAATAGTTTTACCAGATTTCATTTGTTGAATCGATTCAAAAAGTCGAGTCGCATTTTTCCTTGAGCTTAATAGATGTAAAGTCTCCATTATAGAATTATATTCATCAAGTGAAATAAGAACTGTGCCCTTACCACTTTTCCTTTTAATAATCAAAGTTTCATTGTCGTCCTCCACACTATCCAAATATTTTTTTAGTCCAGTTCGGAATTCGGAAAAATTTGCTGCAATCATTGTTTCTGTTTATTAAAGTTCATTATTAAGTACAAATATACGTACTTATATGAAACTTCCTATTTTTTTAGAATTTTTTTTTTTGATGGACTATAAAAATTCCAACTTATAGATACTCACTATATTAATACTTATTAGTTAATTGTGGCAAATGAGTGAGTTAATGAGCAGAAAGCATAATATATGTAGAGCTTTTCAAAGGCGGCCTAAGAGAGTTGGTTAAGGTAAATGAAGTCCAGGTCCTACCTGCGCACCGGCTTTGCGTTAAGCATGAACCAGAAGGTTTTTTTTTATTTTATTATGATTTTATTCTTCCTCAGCAAAAGTTAGAATATAACCATTTATGTCTTGAATTGAAAATTCTGTTGCTCCGTAAAAAGTTTTTTCAAGTCCTTTAATAATTTTCACTTTGTTTTGAATCTGGTTATAAAAACTTCTTATACCTGCTATTTGAATATATAGCAAAAGGGAACCTCCATCCTGTCTTCTTATTTCTGGCAATTCCTCTCCTAAGCTTGCAAATGTTTGAAACATAAATGTTACTTTACCACAAATCATCATAGCAAAAACAGGATCTCCCTCTTCAGGAACGATAGTAGCAACTGAGAAACCTAATTTTTTATAAAAGTCAATTGTCTTATTGATGTCAACTACAAAAATGTTAGGTGATACAGAATCCATAATATTCTGAATTATATAGTTATTAATTATTCTAAGAGCTATTTCCCATGTTGCCGCTGGCTAACGTTTAATGTAAAAAGTCGTTTTCATACTTTTCACATATTATTAACGGTCCGATATTATTTTTCTATTATTCTAAAAAACTCTCGATCCCAAACAGAAAAAAAAGTTTCAGCATCAAAGTCTTCATAGTAGATAAGAAATTTTCTCAGGTTCTTCCTGACATTCTCCGGGTATGCCCTAAGGTAGGCCATTTTTATTTCCGCCTGGTCTGTGATATAAATTTGAACATCTGCTTCGGGCATTCCGTCAATACCATATAATTCGTTAGCCGCTGGACTCGCTTGTGGATAACCCCATTTTTCCATTTTAGGTATCATATATTTATCTATCTCGGCTTCCATGTGTTTTGTTAAAACACTCTGATAAATAAATTGAGCATTAATTTTACCCTCTTTAAATAAATCTAAAACCAGTTGACTTAAAAAAATATGATCAGGATGACCATATCCTCCTTTAATATTATCAAGTGTGAATATTATAGAAGGATTGAATTCATTTACTCTTGCTATCAGTGCTGTAGCAACTTTTTCATAAAGATACTGTTTTTCGATTTCTTCATGCGATATCGGCATCCAAGGATATTTAATCGTGTCTTCACTAGGGCGGTAAAGACCGTCTTCCAGTATTTTTTCGGAACCCTCGCAAATAATATGTGCAGGATTTCTATCCTCTCCGGGAATTTTATGTACTTGCAAGCTTAGCTGCTTAATTGTCCAACCAGCTGCTGTTAGTTTCGCAATTGTGCCTGACATCATACAGTCATCATCATCATGGGCAACTATTATCAAGGCTTTTTTATTAGCCACCGTATCCAAATAAATATCATCCGGATAGATTTCTGTTGCTGTAAATTTTTTAAGTTCTTCAACTGTCGGTTTGTAGGAACAGGCAGTTATTGTAAGAATTAAAACCGTTAATGTTGTCAATTTAATTGTGCTCATAATTAATGTGATTTTGGTTAAATTACTGAACTTACACCTTGTACCTTGTCATCGCAAAGACGTCACAGCGAGGAAGAATGACGAAGCAGTCTCCTCAATAGTTGATACTTGACTCGACACTAAATGCTTTCGTTAATTCTCTGAAACAAAGTGTAAACATATTGCCTGGTTTCGCCGGAAGGCATTGTGTACGTATAATTAAAAGCTTCTATCAGCATAAAACTTTTTCCTAATTTTTTCTGTAGCATATTTTCATCAAATCTGTGAACCGGAAGTCCGCTACACTTTGTTGCTCCACCCAGGTTGAAAGTAGCAATAATTACAAATCCGTTCGGTTTAACTAATTTTCTAAGTAATTTAAAATAAGTATCTTGCTCCTTCTCATCATTAAAAAAATGTAATACTGCCCTATCATGCCACAGATCAACCTGTGCAAGATCATTCAATTCATTGGGTTGAGTTAAATCATCAACTACCCACTGGACTTTCCTGCTTTTATCACTGCCGATTCTCAGCTTTAACTTTTCTAATGCATTTGAGCTCAAGTCATTGGCTATTATGTTTTGATAACCATCCTCCAATAATTCATCCACGAGAGTTGAAGCTCCTGCTCCAACATTAAGTAGAATAGCACTTTTGTCGAGATTGCATTTCTTTATTAATCGCAGAGAGGGTTCAGGACTTTCTTCATACCAACCGAGCTTGTCTATCTCGTTTCTACTATAAACCTTATTCCAATGCGACTTAAAATATTCCTCTTTTTGTAGCACGCTGGTGTTAAAAGTTTGCTGTTTTTTGTTTTCGGTCATAATTTGAAATTCATTAGCCAGTATTTTTGCAAAACTAAGAAAATGTCTTTGCAACGACCAAAGGCACTTAATGATAATTGCATATCATCATGAATTTTCACTCAAGTAAACAAAACCGAACAAATAAATTGATCTTTAGAAAGATACAATGATTGTTAATAGTTATTATTCGTCCTTTAATTTCCTCAACATAACTCCCAGGGGTGTCCATATTAAAATTAGGTGGACAATTACTCCACCAAAGAGTATGGGACTTATTTCCTCATAATATGGGGTACCTTTCAATTTTAAAGAACATCCTACTATTACTGCCCCCCAAACAATAGCACTTGCTATAATATAATACCCAACATGTTTAAAATACTCTGTGGCTTTCTTTTTCATTTTATTACCTTTTTATTGTTTAAATATTACGGTTGAAATTTAAGAAAAAAATCATGAATAATTCATGCCGAGAATTTTATCAATATCCCAGGATGATTTTTGTTTTCCGAAAGCAGTGTTGTGACGTTCGGTATTGGATGCAAACGCCCATGCAGCAGCTTTTACATTTTTTGTTTGCTTCAATGTCATGAGCATCTTTTTGTAAACGGTTTTTTTATTCCAAAGATCAGTCCAACATTCTTGCATAGCATCGGCTAATTCATGAGGCGTCATTTTAATTGGTTTGTGACTTACCTCCAGAAAATGATAATGCTCCCAATCTTTAGGAAAATTAGTGTATAGCAACCGACCTTCATTTTCCAAACGTTTAAATAACGATGTGCCGGGTAGCGGTGTTACAATAGTTGCCTGCATAGCATCCATACCGGACTCAATCGCAAATTTTGTCCTGTTCTTTATGTCCTCTAATGAGTCTGAATCTAAACCAAACACCAGGGCGCCTAAGACGCTAATGCCATGTTTGTGAATATTTTGGAATGCTTCTTCATAATGATCAACGCCAATCTTTATATTCATCTTTTTATTGGTTTCTTTGAGTTGATCTACCTTTTCCGACTCAATCCCAATGAGGATCATTCTGCACCCACTCTCAGCTGCATATACTAAGGCTTCCTCATTATCTGCAATATTTAAAGAAGCCTGGCAATACCAATCCTTTTTAATACCACGCTCAATCATACCTTTAAACAACCGAATTGCTCTGTTGGCAGAGCTACTAGTGTAACCAATAATGTTATCGTCCACAAAAAACAGACGCTCATCTTTAATAGTTTCTATTTCATCCAATACCTCCTCAACAGGTCTTTCCCTGTATTTACTACCGTTAAATGTATGAACTGAGCAAAAATCGCAACTCATCGGGCATCCACGTGTTGTTTGAATGTTTGCATATGAATAGTCAGGATGAAATAAATCGCGCCGTGGATGTACACTGTTTTTTAATTCTTTTAACTCTCCTACATATCTTTTTTTCAGTTTTTTGTCCTCGAAATCCTTAAGAAGCTGATGCCAAACAGCTTCGGCTTCACCTATCACAATAGCATCGGCATATTGTTCTGCCTCATCAGCCCGCATTGAAATATGGATACCGCCCAATACTGTTTTAATACCCTTTTTACGATATATATCAGCAATTTCATAAGCACGGTAGGCAGCGGATGTTAATGCTGTAATACCAACTAAATCAGCTTCCTTATATTGGAAAGGCTCAAAATTTTCATCGATGATTTCAATATCCCAATTATCAGGTGTAAGTCCAGCAATCAATCCTAATCCTAAAGGTGGTGATATACTCCTTAAATCAAATAATTCGTCTCTTTTTGACTGATTAAAAGGATTAATCAGTAACAATTTTTTATGTTTTTTTTCAGTCACGTTTTTAAAAATGAAGAAGGTAAAAATATTTGATTTTTATTAATAGTGAAACAATAAAACAGTTTAATCATTAAGAAATTGTACCGAATTCAATTTCAATTTTGTCGGTTTGCATTACTATCATATCGTAAATGATCTTTAACCAAATTAAGATGCATGGAACCACTTTAAGCGTATATGGTATTATAACCTTTTCGCGTAAATATATAGGAAAAATATCTGTTGGTGACAATGATGTTAATACGAGAGCACTTACAAAAAGAATAATATTAATTCTGCTTTTCTTGCAAGTTACAAACCATAATGAAGCTCCGGCAATCGCAATTATAAACGTAGGTGATTCGGCTTTATGATTAAATATAACAACCCATATTAGTATAGAAGATAATGTGAGAAATCTAAAGGTGTAATTCGAATATTCCCTGAATCGTAATAAGGGAATTAAAAAAATTAGTACCCCAATTATAACAATAAACAATTTATTAATCTCAATATCAAACCATGTATTCATCATCCCCATAACCGAATAACCGTACGAAATTGAATGGTCGTTTGATAACATTTTCCAGTAGCTTGACAATAAAAAGTCATAATGATCAAAACCAATGAAAATTAAAGGCATCGCCAAAAACAGTATTGACCAAAGGGCAGAATATATAACCACCCTCCATTTTTTTGGATAGTATATAAATAAGACTAAACCAACTATTCCAAACAATTTTATAAACACCGAAAATATTATTAAAAAAGTAGCTAATAAATATTTGTCCTTTTCTAACAAACCAAAAGCTAAAATTATTAATCCGGCAATCAATGCATTCGACTGTGCGTTTTGTATTGAGGTAATTAATTCGATTAAAAGGAAAATAAGAATTAATCCTTTTTGATAGAGGCTTACTTTTGGCAAATAGTATATGGAAATCAGAAGAATAAATGTATTAAAAAGATTCCAGAGGTTGAGCCCAATCCAGTCAGGGAATATGGCAAAAATTCCGAAAAACGCTGCGAATGAAGGGCTGTATTTATATAAGTCAAAATGTTCCTCAGGATAGTGCGCATATAAATCTTTGCCATCAATCAGGTGGTGAAAAGCCTTTTCAAATATTGTATAATTGTTATATCGATTATATACTAATCCACTTTCCTGATAGATTTTATTTTCTGATAACAAAGACTGAATACTTGCGGCTACGGCCAACAGCAGAAAAATTAATGCAATAATCTTGTAATTAGATAGTAATGGCTTAATCTTATTTATCACGTTAATTTTTTTCAATTTGAGATAAAATCATCAAAACTTAGAAACCTTTAAATATACGGGCCTGCGAAACCCCAGGAGCATGAACATTGATATCTAAAAAATATCCAAATGGTGTTTGAAAACAATTATAACCGGCATTCTTTATACGCTCCTGTGCTTTATTAAAAATATTTTTTGTGAAATGAGGATCAGCTTTGGTTTCGGCAAGGTGGGCAAATGAATGTAATACCACCGCTAAAGTGTTATTCTTTTTTGCAGCCCACTTCAGGTTCTTGATTAATTTTGTTTCAACGCCTTTTGAATCCTCTTCATCATGTGCTTCAGCATGAATAAAAGCTACAAGTGTATCGTTGAACTCCTCCCCTTTTTCTACTTCAGGAAACTCTTCAAGTGTAAGTATTGTAGGATTATAGCTAAACTTGGTACAATATATCATCAGTAGTTTCATACTAATTTTTCAGGAAGGCAAGTTAAAAAAAAGTTTGACACCTTATTTTTTTCAGATTCAATCCTCCTTGTTTCTTCTGTATTTCTTCTTATCTGATTGAATTTTCTTGCCCTTAAGTCTTTTCTCTTTGGCGGCTAAACTTGGCTTTGTTGGTTTACGCTCCTTTACTGGTACTAGAGCTTCTTCTACCAGATTTAAAAACCTGTTAAGCACTATTTCCTTGTTTTTCAACTGACTACTGGTTTCGCTACATTTAAAGGTAAGGATTCCATCGGCTGTAATCCTGTTTTTTAACTTATCAGAAATTACTGTTTTTTGATCATCAGTAAGAATTGCCGAACTATAAACATCAAACAATAACTCAACTTGTGTTTCAACCTTATTAACATTTTGACCACCGGGTCCGCTGCTGCGGCTAAATTTATATTTTACTTCACTTATCAGGTCATCAAACATATGCCAAATGTAAGTGTTTTACAAAATACAATAACTTTGTACTATAAAAAAAATTGCACAAAATGCCAACACCTTTAGCTGAATTGCTTCGTCCTCAAACAATTGATGATTATGTTGGACAACAGCATTTGGTTGGTAAAGATGCAATATTGCGCAAAAGTATTGAGTCGGGAAATATTCCATCGATGATTTTATGGGGGCCGCCAGGTGTTGGAAAAACAACTCTTGCCAACATAATTTCAAATACTTTAAACAAAGAATTTTATACACTTAGTGCAGTTAGTTCAGGAGTAAAAGATGTTAGAAATGTTATCAATCAGTCAGTTATGTTTGGCGGCAATGTCATTCTTTTTATTGATGAGATACACCGATTCAGCAAATCACAGCAGGACTCACTACTAAGCGCCGTTGAGAAAGGAATAATTACACTTATTGGAGCAACTACTGAAAATCCTTCATTTGAGGTTATATCCCCATTGTTGTCGCGGTGCCAGGTTTATATTCTAACAAATTTAGATACTAAGGATCTCAGGGGATTACTCAATAAAGGCATCCAATTATTATCAAAAAAATTCGATATTAAAATTAAAGTTGAAGCTGATGAGTCCTTACTCAGGATTTCGGGGGGCGATGCCCGTAAATTATATAATGCATTGGAACTGGTAGTCTATCAGGAAAAAACATCAAAAAATGAAATTGTTATTACTAACGAATTAGTAAAGACAATTATCCAGAAAAACCTTGCTATTTATGATAAACAGGGCGAAATGCATTACGATATAATTTCAGCATTCATTAAATCGATGCGGGGTAGCGACCCGAATGCTGCTGTTTATTGGCTTGCACGTATGGTTGAAGCCGGTGAAGATCCCAAATTTATTGCAAGACGAATGCTTATCCTTGCTTCGGAAGATATTGGAAATGCAAACCCAAATGCGCTGTTGCTAGCCAACGCTTGTATGGATGCTGTTAATAAAATAGGTTGGCCAGAAGGCAGAATAGTATTATCCCAAACAGCTGTTTATCTTGCCAATTCTCCAAAAAGTAATTCATCTTATTTAGCTATTAAAGATGCTCAAGCGTTGGTTCAAAAAACTGGAAACCTGGCTGTGCCCCTGCATCTCAGGAATGCACCAACCAAACTTATGAAAGACATCGGCTATGGCAAGGATTATAAATATGCTCATCAGCACGAAGATAATTTTATTGATCAGGAGTTTTTGCCTGATGAAATTAGTGGTACAAAATTATATGATCCCGGTAATAATATTCGTGAAAATGAAGACAGGAAGAAACTTGTAGATAGATGGAAATCTAAATACGGGTATTGAAATTAATTGTATTTAAAAACTACTGTACTGATGAACAATTCAACTCAAAAAATTATAGATCATTCGTTCGACTTTGCCAAAGACCTGCTTGAAGATACAGGGCAATGTTATCCTTTTGGTGCTTTCGTTGATAAAAAAGGTATAGTACATCCACTTGAGTTTGAAATTCAGGATAAAAAAAACATCCCAAATAACGAAACTGTTATTAAAACTCTTAAAAAATATTGTGAAACAGAACTACTTGAGCAAAGGATAATAGCATACGGACTGACTTATGAAGCTAGTGTTCAGCTGGAGGCTGATGCTGATTGCATAGAAACCATTGCAATTGATATTGTTGATAACACTAACGAAAGAATTCCAGTGTATTATTTTCCTTATACAATTAATAATTCAGGAACAGTTGAATTTGGTGAAACTTTTGCTGTAAACAGGTGAAAAAATTATTCGTAAAAATTCGTTAAGGAGCCTTAGACTAAGCAGATTGAAATACACTTTTCTTTATTGCAGACATCTCTTCTTCAGGATAATGAATCATGGATAATATGAATACTGATATTGTAGCAAATATTGCTGCTATTGGAATTATATAAACAAATGCAAAGTTGTTATAGAATAAACCCATAATTTCTGCCAGAAAACCTTCAAATAATTTGCCAAATTTAGTTTAAACTGAAAATGTATCAAAAAGAAGTTTTAAGTTTGCCACCATGAATTTTCTGGTCACAATTTTATTTTTGATTTTACGGTTTTTTGTTGTTATTATACCATTCAGAGTACTTTACGTCTTTTCTGACCTACTTCTTTTTCTTCTTGAAAAAGTATTTAAATACAGGAAAGAAGTAATTAAACAAAACCTTGAATTAAGTTTTCCCAACTTGACGGATAAAGAAATAAAAAAGTTAATACATCTAAGTTATAAAAATATTTCAGATGTTATTTTGGAAGGCATAAAGGCCTTTGCAATGACTAACAAACAGATTATAAAAAGACACAAAATTCTTAATCCAGAGATTATTGAACATCTGTTTAATTTAAACCGAAGTGTTATATCTGTTCCTTGTCATTATGCTAACTGGGAATGGGGTGCTTCTTCACCAAGCCTGCAACTGTCAAAAGAAATTTTTGTTTTTTATAAACCCTTAAGTAATAAGCATATTGACCGTTATATTCGAAATATCCGATCAAAAGGGGGTGGCAAATTATTGTCAATTTATAATACAGCAAGGGTTTTTGAAAATAATGCTGATAGTGTAGTTGGATATGTTATGGCAGCCGACCAAAGTCCATCAAATTCTAATAAAGCTTACTGGGTGAATTTCCTTGGTCGTGAAACTGCGTTTTTACATGGCCCTGAATTCTATGCCAGAAAACATGATATATCAGTTGTATTTATTGATACCCAACGTGTAAAGAGAGGATATTATGAGATAACATGCTCAGTAATAGCCGATAACCCTAAGAAAATGGCTGATGGTGAAATTACAGCTCTCTATGCAAGAAAACTTGAAGAGGCAATCCTTAAAAAACCTGAAGACTGGTTGTGGTCACATAGAAGGTGGAAATTGATCCGGGATCCCTCGCAAAAGCTTTTTCGTTATTAATGTTTAACACATCAACTTTTTTAGTTTTGATTTTAAAATGATCTTAGTTGTTTAAATTCTTAAGGTCGATATATAAGGAATACAGTAGGTTTCTTATGAAAATCAAACTTTTTAGGCTTCCAAATAGATAATGGAAGAGTTTGAATAATTTCAGTTGGTAAAGTAATATCGGTAGCTATACATAATAGGGTATTAGGCGAACATGCTTTAAGTATTGAGCTGAATAGTTGGTTATTTCTATAAGGTGTTTCAATAAATATCTGAGTTTGATCAGTCCTATATGCAACCTGTTCAATTTCTTTTAACTTTTTTGAAAGCTGGTGTTTGTCGACAGGGAGATAACCGTGAAATACAAAATTTTGTCCGTTAAAACCGGATGCCATCAACGATAACATTATTGAATTAGGTCCTACAAGAGGTATTACTTGAATCCCTCTTTCCTGAGCCATTTTTACAACAACTGCTCCTGGGTCAGCAACACAAGGGGTTCCTGCCTCAGATAGCAATCCTATTGATATACCGTCCTTTATACTATCCAGATATGAAAATACTTCAGATTCGGGAGTGTGTTTATTTAGCTCATAAAAAACAAGTTTATCAATGTTAGCCGGATGCTTTAGGTTACTTAAAAACCTCCTTGCGGTGCGAACCTGTTCAACGATAAATATTTCAAGGCCATGTATAATTTGGGTATTATAATCGGGTATTACCCTATGAATAGTATCAAATGATCCCAGAGTTGTAGGCAGAAGATAAAGTCTTCCATCAGGTTTGATATTTTTCATCATAACTAAAATGATATCTTCGCTAAGTCGACATTACCTCCCGAAATAATTATTCCGACCTTTCTATCAGATATTTTTATTTTATTCTCAATAATTGCCGCCACCGGTACTGCTGAAGACGGTTCTATTACAATTTTCATCCTTTCAAAAATCAACTTCATTGCATATTTTATTGCATCTTCACTTACGGTTACAATGTCGTCAACATACTTTTGAATTATAGGAAAATTCTTTTCCCCAAGGGAAGTAAGTAGTCCATCTGCGATAGTAACAGGATTAACACTTGGTAATATTTTTCCTGCCTTCAGCGAACGATAAGCATCATCAGCACCTTTTGGCTCGCAAGCGATCACACTAATGTTTTTACCGAAATATGAAGCAGAAAGTGCTGTACCACTCAGTAAACCACCACCGCCCACAGGGCACAACAATATGTTGAGATTATCAATTTCATGACAAAACTCCAATGTGGCTGTCGCTTGTCCTGCGATGATATCATAATCATCATAGGGGTGAATTACTGACGCTTTTGTTCTTTCTACAACTTTTTCAAGAGTTTTTTCTCTTGCAGCAAGAGTGGGTTCGCAAAAAGTTATTTCGCCGCCATAACCCTCTACAGCCTCAACTTTAACTTTGGGTGCATTTTCCGGCATAACAATGTAAGAAGGGATGTTCAGTATATTAGCTGCCCGGGCCAGGGCCTGAGCAAAATTGCCTGATGAATGGGTTGCGATACCGTTTATTGTGAGAGATGAGGGTAGTGCAAGCGCAGCATTTATTGCTCCACGTGATTTAAAAGATCCTGCTTTTTGAAAGTTCTCGCATTTGAAATATAAATCTGCACCAAACAGTTTATTTAAACTTTTAGATGAAAGGACAGGTGTATGATGAACATATGCGCCAATTCTCTCATAAGCCTTTTCAATGTCACTTTTATCAGGTAAGGAATGTAACACCTAAATATCCGATTTAGAGGATTTGATATTATTGACAATTACATCGGTTATGTTATCAAGGATTTTAATTACAGAATCGATATCAATAATTCCGCTATGGATGGGGTTAGGAACAGTTTGATTTTTGCCCGGTTCAATTACGTTCATTAAATAATCAACTTTTGTCTCATCAGCTTTATTTCTTGTAAGATATTTAACTTCACGGTAATTTAATGTATCCATTACATAAATTTTGTCAAATCGGTCAAAATCCTTCTTTACAAATATCCTGGAATTACCTTTTAAATCAAGATTATGTTTTTTTGCTGCTTCCACAGCCTGTGGATTTGGGGAGTCATTTATAGTAGTAGGTTCAAAACCAGCAGAATCAACCACTCCTTCGATGTTGTTTTCTTCAAACTTTTTTTTTAACAGGGCTTCGGCAATAGGAGAGCGGCAAATATTTTCATTGCAAACAAAAAGTATATTCATTTCTATATAATAATTAATTAGATGCTAAAAATAATAAAAATATTTAGGAAAAGCAAATTTTATTAAAATCCGGAATGAGTTAACCTATGATGATCTTCGGAAAACCAACACTATAATTTTAATTTTTTGTCTAAATCATCAACATAAACCCTAAATTGTTTATCGGTTTCAATAAGGTTATTAACCGTTCTACAAGCATGCAAAACTGTGGCGTGGTCTTTATTACCACAATGTAAGCCAATATTAGCTAATGAGTTTTTAGTATGCAATTTTGAAAAATACATTGCCAATTGCCTTGCCTGAACTATTTCTCTTTTTCTTGTTTTTGAGTTAAGGATATCGAGAGGGACACTAAAATAATCACAAACTATTTTTTGAATATAGTCGATTGAAATTTCTTTGGTAGTGCTTTTTACAAATTTATCAATCATTTGCCTTGCTAATTCAAGCGTTATAGATTTTTTGTTGAGAGTTGACTGAGCAAGAATTGAAATCAATGCTCCTTCCATTTCCCTTATATTAGTAGTTATGCTATAAGCTAAGTACTCGATAACTTCATAAGGCATTTCAATACCATCTTTATAAAGCTTCTTTTTGAGTATGGAAATTCTGGTTTCCAGATCAGGCATTTGTAAATCAGCGGCAAGTCCCCATTTAAACCTTGATAACAATCTTGGTTCCATTCCTTTTAGCTCTACAGGAGGTTTGTCGGAAGTAAGTATTAATTGTTTATTGTTTTGGTGGAGATGGTTAAAAATATGAAAAAATACATCCTGGGTTTTTTCCTTACCTGCTACAAATTGAATATCGTCAACAATAAGTACATCTATCATTTGATAGAAGTGAACAAAATCATTTTGATTATTATTCCTTACCGAATCAATGTATTGGTTAATGAATTGGTCGGTTTTTACAAAAAGTACAATTTTTTCCGGATAATTTTTTTTCACTTGTAAGCCAATCGCATTTGCAAGATGTGTTTTTCCCAAACCTACACTGCTGTAAATTAACAAAGGGTTAAATGCAGTTTTACCAGGATTCTCGGAAATTGCCCATCCCGCAGACCTTGATAAACGATTGCAATCTCCCTCAATAAAGTTATCAAATGAATATGTATCAACCAACTGTGATTCTACTTTTAGTTTTTTTAACCCAGGTATGATAAACGGGTTCGGGATGTCTCTGGTTCTTCCTCTGTTAAGATCAAGTGGCATGGATACGTGTTTATTTTGTGTAGCTTTTTTATCTGTTGCCGGATATTTCACAGAATATGGTTTTGAGTTGATGTAATTATTGTCAATAATCACGCTATATTCAAGAGTAGCTCCCGGCCCAATATACATACGAATGGTTTTTCTCAATAAACCAATATAATTCTCTTCTAACCACTCATAAAAAAACTGACTTGGTACTTGAATTGTAAGTACGTCTTTTTCCAGGTCTATTGGTACTATTGGAGCAAACCACGTACTGTAGCTTTGGGGAGGAATATTGTCTTTAATTACTGTCAGGCACTTCTCCCAAATTTCAATGTGCTGTTTCTTCATCTTACGGGTAGAATTTTATCGAAAATTAAACTGTTTTGTTAGTAAAAAACCTAAAGTGTTAAAGTACAATACACTAATATAGTGTGCCTGTATTTTTATTAGGGAAACAAATATCAGTTAAAAATTTTGAATAAAAAATAAAAAAAACACTTGACTTTGTTATTTTATTGTTATAAATGTGATCAGAGGCAAAAAATTATATCTTCTTGTTTTTCAACTAAGTTGTTTTCACACCTCTGATTTTTTTGAACTTTTCAAGCGTATTTTTTTTTGATTTTTTTTTTATTTCAACAAATATTTTACAATCTGAGGTAAAATCCTGATTAATTATTTTAATATTTTCTTCCTTTATTACCCTCATTACTTCATTCATTAAAGGATATTGAAAACATAATTCTACCGGGCTTGTAATAAATTTTTTAACTATCTTGCTGTTCTGTAAAGCGTTGAGTGTTGATGACTTATAAGCCAAAATCAGACCACTAACACCTAATTTAGTTCCTCCAAAATATCTCACTACAATTACAATTACATTGTATAATTCATGCGACAGTAACTGATTTAAAATCGGTTTGCCGGCCGTTCCTGAAGGTTCACCATCATCACTGCTTCTTGAAAACTCTTTTTCAGGATTAATCCTAAAGGCATAACAATGATGTCGGGCATCATAATATTTCTTTTTAACTGAGGTGATAACATCTTTTGCTTCTTCCTCACTTTCTACATGATAAGCTAGGGCTATGAATTTACTGCTTTTATCTTTATAATATCCCTCACTACTACCTAACACAGTATAATATTCACTGATTCCCATATAGTAACTTTTTGTTAATTATTGCATTAAACTAGTTTAGCCAATTTTTTTTAGCTCCCAAATATATAGTTGTGTAAAATGGAACTTATTTCATTTAAGTATGCCAAAATTAAGCGTATTTTCCGATAAACAAACTGGTTTTGCATTCATCTGTTTACATTTCAAATCTTTTTATTTCATCTATGAAAACTATTAAAACTAGTTGATTTTTTTTGGGCAGTGGATGTTAATAAGTATTAATTTTGCAAGATGCCGGTAGCAATTTCACAGCATAAATCAAAACAATATTAATAATTACAATCAGATGAAAATAAAGCAATTAACACTTTTTGTGTTGTTATTATCCTCAATAACAATCATGTCACAACAATCATTAAATAACGAAGTATTTTATAGTAGATTCGAGGGCGTTATTGGTAGTAATATTCAGGTAACCGCAAATATTGTCAGGTTATTTGATAAGCTTTCAGGTAATTACCAATACAAGTTTATTGATGAAGGTACAGAAATGTATTACGGGAAAACCATTAACCTAAATGGAGATGTTATTGGGGGAAATGCAAATATGAAAGAGATGGGGCAAGAAACGTATACTTTTGCTGGTAAACTGAGCCAAGCCTCTTTTAAAGGTACATGGAGTACTCCCGACGACAAGGAGCTGGATATTAAACTGAAAGAATATTACCCACATGGTACTCTTCCTTTCAATATTTTTTATTTGCACTCGGAAGATATGCTTAAACCTGATAATGCGAAATCGCCAATTGCAGAAATTGAACTTACATTGATATTTCCTGAAGACAATTATTTTCAAAAAGGAATTGTAGATTCTGTTAAACATATAATCACAAAAAGTTTTTTCAGTAGCGATTATTGTGAAAACAATCCTGACTCAATGCTAACTCATTTTGAAGCTGAATACTTCACAAACTATAAGGATCAAAACACGGAATGGTTTGCCAATGGAGCATCTTTCAATTGGCAAAAAATAATTACAATGTCAGTTATTTATAATTCTAATTACTTATTGTGTATCGAATATCTAAAATATGCCTATACGGGAGGAGCACATGGAATGACTAACATAGCATACGATATTATCAAATTAAATGATGGCACTATATTGACTTACGATGATATTTTTAAGGAAGGCACTGAAGATACCGTATCTAAAATACTGACTCTACAGCTTCGTAAAGATTATAATATTCCAGGAGATGTGCCACTTAACGAAGCAGGCTTTTTTGTTGAAGCTGTGGAACCAAATCACAATTTTTACATTAACGGTAATGGGATTGGCTTTTTATACAATAGCTATGCTATAGCTCCATATTCATATGGTCAAACAAACATTTTTCTTGAGTTCAGCAAAATATCAGGACTCCTCAAACGGGATACAACTCTACCAGGAATTAATAACAAGTAGAAATATTGTTAATCAACTACTTAGTGCACTATTTAAGAAATTATTAAACGGATTCATTTTTTCAAAAATCTCAACCGATCTTTTTAAAAACTAGGGTTTAGCAATTTCTTCATCCTCAATTTTGTAAAAAATTGTATAATCTTTAAGCTTTAGCAATTCAATATCTTCAAAGTCTTTTGGAAAGCCAGCAGGAGGGCGAACTAACTTATCTCCTTTAATTTCACCAAAAAGATTTAGAAAATCGCTTGAATTTATTATTGAATTGAATTCTAAATTATTATGATATATCTCCGACCTTATTTTTTTTAGCTGATCGTTGGGTGGACAATGTGAACCTCCTGCAAGAAAACTATTACCAGGTTCAATATGAAAGTAGTTGCCAGCTAACATTGATTTTCTTCCTCCGGGAGCCAAAAAAGCTCCCATAGCAGTTTTATAAGGGCTTTTGTCCTTTGAGAACCTTACATCCCTGTAAATCCTGAAAATTGCCTCTTTTGCCTCTAAATTAGACATAAGTGGGTTTGTAACTGCCAGGGCAGGAATAAGATAATCAACCATATCTGTAAATTCTCTTTTTGCTTCTTCAAAGTATTTCTTATTGGAATTAAACCAATCCCTGTCATTGTTTTCTTTGAGTTCGGATAAGAACTTTATAACTTTTGTGCCCATAATAATCAAATTTTAAATTTTTATTTATAGATTTATACCATCGTAACAGATTAGCATGAAACCACTGTGCTTCAAAATTAACCATTTATTAAGATGCATAAATATTTTATAATAAGTTTTACATTTACGCTGTTAGTGTTTACTTGTTCATTAAACTCCTTAGCTTCAGGTGATTTATATCCAATTGGCTCACGGTCAGCAGGCATGGGCCGAACTTCAGTAGCTATCACTGATTTTTGGGGAGCAATGAATAATCAGGCAGGAATAGCCTTATTTAATAAGCCTGCAGTAGGTGTTTATTACGAAAACCACTTTCTTTTAAATGAGTTGAGCACAAAAAGTGTAGCAGGCATTGTACCAACAAAATTCGGAGTTTTCGGTATTACTTATAATCACTTTGGGTACCGTTTGTACAATAATCAAAAAGTGGGGATTGTTTATGCACGTGCCTTTGGTAACAATTTGAGGATAGGTTTACAGTTAGATTACCTTCAAACTGCGCTGGGAAACAACTATGGCAAGAAAGGCAATGTTACGTTTGAGCTGGGTATACAAACGGATATAACCGAAAAGATAACTATCGGAGTCTGGGTTTTTAATCCAACTATGGTAGTACTTGCTGATTATGATAATGAAAAACTACCTGCTGTTTATCGTTTGGGTTTTGTTTGGCATATAAGTGATATATTTTTAGCAACCGTTGAGGCAGAAAAAAGTACAGATATTAATTCTGTTATGTTTCGTGGGGGACTTGAGTATGAGCTAAATAAAAGATTCTTTTTCCGAACCGGTTTCTCAACCAGAAAGGAAATATTCAGCTTCGGATTTGGCATGAAATTTAAACATATAGTATTCAATTTGAGCGCTATAATGCATGAGTCATTGGGATTTTCGCCGCAAACATCATTAATATTTCAGTTCTAACTTATGAATAACATATTAAATACGTTAAGCCGGAGTATTATTTTTACAATCCTGGCACTGCAACTGCCACAAACGGTTATTCATGCACAGCAACCTGACTCTTTACAACCTCTTAATATTGAATTTTTAACTGATCAACTTGAAAATATAGCCCAAACGACTGATTTTAATCTTGATTATTCTGATCTCATCGACGATTATTTGTACTATGCCATACATCCAATAAATATTAATGGCTCTGATATAATATTACTTAGAAACATTTATTTGATAAATGACATTCAGTTAAATAATTTGCGGTTGTACATAAACCAATTCGGGCAACTTTACTCAATTTATGAACTGGCATCAATAAGCGGATTTGATGAGGAAACCATTTCCAAGCTTCAACCATTCATTGTGATTGGGGCAATTACGGAAGTTAAAAAATACACGCCCAAACAGATTTTTAATTATGCGAGGCACGAATTGCTTCTTAGAGGAGACCAGATATTAGAAAAACGAAAAGCGTTTTCGCTTCCCCCCGACTCTGCCATACATCATCCTGGATCGGTTTATTTGGGCAATCCCCAGCATTATTATCTCCGCTATTCATTTAATTACAGAAATAAAATTCGTATTGGAATTACGATGGACAAGGATGCCGGTGAAGTAATGTTTAAAGGTCAGCTTAGTGACAGCATTAAAAACCTTATTAATAACAAGTTAGGTAATGGCTACGATTTTATATCGGCATTTGCTTATGCAGAAGATATAGGGATCGTTAAAAAAGTTGTGGTTGGAGATTACCATCTGGAATTTGGACAAGGACTCACTCTTTGGAGCGGACTCGCCTTTGGGAAATCGCCAGAAGGTGTTCAAATGAAGAAATTTGGTCGTGGGATACGCCCTAATACATCTGCAAACGAAAATAGATTTTTCAGAGGTGCTGCAGCAACCTTGGGTTGGAAAAGAATATCCTTTACACCTTTTTATTCGTCAAACAACGTTGACGGGAATATTGTTCCATTAGTATATAACGAACAGGATGGTGTAAGCAGTATCATCGAAACCGGGATGCACCGTACGATTACTGAGTTGCTCGACAAAAACACTATTAACATAAGTGCTTTCGGAGGGCATGTTGCATATCAGCACATGATTTTTGCAGCAGGCGTAACAGCATACCGAACCTTGTTAAACAAACCTCTTGTAATCTCAGATGAACTATATAAGCAGTTTAATTTTCAGGGAACGGAAATAACCAATTATGGTGTTGATATGGCACTAAATCTTAAAAACATTAATTTTTTTAGTGAGTTTTCGGGTTCTTCCAATGGTGGAATTGCCGGAATTGTGGGAATCAACGCATTTTTAGATGAGCGATTTTTTTTAACTATGGTGTATCATAATTATGGGAAGGAATATCAAAATCTTTATTCAAATCCGTTTGCTGAAAGTAGTGCAATCGCCAATGAAGCAGGAATATATTTCGGATTTAAGGCCCTGGTAAACAAGTATCTGTCAATTTCGGGCTATGTTGACCATTATAATTTCCCTTGGTTAAAATATAGAGTTAGTACACCCTCAACAGGTCGGGATTATCTGGCACAAATAAATTTCAATGCATCAAGTGATATAATTGCTTATTTAAGGTACCGTTTTAAGAATAAGCAGGAAAACTTTAATGAAGATTACAACTACATGCCTCTGATTGGTGATATTAAACGTCATGAATTAAGATTCCTGGTTTCTTACAATGTTTGGGATAATATCATTTTTAAAAACAGGATCGATGTAGTGATTTACGACAATAACTTCACCAATACAGAGCATGGATACCTTATTTACCAGGACGTACTATACCGTCCTGACCGTTTTCCTCTTGAAGCTACTTTCAGATATTCTTTATTTTCTACCGATAGTTACAATAGCCGTATTTACACCTACGAAAATGATGTGTTATATGCGTTCAGCATTCCCTCCTACTTCAATAATGGACAGCGGTGGTACCTGATGCTGAAATGGAAAATAATTCCGCAAATTTCAATCTGGTTACGTTATGCACGAACTACCTATTTTAATCAAAACACTGTTGGGTCGGGTAATGACCTTATTGATGGAAATACGAAGAGTGAGGTTAAAGTTGAGGTTAGGATTAGGTTGTAATGATATATATCCATCCTTGATTAAATACGCCCAAAACTAGCGCAAGTTTGAAGCGCAGTATCGTGGGCAAGAAAACACCACATCCCAAAACTAGCGCAAGTCTGAAGCGTAGGATCGTGGGTTGGGACTTGTGCTTTAATTTATTTGATCTCTAATATTAGCATCTTTTTTCAGTAGCAAATATTAATAGGTTATTGTTAAATTTGACCCATGAGCCGAAAATATAAATTTCTTGATCCCAATGGAACTTATTTCATAACTTTTGCTACTGTTAACTGGGTTGATGTTTTTACCAGGAATGAGTATCGGAATATACTAATTGATAGTTTTAACTTTTGTTCGAAGAATAAAGGCCTTGATATTCATGCATGGGTAATAATGAGCAATCATGTACATATGATTATTTCAAGAAAAGGTAATATACCTTTAGAACGCATTATGCGTGACATGAAAAAATTTACTAGTGTTGAAATTATCCATGCCATTGAAGAAAGCACAGTTGAAAGTAGAAAAAAATGGATGCTTAAAATATTTGCCGATGCCGGTAAAGTAAACCCAAATAATGTAAAGTTCCAGTTTTGGCAACAGGATAACCACCCGATAGAGCTTGACAGCAATAAAGAAATTGAACAAAAATTGAATTACATACATGATAATCCTGTTAAACACGGATTTACAAATGCACCTGAATGTTACGATTGGAATAGTGCCATTGACTATGCTGGTGGGAGAGGACTGGTTGATATAGAACTATTATTTTAATACAGATCAAACACAAAACTAGCGCACCAAAACTAGCGTAAGTCTGAAGCGCAGGATTGTGGGTTGGGACTTGTGATATAATTCAATAATGCTAAGTTAAGCACAAGTCCCAACGCGCTGGCTTACACGACAGACTTGCGCTAGTGGCGTCCCTCCGCAACGGCTTACCCAAAAACTATCGCAAGTCTGAAGCGCAGGATCGTGGGCAGGGACTTGTGATATTTCAACAACTAAGTTAGGAACAAGTCCCTCCAAAACTATCGCAAGTCTGAAGCGCAGGATCGTGGGTTGGGACTTGTGATATAATTCAATAATGCTAAGTTAAGCACAAGTCCCAACGCGCCGGCTTACGCGACAGACTTGCGCTAGTGGGGGCAGGATTGTGGGCAGGGACTTGTGATATAATTCAATAATGCTAAGTTAAGCACAAGTCCCAA
>JACKQG010001421.1_pt1 | contig 33224 bp, 28 predicted proteins | sample 8237621 | NCBI WGS metagenome assembly JACKQG01 (sample SAMN15677084, study PRJNA649215) | marine metagenome | biome: marine; feature: Black Sea; material: saline water; isolation source: suspended particulate matter (SPM) from the Black Sea western gyre | collected 2013-06-09/2013-06-10 | depth...
GCTTGGCCCAGTCACCGCCCCGGAACAGCGGCAGCCAACTGAAGCTGTCCTCCGCCGCGTCGACCGGCAACTTGGTTCCGGCGATCTCGGCGCAGGTGGCGAACAAATCGACGTGCGCGGTGGTCTTGTCGCAGGTCGATCCCGGCCCGATCACACCCGGCCAACGTGCAAAAAACGGCACCCGGTGGCCCGCCTCCCACACATCCGCCTTGGTGCCGCGCAGGTCGCCGTTGGCGGTGTGGTGCATCTCGTTGTATGCCTGAATCGTCGGATCGCTCAAGTGGTTCTCCTTTTCACCTGAGCCAAGGCGGCGCATGAACGAGCCGTTGTCGCTGGTATAAATCAACAGCGTGTTTTTCCCGATGCCGGCCTCGCGGATCGCCTGCATCACCTGCCCCACCGTCCAGTCGACCTGCATCACAAAGTCGCCGTACAACCCGAGCTTCGACTTGCCGATGAACCGCGGGTGCGGCTGCACCGGCTTGTGCGGCGCAGTCAGCGGAAAGTAGAGAAAAAACGGCTGCTCTTTTTTGGCGCGCTCACGGATGACGCCGGCCGCCCGGCGCGTGAGGTCGTCAAGGCAGTCGTCCATCACCAAGCCCGGCTGGCGCGGCCCGCGACGCAGGAAGCCGGGAAACTTGACCGCCGGCTGGTCGATGGTTGGCGGCTCAACCACCCGGCCGTTCTCAATGTAAACGTACGGCGGGAAGTCGAGCGACGCCGGGATGATGAACGAGTCATCAAAGCCGTGCTCATTTGGCCCGTCGGTCAGCGGCTTGGCATAGTCGATCTTCCCATCGGCATCCTTTTGGAAACCCAACCCCAGGTGCCACTTGCCGACAACGCTGGTGTGGTAGCCGTTGGCCCGCAACATCCCGGCGACCGTCAACCGTCCCGGCTCCAGCAGCGGCGCGCTGTAGCCGTTGAGCACGCCGCGCTTCAGCCGCGAGCGCCAGCAGTAGCGGCCGGTCAATGCGCCGTACCGCGTCGGCGTGCAGACCGCGGACGGCGAGTGGGCATCGGTGAAAGTCATGCCCTGCCTGGCCAAGCGGTTGAGATTGGGAGTCGGTACCCTGGATCGGGCGTTGAGCGCCTGCACATCGCCGTAGCCCATGTCATCGGCGAGCACGAAGACGATATTCGGCTTGGCCGCAATCGCCGCCTGGCCAAGCGCCACCGCCATCATAGCTGCGGCAACCCCGATGCCGAATCGATGCGAAACGGCTTGAAAAAGATCGTTCGGTTTCATGAACGCCCGACAGCCTACGGCCAGCCAGCCGCTTGGCCAAGCCGCCGTTGTTCTGGGGAATATTTCCCACACAAGGCCGATAAGATTGGGAAATAATTCCCAAAACAAGGTTCTCTCCCAACAATCCCGCCAAGTTATTACGAGCTAACCTGTTTACTTGCAGATACTTAATGATTTTAACAGAATTGGCATGCGGACTGCGTGTCAGTCGGGTATGTGGCGAGGGGGTCTCGCCGATTTATCGAAACCGAAAGGAACAAACTATGAAGATCAAATACATGATGGTTGCCGCTTCCATTGCCGCTGTGTTGGCGATGCCGGAGTCCGTTCAGGCACGGCCCACGCCGAAACCGATGCCGCCGGTCAAGGAAGGTGGCGATGCCAAGGAGGACGCCAAGGAGGGTGGCAAGGAACGCCCGAAAATCGATGTCGCAAAAATCAAGGAACGCCTCAAGGCCGCCTTTGAGAAGCGTAAAAAGCATCGGGGCGACGCCAAGAAAGACGGTCACAAGGTCAAGGGCAAGGGCGGCAAGCACGGCGGCGCGTTCGGGAAACTGGTTCGCGACGACGAGAAAATCAAGGAACTGCGGGAATCCTTCAAAGCCGCCGCCAAAGAACACCACGACAAGGTCAAGGCGCTGCACAAACAGCTAAAGGACGCCTCCGATGAGGACAAGGATGGCCTGCGCGAGCAGTTGAAAGGTCTGCGCGCTGACTGGGTCGAGGGCATGAAGGGCAACCGCGAGGAAGTCCGCGCCCGGCTCAAGGAGATCCGCGAGGAGTTCAAGAACAAACGTGACGAAGTCATCGACGCCAACGACGACGGTGACGACGATCCTGGCGAATAAGCCCAGACTCAGTTAACACTTCACGGCAGGCAGCGGAAACGCTGCCTGTTTTTTTTGTCCCCTTGGCCAAGCGCTTGGCCAAGCGTACAGTTCCGGTTTGCAACGGCCATGGCCGACGACTTTACAGACAGCGCACTTCTCCTCGTGGCGCACGGCTCAACACAAAACGCCGAATCAGCCGCGCCGGCCCACCAGCATGCCGACGCGCTGCGTGCGCGTCGGCTGTTCGCCGAGGTTCGGGCCGGCTTCCTCAAGCAGCAGCCGGAGGTCAGCGGCGTGCTGCAAGGCATCAAGGCCGGGCGCATTTTCATCGTGCCGTTGTTCATCAGCGAGGGGTATTACACTGAGGAGGTGCTGCCCCGGGAACTGGGCCTCCTGACGAACGATGACAGGCCGTTTGCACGCGTCCGGCACGACGGCGGCCAAACGCTCTACTACTGCGGGCCGGTCGGCACGCACGCGAGCATGACCGGCGCGCTGCTGGCCCGCGCCGCGGATATCGTAGAGCAGCACCCCTTCCCCCGCCGTCCACCCGGGCGGGACACGACCCTGTTCCTCGCCGGGCACGGCACGCCGAAGAATGAACACTCGCGAAACGCCGTCGAGCAGCAGGCGGCGTTGATCCGGGCCAAGCGCGTGTACGCCGATGTGCACGCGGTGTTTCTCGAGGAGGAACCGCGCATCGAGTCGTGCTGTGAACGGGCCGCCACGCGGAACATCGTCGTCGTTCCGTTTTTCATCAGCGACGGACTTCACTCGCGCGAAGACATCCCGGTGAAACTGGGTGAGGCGAAAAAACGGGTGCAACAACGCCTGGCCAACGGCCAGCCCACCTGGGTCAATCCCACCGAGCGGCGGGGCAAACGCATCTGGTATTCGGCCAGCATCGGCACCGAGCCATTCATTGCGGAAGTGATCCTCGAGCGCGTCCGCGAGGCGGCGGCAGGCTGATCAGCCGATCGGGTGGGAGAACATTCCGTCCCGCAGCTTGGGCTCAAACCACGTGCTCTTGGGCGGCATGATGCCGCCGCCGTCGGCAATCCTCATCAGATCGCCGATGGTCGTCGGGGAGAGGGAAAACGCGCAGGCAAATTCGCCACTGTCCACCAAATTCTCTAATTCGACCGCCCCCCGGATGCCGCCGACGAAGCCGATGCGCTCGCTACGGCGCGGGTCGTCGATGCCCAGTATCGGGCCCAAAACGTGATTCTGCAAAATGCTGACGTCGAGTTGTTTGATCGCGTCGTCCGGATCGATCACATCGAATTTGGGACGCAATGTGCGCCAACGGCTTCCGAGGTATAGGCAGATTTCGTGTTTATCGTCCGGGTGGCCCAAGCCGCTCTCCTCAATGTCAAACGCTTGGCCAAGCGCGGCGAGGAACCGGTCTGCGGAGTGGCCGTTGAGATCGCGCACGGCGCGGTTGTACGCAAGGATCTGCACCTGGTCGTGCGGGAAAAGCACGGACAAAAACAGGCCGCTGCTCCCGCTGCCTTCGCGGCGCTTGGCCACCCGCGACGCGGCGGCGCTGCGATGATGCCCGTCGGCGATGTAAAGGTTTGGGATGGACTCGAACCGGCTCTCGATCAACTCCGTGTCCGCTCTCGATGCCACCGTCCACGACGTGTGCCGGACGCCGTCGGGCGCGGTGAAGTCGACCTCCGGCTCGCCACCGGTGACGCGACTGAACAACCGGTTCAGCGCGGCGTCAGCCGGGTAGGTCAGAAACACCGGGCCGGTTTGCGCGTCCAGCAACTCGAGGTGGGCGACGCGGTCGTCCTCCTTCTCGGGCCGCGTGAATTCATGTTTGCGAATGGTGTTTGAATCGTACTCGGCGCAGCTGGCCACCGCCACAAGGCCAAGCTGCCGGTGCCCGCCCATGATTTGCCGGTAAAGGTAGTAGTGCGCCTGCTCGCTCCTCCGCAGCGCGCCCCCGGCAATGAGGCGGTCGAGGTTTTCGCGGGCCTTCGCGTAGACGCCCGGGTCGGTGGGGTCGGTGCCGTCCGGCAGGTCGATCTCTGGCCGGCTGACGTGCAGGAAGCTGTCCGGCCGACCCTTGGCCATCTGCCGGGCCTCGGCGGTGGACATGACGTCGTAGGGGAGTTCGCAAATGTCGGACGCCCGGGCGGGATCGGGCAAAAGAGCACGGAAAGGCTTAATGATCGCCATCGGCGCGGCACGGTACGGGAGCGCTTGGCCAAGCGCGACGAAAAAACAACGGATGCACCCAAGCCATTCACTTCCAACTACTTGGGTGGAGAACTGAAACATCCCCGACCGGCGGTGAATATCTCTTGCTTGCAAATGCCGGTACCGCTGAGCCTAATCCCTGCCCCTTTTTACTTTCTCCCACATCCATGAACAACCATTCGAACTTGAGGAATATAGCCTTGGTGGGTCATGCCTCGTCCGGCAAGACCATGCTTGGCGAATGCATGCTAGCCTGCTCAGGAAACATTAACCGGCTGGGCAGCGTAACCGAAGGCACCACGGCATCCGACTACCACAAGGCGGAACAGGAGCGTCAGTTTTCCATCCACACCTCGCTGCTGCATACCGAGTGGCTCGAGAGCCGTTTCAACATCATCGACACCCCGGGCTATCTGGATTTCATCGCCGAAAGCCGCGCGGCGCTGAAGGTGGCCGACTTGGCACTCATCGTCGCCCACGCCACGCACGGCATCGAGATCGGCACATCGAAGGTGTGGGACTATGCCGAGGAATTCGGCTTGGCCAAGGCGGTGGTCGTCAACGGCATCGACGCCGAGAACGCACAATACGAGCCGATCCTCGAGGAACTCAAGGCCACGTTCGGCAAGCGATTTTTCCCCATTAACATTCCCATCAATCCCGGCCCGGGCTTCAACGAGGCGCTGGACGTGATCCGCAAGTCGAAGCTCACCTACAAGACCGACGGCAGTGGCAAATACGACGAGGCCAAGGTCACCGGCGACGAGGCGGAACAGGTCGAGCAACTACACGCCCAGCTGATCGAGCTGGTGGCCGAGTCGGACGACTCGCTGCTGGAAAAGTTTTTCGACGAGGGCATCACCGAGGAGGAGCTACGCAGCGGGCTGCACCAAGCATTCCAGTCCCAGATTTTTGTCCCGGTGTTCTTCGCCTCGAGCGAGACCAACGTCGGCGTGGCGCGGCTGATGGATTTCATCTCCAAGTACGCCTCCTCGCCGGACGACCACAAGGACACCGCCGCCAAGAACGCAGACGACGAGGAGGTGACCGTCAGTCTGGACGACAACGAGGCCGTCGCCTTCGTCTTCAAGACCATCAACGAGCCCCACATCGGCGAATTGTCCTTTGTGAAGGTGATGGCCGGCACGCTCAATGCGGGGGAGGATGTCGTCAACGCCAACACCGACGAACCCCAGCGACTGGGACAGATGTTTATTCTCAACGGCAAAAACCGGGACAAGGTTGAGCAGCTCAACGCCGGCGAGATCGGCGCGCTGGTCAAGCTGAAGAACACCCACACCGGCAACACGCTCACCTCTACCAAGCGGAAGGTCACCGTACCGTCCATTGACTATCCCAACCCCAACATCCACGAAGCCCTCAAGCCCAAGAACAAGGGCGACGAGGACAAGATCGCCGTCGGCCTCTCCGCGCTGCACGAGGAGGATCCGTCGTTCCAATACCACGTCGACTCCGAACTGCACCAGACCGTCATCTCCGGCCAGGGCGAGCTGCATCTGCAGGTGGCCATGGAGCGCATCAAGGAACGGTTCAACATCGAGATGGAGTTGTCCGCCCCGAAAATCCCCTTCCGTGAAACCATCCGAAACAACGGCGAGGCCAAGTACCGGCACAAGAAACAGAGCGGCGGCGCCGGCCAGTTCGCCGAGGTGTGGATGCGCATCGAGCCCGCACCACGCGACCACGGTGTCGAGTTCACCCAGTCGCTCGTCGGCCAGAACGTCGACCGCGTGTTCGTGCCCTCCGTGGAAAAGGGCGTCAACAGCTCCTGCACCGACGGCATCCTCGCCGGCTACCGTGTGGTGGACGTCAAGATCGACTTTTACGACGGCAAAATGCACCCGGTCGACTCCAAGGACGTCGCCTTCCAGATCGCCGGCAAGCAGGCCTTCCGCGAGGCGTTCCAGTCGGCCAAGCCGTGCCTGCTCGAGCCGATCACCAAGATCGAGGTCAGCGTGCCGGAGGATTTCATGGGAGCCGTCATGGGCGATCTCTCCAGTCGCCGCGGCAAAATCCTGGGCATGGATGCCGAGGGGGCGTTTCAGGTCGTCCGGGCCGAGGTGCCGCAGATGGAGCTGTACCATTACTCCACCAACCTACGCTCCCTCACCGGCGGCCGCGGCCTGCACTCCGAGGAGTTCAGCCATTACGAGTTCATGCCCCACGAACTCGAGAAGAAAGTCATCGCCCAAAGCCAAGCCAAGGACGACGAGTAGCCTCCTTCAAGCCCGGCGGCCGCGTCGATGAATAGGAACGAGCGCGCTTGGCCAAGCGCTGGCACTGAGTGATTGTGGAGTGACAAATCCCGCCCGTCCTTTTACTTTCCCGCACATGAAAACCCTGTCCACATTGCTGTTCGTTTTGCTGTTCGGTTTTCAAGCTACCCGGCCGGCATTGCCAATTGGCGGGGTGGAAGGGCAGCCGTTGGGGGCGAATGCGGCGCGGGTGATTAAGGCGCTGGATTTTCTGGGGGCACCGTTGGCAGCAGCGGAGGTTAAAAAACTCAAGGCGGCGATTGACGGGCGCAATGCGGCGACGATTCAGGAAATTCTTGATCCAAACGTGCTCGTGGCCGTTTCGCTGAACCCGGAAATGCGCGTGAAGGTGCGGCGCGGGCCGGGCAAGGCGGTGTTGCGGCAGGGCGGGTTCACGCCGTTTCTCGTAAAGGTTTACAACGACAGCACGGTGACGCGGCCATTGCATGTGGCGAGTCCGCAGGCGGGCGCGGTATATTCCGGCGCGGCGCTGGCGATTCTCAAGCGGCAGGCGCAAACAGAGCTGAACGCAAATCAAAATGTGAAGGGCAAAAAGGGGCGGTTTTTGTCGGTGGAAATGTTTCGCAAAGCGCCGATGGCCGGGGCGCTCAGCGGGCTGGAGGTGGAGTACGCCATCGCGCTGATTTACAGCCACGAGGCCGGCAAACGCGAGGCGACGCTGCAGTTCGACGTGGGTCAGGGCACGCAGGATCTCGGCTTTCGCGCGGAGGTGCCGGTGCTGTTCAACGTGCTGCCGGCGCGCGTGGTGACGCTCGATGTCCGCGAACCCGATGGGCAGCCGACGACCGCGCGGCTGGAGTTTCGCGATGCCACCGGCCGCGTGCATCCCGCGCAGGCCAAGCGGCTGGCACCGGATTTTTTCTTTCAACCGCAGATTTATCGCGCGCACGGCCAGTCGGTGATTTTGCCGCCGGGCAAGTTCACGCTCGAGACCTCGCGCGGACCGGAGTATCGCGTGCGGCGGGGGGAGGTGACGGTGCCGGCCAAGGGCGCGGCGGAGATCAAGGTGCGCCTCGAGCGCTGGGTGGATCCCGCGCGATTCGGGTTTTACAGCGGCGACCATCACATCCACGGCGCCGGTTGCTCGCATTACGACAGCCCGACGAAAGGCGTGCGCCCGGCGGATATGTTTGCGCAGGTGAAAGGCGAGGGGCTCAACGTCGGCTGCGTGCTCACGTGGGGGCCGTGCTTTGATTTTCAACGGGATTATTTTTCCCCGGAAGCCGACGACATCAGCGAGCCGTTGACGGTTTTAAAATACGACCTCGAAATCAGCGGCTTCGGCTCGGCGGCGCTCGGGCACGTTTGCCTGCTCAATCTAAAAAACCAAACCTATCCCAAAAGCCGTGGTACCAAGACCGAAGGCTGGCCGTCGTGGACCGTTCCGGTGCTGCGCTGGTGCAAAGAGCAAGGCGGCGTGACTGGCTACCCGCACTCCGCGATGGGCGTGAACCCCCCCGGCGCAGCGGCGTGGCAGTTGCGCACGCTCGACACCGACGGCAGCAAAACCCTCAGCCGCGCCGAGGCCGCCAAGGGGCTGCTGGCCGCGCCATTCGCCACCGTGGACGCCGACGGCAACGGCGCACTCACCGAGCGGGAACTGGCCATCAGCGCCGACCGCGCCGCCGACTGCCTGCCGAACCTTGCGTTGCCCGCCATGAACGGCGCGGGTGCGATGGAAATTTTCGTGAGCACCGCCGAGGGCGTCTGCGATTTCATCAGCGCCATGGACACCGCACGCATTCCCGAGTGGAACACGTGGTATCATTTGATGAATTGCGGCTTCCCGCTCAAACTCAGTGGCGAGACGGATTTCCCGTGCATGTCCAGCCGCCGTGTTGGCGCCGGCCGCGTGTACGTGCAAATGGGCGCGCGGAAAAAAATCGATTTCGCCGAATGGTGCCGCGGCCTCGGCACCGGCCAATCGTATGTGAGCGACGGCTACGCGCACGCGCTGGAGTTCACGGTCGGCGGCCAAGCGTCCGGCCGCGCCGACGTGCGATTGGCCAAGCCCGGCAAAGTGACCGTGCGCGCCAAGGTCGCCTTTGCGCCCGAGACTCCGCAGACCGTCGCGCAGGGCCTGCTCGAAAACGCCACCCGCCCGCGCACCACCGGCGACACCGTAAACCTCCACGCCCCGCGCCATCGCAAATTCGTGAAAGGCGGCATGCGCCTCGTCGAGTTAATCGTCAACGGCCAAGTCTCCGCCAAAAAAAACATCCCCGCCGATGGCAAAATCCACGACCTGAAATTCGATGTGCCCGTCGAACGCAGCAGTTGGGTCGCCCTCCGCCATTTCCCCCAACTGCACACCAACCCCGTCAACGTCCTCATCGCCAACAAACCCATCCGCGCTTCCCGCCAGAGCGCCCAATGGTGCGCCGAGTCAGTAAAACTATTGTGGCACAACCGCAACCGCTTCATCAAAAAACCGGAACAACCCGCCGCCAAACTCGCCTACGAGCGCGCCATAAAAACCTACGACCGCATCGCCACCGAGTCGAGGTGAGCGTGTTGCCGCTCACCAATTAAAGCCCGAAGTCCTCCGGCGTCAGTCCGGCTTGGCGGATGATGGAGCAGGTGGTGCCGGTGGGCAGTTCCTTTTTCTGATGGGGCACAACGGCGATTCGTCCGGATGCGTTTTTGAACTTGGCGTAGCTGCCGCGTTGGGTGCGTCGAGAAAACCCGTGCTCCTCAAGCACGCGGATGACTTCCTTGAAAACTGAGCCGCTTAGACATTCACCATTTCCTCGCCCACGTTGAGGCCGGTCATAGTTGTGAAGGTGGGTTCAGGCTCGTGGTCTAAATACAGGCCACCGCCGCCTTGAGATTGGCCACCGCCGCCTCGCGCGTTTCGCCAAAGCTGGAATCATCCACATTGAAGCGTTGCGACACGAAGAACTCCTCCTCGCGATAGACCACGTATGACATTGGCTTCATGGGTGGAAGCTAACACCGTTTTCGCGTGAATGCAATTCCACTCAGTCTTCCTGTGTCAAAACTGATTCGATGATCAATGCGCCAGCATTTCAGAGAGGGAGGATTTGAACTTGCGGTGGCAGAGGGCGAAGAGGACGGCGGTCGGGATGACCGCGAAGGTTGAGGCCGCCATTTGTACGCCCTGTGGCGTTCGCTGACTGACGTCGTAGAGCTTGGCCAAGGCCAACGGCAACGTCTGCTTGGTTTCGCTCGTGAGCACGAGCATCGGGACGAGGTGTTCGTGCCAGGCGAGAATGAAATGAATCATCCCATAGCTGAGCAGCGCCGGCCACACCAGCGGCAGCACGGTCAAAAACACCCGCATTTCCGTCGCTCCACAAACGCGCGCCGCCTGAAAATATTCCCCCGGAATCTGGCGGAATACCTGCGTGAAATAGATCACCCCCAAGCCGGTCACCACGCCCGGCAACATCACGCCCAGCAGCGAGTCGCTCAGGCCAAGGGCGTTCACCCACGAGAACAGCGGCACGGCGAAAAGCTGGCGCGGCACGAGAATCAACGCCACGGCCAACACGAACAACAGACGCTTGCCGGAAAACGTAAACCGCGCAAAGGCGTAACCCGCCGCCGCCGACAACGCCACCGCGCCCAGCGCTTGGCCAAGCGACACCCCCAGCGAATTGCCGAACACGTTCCAAAATGCAACCCACTCACCACCGAGCAGGTCGGCCACGTTTTTCCAGTCGTAATTCGCCGGGAAAAACGCCTTGGCCAACGGCTGGAAAAACTCGGCGTTCGTCTTGAACATCCCGAGCACCATCCACAGAAACGGCACCAGCACCGCCATTAAAAACGGGCTGAGCAGCAACAGCGACAAGACGCCACGCCGGTTTTTTCGTTGCGTGCTCATGCCGTTCGCCTCCGCAAAAACAGGCAGCCCCACAGCAACAGGAGCATCAGCGGCAACAGGCTGACGCTGATCGCCGCTGCGGTGCCGTACTCAAAAAACCGCGATTTCTGATACACGTACGTGATCGCCAGCAGCCCCGCGTCGGCCGTGCCGCCGGCGCCGCCGAGCAGCACGAATGCACCGGAGAAAAGTGAGAAGCCGTCGACCACCAGATACACCGCCACGAACAACAACACCGGCCGGAGCTGCGGCAGTGTCACGTGCCAAAACTGCCGCCACCGGCTGCCGGTCGCCAACCGCGCCGCCTCGTAATAAACGCGCGGGATGCCCTCCATGCCGGCCAAAATAAAAAACGTCATGAATCCGGTCCAGCGCCACACGGTTTGCAGCACCAAGCCGCTCAAGATGAAGTCCGGATCCTTCAGCCAGTTGACCGGCTCGAGGCCAAGCGGCATGACGAACAGCTGATTGAGCAGCCCGTTGCGTCCGTGGAACACCATCAAAAACAGCACCGCCAAAACCGACGGCGGCGTGAGCGCCGGCAGCAGCAGCGCGAAGGTCAGCACCGGGCGCAGCCGCCGGAAGGTCGCGCGCAGCAGGTGCGCCAGCCAAAGTGCCAGCGGCACGATCACGACGATGGAGGCCAGCGTGTAAACGTAGCTGTTGCGCAATGCAGTGAAGTAACGCTCGTCGTTGGCCAAGGCCTTGTAATGTGCGAGGCCGACGTATTCCGCTTGGCCAAGGCCGTTGGCCTGCAGGCTCATTTTCACGCCGCCAACCAGCGGGATGAGCCAGAACAGCAGCAGGAAAAACAGGAACGGCAGCAGGAAAAGAAACGGCGTCCAGCGCGTCCCGGGCGTTCGCTGGTCGGCTGTGGCCATGGGTGCGCTTGGCCTACTGGCCCGGCCCGGCCGCCTCGAGCATGGTCTTCATTTTGTCGAGCACCTCGGCCGGCTTGAGTTCGCCGTAGATGAGCGACGTGAAGAACGTTTCCTGAAACAGGAACACCGCCTTGGCCCGATTCGGGTGGCTGACCACTTCCGGCACCTCAGGCGCCAGACGCACCAGCAGCTCGCCAAATTTCTGGTTGCTGAAAAAGGCGTTCGGCTGCAGCAGCCGCTCGTCCTTCCACGCCGGGCGGTACGCCGGGAAGCTGTTGCCGTCAAGGAACCGGCGGGCATTGGACTCCTTGTTGGTGATGACAAACTCGATGAACTTCCACGCCGCGTCCGGCTGTTTGCTGGCCTTGTTGATCAGGAGCCCCTGCCCGGCAAAGGTCGAGGTGCGGCGGCTCAGCCGGCCGTCCGGCAGTTTCCACGCCGGCAACGGCATCGCGCCCCACTTGCCCTTCAAGTCGGGCGTGAACTGTTGCAGCATATCGAGCCCGTACCAGTCGGCGCCGACCACCGTCAGCACCTCGCCGTATTGGATGGCGCTGTTGAAAAACAGCGGGTCAAAGATCGACGCGCGCTCCGGCACCATGCCGACGCGGGTCTCCATCTGTTTCTGCATCCAGCCGAGCACCTCGATCACCGCCTCGCGGTCGGGATACACCGAGCCGTCCCGGCCAAACAGGTCGCTGTCGCGCTGTCGCAACAGGATGCCGAGGTACGTTGGGTCGAGCGCGATCATCGACTTGCCGTGATCCTCCACCACCGTCTTGCCAGCGGAGACGAACTTGTCCCACGTCGTCAACGCCGCCGGGTCGATGCCCAGTTCCTTGAACAAGTCGGTGCGGTAATACAGCACCATCGCGCTGAGCGACTGCGGAATGCCGTACGTCTTGCCCTTGTACGCGAACAGGCTTTGGCGGCTCCGTGCGATGTCCTTGTCGAGCTTGGCCTTCTTGATGCGGTCGCCCAGGTCGACAAACGGCACCTCGCCGCCGAGGAACGCGCCGAACAGCACCTCGTCGAGCTGCACCACATCCGGCGGGTTGATGCCGGTCTTAATCGACACGGCCAGTTTCTCCGGCATCTCACGGAACCCGAACGACTGCACCTTGGCCTCGAACGCCGCGTCCACCTCCTGCTTGTACAGCTTGACCATGCTTTCATAATAGAGCTGGTCCTGAAAGGAACTGATCCAGATATCCAACGGCTTGGCCTGCGCCATGACCGTCAGCGCTTGGCCAAGCGCAATTAAACCTGCAATTGTGTGTCGAAGTTTCATTTTGAAATCGCGGCGGGAAAACTCCACCGAACCCCCGGCGGAGTCAATGCCGGAGACGCCCCGCACGCACCGGCATTCAACCCAAGCGCCTGGCCAAGCGCGCGCTGGCCGGTTTTTTGGCTGTGCTTTTTTGGACGTAGGCGCAACAGTCCCCGCCTTTCCGATGAAATCGCGCCCACCCCAAGGCAACGATGGCTGCTCGATTATGATCAACTCATGATGACCCTCCCAAGATTCATCGCCGTTGGCCTTGGCTTCGCTGCTGCCCTGTGCGGCACGGCCGCCAAGGAGCTTAAGCTCGACGAATTGTTCCCGCGGAACCGCCTGCTCGAGGTCGACATCACCCTTGCCGAGGCGGACTGGGACAAGATCCGTTACCAACGGCGCACGCGGGAAAACGCGTTGCCGCCGAGCCGCAAGTTTGAGCCGCCGCCCCCGCCGTACACGTACGTCGAGGCCAGCGTGACGATCGACGGTGTGACCTTCCCCAAGATTGGCCTGCGGAAAAAAGGGTTTCTCGGCTCGCAGGACACCGTCCGCCCGTCGCTCAAGGTGAAGCTCGATTACACCGACACAAAGGGAAACATCGACGGCCTGCGAAACCTCACGCTCAACAACAACCGGCAGGATGCCAGCCTGATGAGCCAGTTCATGGGGTACGCGATCTGGGATGCCGCCGGGGCGCCCGGCTCGCGCTGCGCCTTTGCCAAGGTCACGGTCAATGGCCGCAATCTCGGCGTGTACTGCCACGTGGAGACCGTTCGCGAGCCGCTGCTCCGGCGGGAGTTCGGCAGCGACAAAGGCACCCTCTTCGAGGGCACGGTGGTCGATTTTTACCCGGAATGGGAAGGCAGCTTTGAACGAAAAACCGGTGACGACAAAAAGGGGCGCGCGCACCTCGTCAAGGTCATCAACGCGATGCAGGGCGGCGAGGGCGAACCGTTTTTTGGCGGCGACGTGCCGGGGCGCGCCTGGGTGCCGGGGAGCGGCGCGCACGACGACGCGTGGTTCAAGCCGGGCTTCGACGACTCAAGCTGGGTCGCCGGCACCAACGGCGCCGGCTACGAGGCGAGCGAGGGGTTTGAAAAACTCATCTCGCCAAATTTCAACTTCATCGGGCAAATGCACAACAAGGCCACGTCGCTGTATCTGCGTTTCCCGTTCGAGATCGACGACCTCGACTCGATCCACGCCGCCAAGAATCTGCTGCTCCGGATGAAGTGCGACGACGGCTTCGTCGCCTACCTCAACGGCCACGAGGTCGCGCGCATGAACGCGCCGGAAAACGCCCGGTGGGACTCGCGCGCCACAAGCAGCGGCGACGACGGCGCCAACTCGACCTTCGCGGCGTTCAACATCAACAAGCACCGCGACAGGCTGCGCCCGGGCCGCAACCTCCTCGCGATTCACGGCCTGAACATCAGCCCGGAAAGCACCGACTTTCTCATGGTCGCCGAGTTGCAGACCAACGCACACGACTACGAGGATGCGATTTGGGAGGTGATCGACGAGGAGGCGTTTTACAAATTCTGGGCGCTCGAGGGGTTGCTCAGTTTTTGGGACGGCTACTCCGGCAACCGCAACAACTATTTCGTCTACCTCAACCCTGGCACCGCCAAGCTGCACTTCATGCCGTGGGGCGCCGACTGTTTGTTCGAGAAATACAGCCGCCTGCGCGTCGACCGGCGCTCGCCACGCTCGGTCCGCCTCAAGGGCCTCGTCGCCCGCAAGCTGTACCAGATTCCGTCCGTCCGGAAAAAATATGCCGCAACGATGAAGCAGCTCATGGCCGAGCATTGGAACGAGGAAAAGCTGCTCGCCGAGACCGAGCGCATCGAGGCGATGGTCCGGCCGCACATCAGCGACTACCAGTGGCGCGGCGTCCGCTTCGAGGCCGTGCGCGATTTCATCCGCAACCGCCGCCCGGACATCGAGCGCGAAATCAACGGCGACGACATGCCGCTCTGGCCGAGGTAAACCGCAGGCAAACCGCCTCTATTCCAGCGCTTGGCCGGTGGTGGCGTCAAACCAGACGGCGGCGGCGAGATCGAACCGCATCCCAACCTTGGCCAAGCCGCCCGCGCCCACGCCGGGCAATCGCACCACCAGTTCGTGGCCGCCGCATCGCACACACAACAGCGACTCGTGGCCAAGCGTCTCGCACCCTTCCACCGTTCCCGTCGCGTCTCCCGCGCCGTCGCCGAGTGAGATCTGTTCCGGGCGAATGCCCAGTTCCACCTCGCGGCCGGCATACCTGACCAAGCCGTTGGCCAAGCGGAGTGAAAAGCCGTCGCCGCTCCCGACGAAAGCCAGGCCGCCGTCGCGCTCGGCAATCCGGCCGCGGACGAAGTTCATCCCCGGCGTGCCGATGAAGTCGCCGACAAACCGGTGCGCCGGCCGCCGGTACAGATCCATCGGCGAGCCGGTTTGCATCACTTGGCCGCCGTCGAGCACGCAGAGCCGTTGGCCAAGCGTCATCGCCTCAGTCTGGTCGTGCGTCACAAAAATCATCGTCGTGCCCAGCCGCCGGTGCAGCTGCGCGATCTCGGCCCGCATCTCGGCCCGCATCCGCGCGTCGAGATTCGAGAGCGGCTCGTCGAGCAGGAACACCTTCGGCTGGCAGACCATCGCCCGGCCCAGCGCGACACGCTGCCGCTGGCCGCCGGACAGCTCCGCCGGCTTGCGTCGCAACTGGTCGGCGAGCCCGAGCATTTCCGCCGCCTCGGTAACGCGCGCCCGTATCTCCGGCTTGGCCGCTTTGCGGAACTTCAGGCTGAACCCCATGTTCTGCTCGACGTTGAGGTGCGGGAACAGGGCGTAATTCTGGAACACCATCGCCACGTCGCGGTCCTGCGGCTTCACGCGGCCCACGTCGCGGTCGTCAAGATAGATGCCGCCGCCCGACGGCTCCTCCAGCCCGGCAACGAGTCGCAGCAGAGTCGACTTGCCGCAGCCGGACGGGCCGACGAGCACCATCAACTCGCCGTCGGGAATCTCGAGGCTCACCCGGTCCACCGCGCGAACGGGGCCGAAGTGTTTACAGAGGTTGTCGAGTCGAACGCTGGCCATCGGTCACAGTTTCGGCGGGCCGACCTTTTGCAACGGCGGCGTCACCGTCAAGTCCTTCGCGATGTAAGCCACGACATTCCGGAGGTCATCCGGCGACAAGGCCGCAGCGGACGCCTGCATCATCACGCCGCCCGCGTCGCTTGGATGGACGGTGCGCTGGCCGTTGGCGTACTTGCGGAGTTGATCGAGCAAAAACCAATCCTCCTGCACGTTCACCGGCGGCGACGCGATCTCCGGTTTGCCCTCGCCCTTCACACCATGGCACGACGCGCACCGGGTCGCGTACTGTGCACGGCCGACGGGGAGGTCGCCGCGAATCACCCGGATGAACGGCTTTGGTTTGCGCGCCGCGAAGTGCCGAGCCAAGCCGGCGAGCTGCGCCTCCGTCTCCACCTTCGCCATCGCCGCGCCCATCAGCGCCCCGGCGCGGTTGGCCGCGTTGTTGCCGCGCCGGCCCGACTTGAATTTTTTCAACTGGTCAGCGAGATACCACTCCGGCAACCCGTCGAGCACCGGCCCGCGCTGCATCTCGCGCGTGCTGTGGCACACCATGCAGGCCTCAATCGTCGCCGTGTCCGCTTGGCCAGAAGCGGAGGTGACAAGCGGCGGCGCCTCGCTTGGCCCCTGGACGCACCCTCCCACGGACACCAGCCAAAGCCCCATGGCCAAGCCAACACATTGCCGCAAAAATAATCGCCGCCGCTCCATCACGCTTGCCCGAAGCTACCCCGCTTGGCCAAGCGCCGCGAGCCGGCAAATCTCGCGTGACACCCCGCGGTTCCCTACGGTGGCGGCGGTGGGTTACCGGACAGCACCAACTATCGCGCTGGTCTGCGGCGCGCTGGCGATTGGCTTCGCGCCGGTGTTCGCGGCGTTTGCGCTGAAACCGGAGTACGGCGGGTTCGGCCCGGCGGCGATCGGGTTTTACCGGGTGTTTTTCGCGCTGCCGTTCCTGTGGCTGGTGCTGCTGGCCGCGCCGGGAAACGCAAAGAAAAGCGCGCGCACCCGCCGCCCGACCGGCCTGCTGGCTTTGGCCGGGTTTTTCTTCGCCATCGATTTGGTGACGTGGCATTGGTCGATCAAGTACACGACGGTGGCCAACGCCACGTTGCTGGCGAACTTCGCCCCGCTGTGGGTGATGCTGTGGGCTGGCCGCCTGTTCGGCGAGCGGAGCACGCCCCGCTTCCTCGTCGCGCTCGGCTTTGCGATTGCAGGGGCGGCGGTGCTGATGAGTGCCAGCTTTCGCCTCAACCCAACGCAGCTGTTCGGCGACGCCCTCTCGCTGCTCACGGCTATCTCGTACGGCTCGTACATGCTCACGGTGAAAAAACTGCGCGAGACCTGCCCGCCGCAGGAGATCATGGCCTGGTCGGGGCTGTTCGCCGTGCCGCTGATGCTCGCCGCCGCGCTGGCCAGCGGCGAGACGATGGCGACCCCGCAGCTCAACGGCTGGCTGGTGCTGCTCGGGCTCGCGCTGGTCAGCCACTTCGCCGGGCAGGGCCTGATCGCCTACGCCTTTGGCCATTTGCCGGCGGCGCTCACGTCGCTGAACCTGCTGCTGCAGCCGGTGTTCGCGGCGGCGCTGGGCTGGGTGCTGCTTGGCCAGACGCTGGGCGGGCAGCAACTGCTCGGGGCGGCGATCGTGCTCGGGGCGCTGTTCGCCGCGAATCGCCCGGCCAAGGCCAAATAATTTTGTGCCGCTTGGCCAAGCGTGGCAGCCTCCCGGCCGGATGGATGAGTTTGCCCAAGCCGATGCCGACATACCGCTCGACGCGCCGGGCCGCCGCCGCTTGCCGGTGCTGCTGCGCCGCGCGTGGTACGGATTGAACCAGGCGTTCCGCCGGCGCATCGCCGGGATGGGGCTGACGCCGGACCAGTTCACCGTCATTCGCACGCTGCTCGAGGCCGGGCCGGACGGCCTGACGCAAAAGGCGCTGGCCAACGCGATGAGCAGCGACCCCAACACCATCGCCTCGCTGCTCGAGCGCATGGAAGCCAACGGCCTCGTCCAGCGACGGCCACACGAAAAGGACCGGCGCGCCAACCGCGTGGAGTTGCTGCCGGTGGCCCGGGAGAAATACGAGGCCATCCGCAACGAGGCGATCGGCCTGCAGTCCCACGTGCTGGAGCAGTTGCCCGAAGCTGAGCGGGAAACATTCCTCGAGCAACTCGAAACCGTCGCCAAGGCCTGCCGCGACCTCTCCAACCCCCAGCGGTAAGTGGGATCGCATTTGGGCTTGGCCGCGGGACAGGCGTTGCCTACTTTCCCGGCCGTGATTCAACTTTTTCGAACCTCATCGAGCTTGACCATCGTGGCCGCTTTCTCCATCTCCGCGCTTGGCCAAGCGGACGACGTCGAGCTGACCGGCAGGCCGTACATCGACATGGATTACGGGCCGTACCTCAGCGCCTCCATCGAGGTGGCCCCGGGCAACATCGCCTACAAGGGCATCGCGATCCGGCTCGACGCAGGGCCGGGCGGCGTGTCGAAGGGCAGCGAGTTCGTGCTGTTCGACACCGACACCCTGCGGATGGCGGCGGCGTGGAGCGGGGACAAGTTCATCGACTGGCGCAGCATCGTGTACGACGGCAGCCACGGCACGCACCCGAAGCTCGTCGGCGAGCGACTCTTCACCAACCCGGTCGCTCCCGGCTGGGCCAGGCCGGGCACGGATCAGTTTGAGGATCCACGCCTGCGCGGCCTCGACAACAAACCATACGGCCCGCTCCCCCGCGACTGGGGCCAATGGCGCGGACTGTTCCTGCACAACAACCGGGTGATCCTTTATTACAAGATCGGGGGCGCGCGCGTGTTCGAGTCGCCCTCCATTGAGAAAATGTTGAGCGGCCAAAAGGTGGTCATTCGCAACATCAACCTTGCTCGCCGCGACGCGGATCTCGTTTTGCAGGTCGCTCATGTGAAGGGCTCCGAGCCGAAACTCCGCGCGGTGGATCATCGACCCGTCGCTGTTTATGACAACCGGCTGGTCGTGGGGATCGTCGGGGGAGGCGAAGGGGCGAAATTTGAATCCACCGCCGACGGAGATTTGCGGCTGCGAATTCCTGCCGGTGAACGCACTGCCGTCAAACTTTTCTCCTCCCGTATCGAGGAGGGGTTTATGGGGATATTCGGGGCGTTCATGGCCCAGAACAGCAACCCGGAAATCTTGACTGACTTGGTGCGATCCGGCAGTGCGCGCCGCTGGCCCGACAGCATCAAGACCAAGCCGCGCCGCATGGGCAAACCGGGAGCGTTCGTCACCGAGGCCATCACCGCGCCGGACAAAAACCGGTACCGCTCGTGGATGCGTCTGGGTGGCTTCGATTTTTTTGAGGGCGGCGACCGCGCGGCGGTTTGTACCTGGATGGGCGACGTCTGGCTCGTCGACGGCATCAACAGCGACCCGCAGGAGTTCACGTGGACGCGCATCGCGACCGGCATGTTTCAGCCGCTTGGCCTGAAGATCGTCGACGGCAAAATCTTCGTGACGTGCCGCGACCAAATCACGCAGTTGGTCGATACGAACGATGACGGTGAGATAGATTTTTACATGGCGTTCAATCACGACGCGCAGGTGACCGAGCATTTTCACGAGTTTGCAATGGATTTGCAGACCGACGCCCACGGAAATTTCTACTACACCAAGGCCGCACGCCATGCGAAGACGGCGTTGGTGCCGCAACACGGCACGCTGCTCAAGGTGACTCCTGACGGCGTTAAAACGGAAATCATTGCCACTGGTTTCCGTGCGCCAAACGGTGTGTGCGTGAATCCGGACGGCACGTTTTACATGAGCGACCAGGAGGGCCACTGGACGCCAAAGAACGAAATCAACCTCATCGAGAAGGGCAAATTTTATGGCAACCTCATGGGCTACCACAAGGGGCTGACGGAGGCCGACATCACCTCGCCCATCGTCTGGATGCACAACGACTTTGACCGCTCCCCCGCCGAGCAGCTTTGGGTGAACAGCGACAAGTGGGGCGGACTCGGCGGCCAACTGATCAACCTCTCCTACGGCACCGGCTACGTCTACGTGATCATGGAGGAAAAAGTGAACGGCCGCGCTCAGGGCGGTGTGGTGCGCATTCCCGACTTTGATTTCCCGACCGGCGTCATGCGCGGCCGCTTCCACCCCGGCGACGGCCAACTCTACGCCTGTGGCCTGTTCGGCTGGGCCGGCAACAAGACCCGCCCCGGCGGATTCTACCGGCTCAAGCACACCGGCAAACCGGTTCACGTGCCGATTGCCATTAACGCACTCAAGGAGGGTATTTCGCTAACCTTCAGCCACGCGCTCGACGCGGAGACCGCCAACGATCCGGAGAGCTACCTCGTCAAGCGCTGGAGTTACAGGCGCACCCGCAATTATGGCTCACGCGACTACAAGGCCGACGGCAGCCAAGGCCGCGACAATGTTGAAGTGACCGGCGTGAAAATCTCGAAGGACAAAAAATCCGTTCTCCTGCAAATCGCCGACATGAAGCCGACCATGCAGATGCAGATCGAGTACAAGATCGACACCGCAGACGGGGAATACCTCTCCCATCGAATCCAAAACACCATCCACGCCATCGGCAACAACGGCCCCTTCGCCCGGGAGTAAACCAAGCGCTTGGCCAAGCATGAAGGTGGGGCTGGCTCTCCTAGCCGGCATTGTGAGTTTTCTGCGAACGCTTGGCCGGACAGCTGGGAACAGCCGTCCCTTGTATATTCGTTATGCCCGGTGCCGGCCGTAAAAAAAATAAAAAAACCGCTTGACCCTGTAGTTATGTACAGGGTGTATCGTGCCGTGAAAGTGAATGTGACAGAGCAAACGATTGGACAAGTCGCCCGGGCCGCGGGGGTGGGCGTGGAGACAGTTCGTTTCTACGAGCGCCAACAGTTGCTGCCCGCGCCCAAGCGCAACGGCGTGGGGTATCGGCAGTATCCGCCCGGCACAGTCTCGCGGCTGCGCTTCGTCAAGCGGGCGCAGGCATTGGGGTTTTCACTGAGTGAAATTGGCGAGTTGCTGTCCCTCCGCGCCTCACCGCGCTCCACCTGTGGCCAAATGCGAGGGCGGGCGGAAATGAAACGCAGCGAAATCGACAAAAAACTCCGCGACTTGAGGCGGCTGCGCCGGGCGCTGGACAAGGTCATCCAGGAATGCTCCGGCGACGGGCCGGCCACCCGATGCCCCATCCTCGCGGCGCTGGAGGGGGAGGTGCGATGAATGTGGAACTGGTATACGACTTGGACTGTCCCAACGTGGCCTTGGCAAGGACACGCCTGCTGGAAGGCTTTGCCCAAGCGGGATTGTCACCGCGGTGGCTGGAATGGGATCGAAAGTCACCCGATTGCCCGCCGCACGCCCGCCGTCATGGGTCACCGGCCATACTTGTGAATGGTTGCGACGTGGACGGTTCGGAGGGGCCGGGGGAAGCGGATTGCTGCCGGCTATATGCCGATGGCGCACCCAGTCGGGAGCAGATTTCGCACGCACTCAAGGCGGCCCATAGCAACGGGAACAGCGGAGATTGGCGTCAGTTGTTGCCCGCGCTTCCAGGCATCGGCATTGCCTTCATGCCCAAGCTGGCCTGCCCGCTCTGTTGGCCCGCCTACGCGGGGATCCTCTCCTCGCTCGGCCTTGGGTTCCTGGCGGACACGGCTTACCTGTTGCCGTTCACCGTCATATTCTTGGCGTTGGCCTTGGGCGCGCTGGCGTTTCGTGCCCGCCAACGCCGCGGCTACGCGCCATTCGCAGCCGGCGCGGTGGCGGCGGGGTTGCTGGTGCTGGGTAAATTTCTTTTTGAATCGGAGCCGGTTTTTTATCTTGGAATCAGCCTGTTGGTCGTGGCGGCCATTTGGAATGCATGGCCAAGTCGAGCCACCCCCGGGGAGCCCTCCTGCCCGGCCTGTCTTCCGGATGAAACTTTTGCTGGGAACACCCCGGTGAATGAAAGGGAAAAAGCATAAACGAAAGGGAAACCCATGAGTGAAAAACGAACCATCGAAGTCTTCAGCGCCGATTGCCCGGCCTGCAAGGAAACCATCGAGCTGGTCAACCAACTGGCTTGCCCCTCCTGCGAAGTGAGCGTGCTGGACATGCACGATGCCACCGTGGCCGGGCGGGCCAAGGAGCTGGGGGTGACATCCGTCCCCGCCGTGGCCATCAATGGCGAACTGGCCGGTTGTTGCACCGGCCGTGGCCCGGACGCTGACATGCTTCAGGCTGCAGGCCTCGGTCAACCAGCCTAAGCCGGTACGCCGTTTCATCGAGAGAAGCGCGTTGGGCGTCGCCTGCTGTTGCGCTTGGCCAAGCGGCGGGGCTGGCTCTCGAGGCGTCCCCGCACCTCGTAATCGAAACAAAAACGGCTAACCAAGTTGATGACGAGATACGAGACCGATAGGCTTGGCCTCGACTGCCAACCCTATCCCCCGTTGGCCAAGCGCTTGACGGCGTGAAGCCGGAGCCGGTATGGTTTCCGGCCATGAGGGAAGGCTTGGAGGCAAATAATTTCCTGGTGCCGATGGTCGTCGAGCAGACGGGCCGCGGCGAACGCGGCTACGACATCTACTCGCGGCTGTTGGTCGACCGTATCGTGTTCATCGGTACGCCGATCGACGACACGATCTCGAACCTGGTCATCGCCCAGTTGTTGTTCCTGCAGATGCAGGATCCGAAGAAAGACATTCACCTGTACATCAACTCGCCGGGTGGCAGCATCACCGCCGGCATGGCGGTGTACGACACAATGCAGTTCCTGACCTGCGACGTGAACACGTACTGCATCGGCCAGGCGGCCAGCATGGGCGCCGTGCTCCTCGCCGCCGGCACCAAGGGCAAACGCCACGCGCTGCCCAACGCGCGCATCATGATTCATCAGCCGTGGGGCGGCGCGCAGGGCAATGCCTCCGACATCGAGATTCAGGCGGCGGAAATCCTGCGGCTCAAGGACAGCATCAACAAAATCCTCGCCGAGCACACCGGCAAAAAAGTTAAACAGATCGTCACCGACTCGGATCGCGACCATTTCATGTCATCCGTGGAGGCGAAGAAGTACGGTCTTGTGGATGAGGTGGTGAAGTCCCGCAAGGACGTCGCCAGCCTTAAGGACGAGAAAAAGAAGAAATAGTTTAAGCACCCATGGCTCGGCCCAACCAGATCACCCTTTGCAGCTTCTGCGGGAAATCCCACTCGGAGGTCCGGAAGCTGATCGCCGGGCCGGGCGTTTACATTTGCGACAACTGCATCCTCGTCTGTAAGAACGTCCTCGACAAGGAACTGCAGGCCGAGGAGAAGAAAAAGGCGATCAAGCTCAACGTCCCGAAGCCGAAGCAGATCAAGGCGGCGCTGGACGAGCACTGCATCGGGCAGGACGCCGCCAAGAAGGCGCTATCCGTCGCGGTGCACAACCATTACAAGCGCATCCAGTCCGGCCTCGCGGTCAAGACCAAGGGCGACAACAAGATCATCCCCAGCGAAACCGGCGGCGATGACATCGAGATCGAGAAGAGCAACATCCTGCTGCTGGGCCCAACCGGCTCCGGCAAGACGCTGCTCGCCCGCACGCTGGCACGCATGCTCGACGTGCCGTTCGCCATCGCCGACGCCACCACCCTGACCGAGGCCGGCTACGTCGGCGACGACGTCGAGAACATCGTCCTGCGCCTCCTGCAGGCGGCCGACTACGACGTGAAGCGCGCCCAGATTGGCATCATTTACGTCGACGAGATCGACAAAATCACCCGCCGCACCGAGAACGTCTCGATCACCCGCGACGTCTCCGGCGAAGGCGTGCAGCAGGGGCTGCTGAAGATTCTCGAGGGCACCGTCTGCAACGTCCCGCCGCAGGGCGGCCGCAAGCATCCGCAGCAGGAATACATCAAGCTCGACACGACCAACGTGCTGTTCATCTGCGGCGGCGCGTTTGTCGATCTCGACAACATCATCCAACGCCGCATCGGCAAACACGTGCTTGGCTTTTCCGGAAAGGACGACGCCCAACGCGACGACAAACCCAGCGCGGAGGACAAGGACATCCTCAAGCACGTCGAGCCGGAGGACCTGCTCAAATACGGTTTCATCCCTGAATTCATCGGCCGGCTCCCGGTGCACACGTCGCTCGAGGAACTCGACGAGGAGCAACTGGTCCGCGTCATGACCGAGCCGAAGAACGCCCTCATCAAGCAGTTTGCCAAGTTGTTCGAGATGGACGGCGTGAAGCTCAACTTCACCGACGACGCCCTGATCGAGCTGGCCAAGGCCGCCATCAAGCGCGGCACTGGCGCGCGCGGCCTGCGCAGCCTGATGGAGAAACTGATGCTCGACACGATGTACGAGATCCCCGACTCGACGGACATCGTCTCGGTCAAGGTCACCGACAAAGTCGTGCTTGGCCAAGCGGAGCCGACATTCCAGCGCCGGCAAAAAAAGGCCGCTGCCTGACCCCCACCGATGTCGAGTGACTTCAAGCCCGGCGACATCGTCGCCCAGCAGGTTCAGCGCATTCCCCGCTCCGGAATTCGCGAGTTTTTCGACCTCGTGCAGGGCCGGCGCGACGTCATCTCGCTTGGCGTCGGCGAGCCGGACTTCGTCACGCCGTGGCACATTCGCGAGTCGGCGATCTATGCCCTCGAGCGCGGCCACACCAGCTACACTTCCAACCTTGGCCTGCCCAAGCTGCGCGCCGCCATCAGCGGCTACGTTGCCGGGGGCTTCGGCGTGGAGTACGACCCGGGGACGCAGGTGCTCGTCAGCGTCGGCGTCAGCGAGGCGCTCGACATCGCGCTGCGGGCGATCATCAACCCCGGCGACGAGATCCTTTACCACGAACCGTGCTACGTCAGCTACGCGCCCGGCATCGCGCTGGCCCACGGCGTGCCGGTGGCCGTGCCGTGCCGTGCCAAGGACGGATTCGCCGTGACCGCCGAGGCGATCGAGCAGGCGATCACGCCCAAGTCCAAGGCACTCGTGCTAAACTTCCCGACGAACCCCACCGGCGGCACGATGACCCGCGAGGCGCTCGAGTCGATCGCCCGCTTGGCCAAGCGCCACAACCTGCTCGTAATCACCGACGAGATTTACGCCGAGCTGACCTTCGAGGGAACGCACACCAGCATCGCGGCGCTGCCCGGCATGGCTGAGCGGACGATTTTTCTGCACGGCTTCTCCAAGGCCTACGCGATGACCGGCTTCCGCATCGGCTACGCCTGCGGGCCGGCGGAATTGATCGACGCAATGATGCGCATCCACCAATACTCCATGCTGTGCGCCAGCATCATCAGCCAGGAAGCGGCGATCGAGGCGCTTCAAAACGGCACCGAGCCGGTCGCCGAGATGAAGGAACAGTACCGGCTCCGCCGCAACTTCATTATCAAGGCGTTCAACGACATGGGGCTTGAGTGCCACCTGCCGCGCGGCTCATTCTACGCCTTCCCCAGCGTGCGATCCACAGGCCTCAGTTCAAGCGAGTTCGCGTCACGGCTGGTAAAGGAAGAAAACATCGCCTGCGTTCCCGGCGATGCCTTCGGCCCGTCGGGCGAGGGGCACCTGCGGTGCTGCTTCGCGACCGGTCTCGAGCAAATCAAGGTAGCCTGCGAACGGATGGCCCGGTTTGTGCAGTCGTTAAAAAACGCCGGCGCGTAACCCGCTTGGCCAAGCGCAACAGAGTTTCAACTTGGCCGACCGCACTTAACGTCGCCTGAAAGTCGACTTCTGCGTAGCCGAGGGCAACGCCCTCGGAAAACGGATGAGAAGAAATTTTGCCCTGAAGGGGCAATTCAAAAACTCATTCCCACAAATATGGTTCGTTTATTTCCACCCCATTCTTTCCCAAAATACGCCGCAGTTCATCCTGAAACGAAACCCGTCGGTGATGTTCCTCTTGGCTGGCGACATATTTCCGAACCGCCGCAACATGACTCGGACTCACCCCGAACAGCCCGTACCCATCCTGCCAATGGAAGTTGCCAAAATCAAAAAATTCCCGCTTCAACCATTTGGAAGATTCCTTTTTGACAGTCTCCAATATTTTGGCCGTTGGATGTTGTTTGGACAAATTACAAAGGATGTGGACGTGATCGTCGTGACCGTCAATCAGCACATCGCGACAGCCTTTGTCCCGCAAGATGGTGGCCATGTAAGCGAAGAGTTTGGGGCGGATTTCGTTGCGTAACCAAGGCCGGCGTTCCTTGGTTGAAAAGATGACATGAGCAAACAAGACATGAATCGATTGCGGCATGACGTTGTGGTTGAAGTGCCCCGACAGGGCACATCGATTTTGCAACATTTTCCGAGGGCGTTGCCCTCGGCTATGTAAACTCAGGCTTACAGCCTGTTTGGGAACCAGCTCGTCGCTTCGTCAAAAAAACCGCACAACTCTCTCTGCGACCCTCTGTGCCTCCGCGAACTCTGCGTTTAAAATGGAGGCCTACTTGATTTCCAGCAGCTCGACCTCGAAGATCAGCGTGGCGTTTGGTGGGATGACTCCGCCCGCACCTCGCGTGCCGTAGGCCAGGTCGGACGGGATGTAGAGCATCGACTTGCCGCCTTTTTTCATCAACTGCAGCCCCTCGGTCCAGCCGGGAATCACGCGATTGAGCGGGAAGGTCGCCGGCTGGCCTCGCTGCACGGAACTGTCAAACACTTTGCCGCTGATCAGTTTGCCGGTGTAATGCACGGTCACTTGGTTTGTGGCTTTCGGGCTGGCGCCCGTTCCGGCGGTCAGCACCTTGTAAGCCAATCCGGAAGCGGTGGTTTTCACGCCCTCCTCTTTTGTGACCTTGGCCAAAAACGCCTCACCCTCGGCTTTGTTTTTGTCGGCGGGAGACTTGATGGTGGCACGTAGTTTGGCGAACTGCGCCTCGCCGCCCTTGAACGCCTTGGCCTTTTCGCCAACGCGCTTGATGGTCACCTTGGTGAGCTTGTCGCCCTTGGCGATGGCATTAACCACGTCCTGCCCTTGGACGACGCGGCCGAACACCGTGTGCTTGCCGTCGAGCCACGGCGTCGCCTTGTGCGTGATGAAAAACTGGCTGCCGTTGGTGCCGGGGCCGGAGTTCGCCATCGAGAAAATCCCGGGGCCGCTGTGCGTCAGCGACGAGTCGATCTCGTCCGGGAACTTGTAGCCCGGGTCGCCCGTGCCGGTGCCAAGCGGGCAGCCACCCTGGATCATGAAGTCGGCGATTACCCGGTGAAAGTTCAGCCCGTCGTAGTACGCCGCGCCCTTGGCATCGGCCGGTGCGCCGCCGGTTTTCGAGTAATGCTTCGTGCCCTCCGCGAGGCCGACGAAGTTCGCGACGGTCATCGGGGTTTTTTCAAACTCGAGCTGACCAAGGATGGTTCCTTTGGTGGTTTCGAGCTCGGCGTACAGGCCGTCTGCCAGTTTTTCTTTGTCTTGTGCTATTACGGAAAACGTCGTCAGCGCCACGGCTGCGGCCAAAGCGCCCTTCAAGTTGTGGTTCATGTTCGCCATCAATTTCATGGGACGGCAGAGGAAACCCAAAAACACCGCCGCCCGCAATGTTTTATTCGCGCTGAGGCCAGAATCGAGCGTTCGGGATTGACCGCGAACCGGTTACGCTTTTAGCTCCCCGGCAGTAAACGTGCGCGCCGCCACCCCACAACTCCCCCGCCGCTTGGCCAAGCTGGGCTTGGCGTGCCTGCTTGCGGGCGGTGGCTTGGCCAAGGGCGAAATCCAGTTCGACGTGTTTATGGGCTTCGCCGGCAAAGCGCGGCAGGGCGAGTGGTTCCCTGTGACATTCGAGATCTTCAACGACGGCCCGACCTTCGACGGCCAGATCGAGCTGCGGCCGCGCTTTGGTGATAACCCGGTTCACCGCCACAACGTCGAGCTGGCCACCAACACCCGCAAGCGATTCACGATTCCGGTTTTTTGCAACGGGAATACCCGCTGGTCGGCCAAGCTGCAAAACGGGCGCAAGACCGTGGCCAAGCACGACGAACTCCTGCTGAACAGCACCGACCCCGGCACGGTCCTCGTCGGCGCATTGAGCGGCCAGCAGGCCGGTGGCCCGGTGCTGCCCAAGACACGCTTCAAGCGCGAGTGGGATAACGATCGTTACGCCCCGCGCGTGGCACACTTGCAGCAGGATACCTTCCCCGACGACCCGATCGCGCTGAGCGGACTGCACTCGCTCTACCTGAACTCGGCCCGCGCCATCAACCTGCGTCCCGAGCAGGCCGCCGCCCTCTCGACGTGGGTGCTCGGCGGCGGGCATCTCATGCTTGCGATCGATCAGCCGGGCGATGTCACCGGCACGCCTTGGCTGGCCAGCCTCGTTCGCGGCCAGTTTGGCCCGGTGCAAAACACCGCCGCTGGCCAGGCGCTTGGCCGGTGGATTGCCGACGCCGATTATACGAACATCGGCAGCGCCGATGCCAATTTTGCCACCGGCCAACTCGCCGCCGCCGGGGTGCGCTTGGCCAACGGCACGTCGCTCTTCAAACCCGACGACCGGCCCATTGCCGCCGAGGCCATTCGCGGCCTTGGCCAAGTGAGCGTGCTCGGCTTCAACCCGGAGCGCGAGCCGTTCAAGTCGTGGACCAACCGCGCCTGGTTTTGGGTGCGCTTGGCCAAGGTTCCCGCCGATTGGTTTGAAACGGAAGCGCCACTCCACCCGTACGGCCGCTTGCACATCGACGGCGTGTACGGCGCGATGCTCGACAGCCGGCAAGTCAGCAAGCTGCCGATCGTCTGGCTGCTGCTGCTGCTCGCGGCCTACCTCGTCATCATCGGGCCGGTGGACCGTATCTGGCTCAAGCGCATCAACAAACAGATGCTCACCTGGCTGACCTTCCCGGCGTACGTGGCGATCTTTTCGCTGCTGATTTATTTCATCGGCTACAAGCTCCGAGCCGGTCAACTCGAGCTGAATGAACTGCATATCGTCGATGTGTTGCCGGGGCAGCAGGAATTGCTGCGTGGCCGGAGTTATGCGTCGATTTATTCGCCGGTCAACGACGACTACCGGCTTGGCGGCAGCTTCGAGCGGGGCGGCATCCGCTCCGAGTACGGCGGGGCATCCCGCGGTAATGTGGGCGACTCGTTACGGATGCAGCACAACACAAGAAAGCTCGAGGCGGTCGCCCGCGTGCCGATCTGGACGAGTCGCCTGCTCTGCTCCGAATGGATCACCCCGGCTGACGGAGGGTTCTCGGCCGTCCTCACAAAGAACGACGTGGACGTCTACGAACTGGCCGTTGACAACCAGCTCGACAAGGCGATCACCGGGGCGGTGTTGGTGGCGGACGGCAAAATCACCGAGTTGGAATTGCAGTCGCCGCCGGGTAGCACGCACACGCTCCGCATCCAGACTGCCGCGTCTCCTTATGCCGAGGGTGAATTAGGAAGCATCAGTCGCGGCGGAAGATTTCAGCAAGCCGTGAACACCCGAAACCGGGCATTCGGCGACACCGAGGGTGGCCGCATCGATCCGGTATTGATGAACATCATCACTTGTTCCTTCCCAACACTCCTTAGAACTGGAAAAAATCAACCACTCCCCTTCGTTGCCGACTTCAGCGGCTCGGGAGGACTCGACCTCTCCCCCCACGTCGAACGCGGCGGCACCGTCCTTTTGTTGCTGGCGGAGGATCATGCGCCGATTCCATCCACGGGGCTGTTTGAAACCCAGCTTGGCCAAGCGCGAACCCTGTACCGCATCCCGCTCGAACTCACCGAACCCGAGCAAAACTTGCCCAAGCGCGAACTAAACTAAATCATGTCAGACGAATCAACGATCGTCCCGTCGCCCATCTCGAACGCCGCCGTCGAGATGTTGGCCCTCACGCGGCACTACGGCAATCTCACCGCGCTGAACCGGCTCGACCTCACCGTGAACCGCGGCGACCTGTTCGGCTTCATCGGCTCGAACGGCGCCGGAAAGACCACCACGCTGCGCATCCTCTCGACCTTCCTCACGCCCTCGACCGGCACCGCGCGCGTCCTGGGCCACGACGTCGTCCACGAAGCGAATCAGGTTCGGCGCATCCTCGGCTATATGCCTGACTTCTTCGGCGTCTACAAGGACATGGAGGTCACGGAGTACCTCGACTTTTTTGCCGCGTGCTACCGCATCGGCGCGGCCAAGCGCGAGCAGACCATCAGCGACGTGCTCGAGCTTGTCGGCTTGAGCGAAAAAAAAGGCTCACTCATCGGCGCGCTCAGTCGCGGCATGCAGCAACGCATCGGCCTCGCCCGCGTGCTGGTGCACGACCCGGAGATTCTGTTGCTCGACGAGCCGGCCAGCGGGCTCGACCCGCGCGCGCGCATCGAGATGATGGCCATCCTTCAGGAGCTGCAGCGGCTCGGCAAAACGATCCTCATCTCGTCGCACATTCTCAGCGAACTGCAATCGCTCTGCAACCGCGTCGCCATCATCGAAAAGGGCAGCCTGATTTACAGCGGGCCGGTGCAGGGGGTGCAGGATCAGTTCACGCAAAAACCGGGCTTCCGGCTTCGCGTGGCAGACCACCCGCAGCGCGCGATCGAGCTGCTGCGCGAGCACCCCGAGATCGCCGAGGCGGAATCGGAGGAGGAGAGCAACCGCATCCGCGTCACGCTGGCCGACGGCCAGGTCGACGGCGGCGTGATTGCGAAGATCATCGTCAACGGAGGACTCCAACTCACTGGACTGGAGGAGGATGAGATGGATCTCGAAGACGTGTTTCTGCAGGTCACACGCGGCGAAACCCAGTAACCGCTCAGTCGCCGGTGAACCGGCTCACCCGCGAGCGGACGTCGTCGCGGAACCGCTCGACGCAGCCATCGACGTACTCGGCGATGTCCAGCGACGGGTCGTCCACGAGTGGCTTCAAGTTCATCGCGTAACTGGCGAGGTTCATTTCATCAACGGCGTGGGGATCGAAAAACGTCGCGTTGGAACGAAGCCGCCCTTCGAGCGCAAGATCATACCGTTTGCCGCCGCTGATTTGTGAATCGAAAATGCTGATGAGCGCGCGGACGAGGTTCGGGCGGTTGGCCAGGTTGAGCAACACCTTCTCGTCGTCGAGCAGCCAGTTGAGGTCACGCCAAACCTCGACGCCGTAAACCTCCGGCGGCCGCTCGGCTGCTGGCAGTTCGCGCAGCGCGCAGATCAACGGCACGGCCACGGCGACGTGCGTGTCGTGCTTATCGGCCAAGTTGTGCGTGTACACAACCTTCGGCTTGGTTGCGGCGAGGATCGTTCGCAGGTCGGCGGCGTAGTCGCTGTTGCCCGGCTGCTTCACCACCGAGCTGGGGTAGTCGAGCTGCGCCATGAAGGCGTACTCCGCGACGACCGCCGCCTTGCGTTGCTCCTCGGCGCGCACGACCTGCATCTGCTCGTCGGTGTAGTCGGCGTACTCGTTGGTGCGCGAGCTGCCGGCGCCGTTGGTTACCGTCACGCCACCGAACCACTTCTGCGGCTGCTTGTAACAGGCGAGGATGCCGTGCAGCGCCATCACCTCGAGGTCGTCCTGGTGCGCACCAACGCCGAGGTGCGTTGTGCGACCAAGCGCTTGGTTCGACTCATTGTCGTCGGGGATGAACAGGTCAGCGCTCGGGTTGGCAAAATGAATCATCGTCGTATCGGGGAACGCGGCTGGGGAACGCCGTTTGAGCAATTCAATCCGCTTGGCCAAGGTACGTCAAGCGCCGGGCCGAACAGTCGCTAAAGCAGCTCCTCGACGAGTTCCGGTGGGCGGGCGATGACAGCCCGGCGACCTTTCACGACGATTGGCCGCTCGAGCAAAATCGGGTGCGACACGATGGCGGTGAGGATGTCCTCCGCCGGCGTGTCCGGGGAGAGGCCAAGCTCGTCGTACTCATCCTCCTGGGTGCGCAGGAGGTCGTGCGCCGGGACGCCGAGCTTCTTCAGCAGGCCGGCCAGTTCCGCTTGGCCAAGCGGCGCCTTGAGGTATTCCGCCACCTCCGGTTCCTCCCCGTTTTCCCGCAGGATGCCAAGCGCTTGGCGGCTCTTCGAGCAGCGTGGGTTGTGGTAAATGATCATTCCCCTTCGGCCTCGAGCAGATGCCGCACCCGGTCGTACTCGGGGTTCACGCACTTGGCACCCCAACGCTTGAGGACGGCCAGCAGGCCCGGATCGCTCTCGGTCTTCAGCCCCTGATCACCGGTCTCCGTAATCCAGTTGTCGAGCAACCGACGATGGCGTTGCAGTTGTTTTTTGAATTTCGGATCGTTGGCCAAGTTACGAACCTCGTGCGGATCGTTGGCCAGGTCGTACAATTCCTCCGGCGCTTTTTTCGGGCCGAAGAAAACCAACTGCGTCTCGTTCATCTCGCCGTTGGCCATCATCTCGCGAAACTTTTTGGAGACCGGCCAAGGATCCTTGTAGCTCGGCTGCATGAACGGCCGGTCGGTGAGGTAGTTTCGCAGGTACTTGAATCGCGGCGTGACCAGCGCCCGGATGCGCTCGATGGTGTAGTCGCACCGGTCGCGCGCCGCGACGACGAATTTGCGCTTGGTGTAGCCCTTGGCCAAAAAGTCCGCGCCCTCCATTTGCTTCGGCACCCCGATGCCGGCGGCGGCCAAGCTGGCCGGCGCGATGTCGATGCCGCTGATCAAGTCGTTGCGAACCTGCCCCGCCGCAACGCCCGGCCCGGCGACCATCATCGGCATCCGGATGCCGCCCTCGTAAACAAACTGCTTGTGCCGGTGCAGCTTGTAGCCGTGATCGCTGAAGCAAAAAATCAGCGTGTTGTCGTACAGCCCGTCGCGCTTGAGGGCGGCGATAATCTGCCCGACTTGCTCGTCGGTCTTCAGCAGACAATCGTAATGGTGTGCGATCTCCTCCCGCACAAGCGGGATGTCCGGATAGTACGGCGGCACCGGCACCTTGCCGCGGTCGATGACCTTGGGTGCGCGCCGACCCAGTTTCCCGCCGCCGAGCTGCACCTGCCCAAAGAACGGCTGGCCTTTTTTGCGGCCCTTCCAGCAGTCACCCGCCACCAGTGCGGCCGGTCCCCAGCCGCGTTTCCTCGGCAGGAAATCGTACATCGCGGCGGTGTCGTGCCTGAAGTTGTAATCGTCCTTGCCGCCCTCGTTGAACGTCCAGTAACCGGCGGCGCGAAACATCTCCGGCAGCGTCCGCACGCCCTTGGGCAGGCGGATGTCGTCGTACACCGGCCCCAAATCCTTTCCGCGAAAAGCCGCCCGGCCGCTGCGGTGGTTGTGGATGCCGAGGCTCGTCTGCATCGCGCCAACAATGATCGCCGAGCGCGTCGCCGAGCAGACACCGGCCGGGGTGTAAAAGCGGTCGAACCGGATGCCGCTCGCCGCCAGCCGGTCAATGTGCGGCGTCTTGATGACTGGATCGCCGTAGCAACCAAACCAGCCGCTGACGTCTTCAAGATAAATCCAGAGAATGTTCGGCCGCTCAACCGCCTGCGCTTGGCCAAGCGCAACCAACAGGCCCAAGAGGGAGATAGCTCTTTTCACGGCGGCAGAAAATGCCACGGGCAACCCGGCCTGACAAGCAAGCGCGCTTGGCTGTCATAACTCTATGAAAATGTCCTCTTTTGAACTCGCTTAAAATGTCCTCATGG
>JACKQG010001422.1_pt1 | contig 33214 bp, 26 predicted proteins | sample 8237621 | NCBI WGS metagenome assembly JACKQG01 (sample SAMN15677084, study PRJNA649215) | marine metagenome | biome: marine; feature: Black Sea; material: saline water; isolation source: suspended particulate matter (SPM) from the Black Sea western gyre | collected 2013-06-09/2013-06-10 | depth...
TTTAATTAAAACAAAAAAGAACTCGCTTGATTCTAGAACCATTTTGTCATATAGTGTTAAGTTGACAGAAATTGCATTATAATCTGTTGATTCAGAAGATATAATTTTTAGAAGACTAGATTTTCCAACACCTCTATCTCCAGAAATTATAAAGCTTTTACTTTGATTTGATATTGAGTTTCTTTTCAGTTGGTCTTTGATTCTTTTTAATAAAGTTAAATGTTTCTCTCCTACAAATAATTCTCTATTTCCTAATATTGTTCTATGAAACGGATTCGGATGTTTAAATAATGACATAAATTTTAGTTTTAATTTCTTTAATTAAGTTTTTATTAGAGTTGTAAAATCTTCTTAATTCAATTTTTGAGTCAGACTTACTATAAGTTAGCATGTATGAATGAATTAAGTGCGATAATTTTTCAATGTCAATGTCAAGTTCTTCTAATGTTATTAAATGTGATGTGTTTTTAAAAATTTCAGTCTTAAATTCAGTTATATTATGAAAGTTTTCAATTTTTTCTAAGTTATTTGAAATGATATCTAAAATGTTTTCATGATTTTGAAGTTCAATTAATTCGTCAAAATCAACTAAGGCATTTGTGACAATAGTATATACACCCTCTACAATGCTAAGTTCTCTTTTGTTAATAATTCTTGAATGGGCAATTTTATTTCTAATAGGAAATAAAATTTCTAAGTTTTTCGAAATAGCTTCAATTTTAGATTGATCTAAATTTGGAAATAATTTTTTATTTTGTTTCATATTTAGGATGATAGATAAATCTGTAAATAGAATAAAATATAATTCATGAATATATTTTCCGCCTGTCCATTCTTTAATTGTTTTGCTTTTGGTTGATTTTATAGATTGAATCATTTGATTTGATAGTGGACCTTTACCGCTATTATCACTGACCCATTCCTTAGTTGGGAATCGTTTGTTAAATGTTTTGATAAGAAATTCTCTTAAAGAAATCTCTATCTCAGCAAGCATTTTATATGCTTTAATATTATTTTCTAACATATAATTCAAATTTATGCTAAATTAGTAATATAACTTATATTTTGTAATTTTTGTTAATTTGATATTATAATTCTTACTAATAAAAGCATCTACTACCTAGTATTACTAAGTTTCCTTGTGTATCTAATTGTAATTGCGTGTTTACGCGCGTAAAGCACGGGTATTTATCTAGTAGGCAATTAAAAATACTAATTTATTTACTAGTAATTTATTATTTTAAAACACAATTAATTATATTTTATAAAATATGCTCTTGCTCATTTTTAGGCCGAATAACCACTGCTAAAGTAGTATGATTTCCATTCAGTTTTTTTTTAAGTTTTGGCTCTATAATTTGCGGGAAATTATTTCGACTAAATAAACGATATTAACTTCTTAAACGAATTAGAAATTTCTTGTTCTGTAGGAATTTTTCTGTACGCTAAAGTTGATAATTCATTCTCGTATTTTTTCTTTAGTTTTTTCCAACAGCCATCAAAGTCAATAAGAAGAGGGGAGTTGTTTAAATCTTTTTGATCCCAGTTGTTTGGTTCGTCAAATATTAGTTTGTCATGTGTTACTAATTGGTGGAAACTGTCCTTAAATCGATCTGATTCTACAAAACGAATACAATCATCATCTTGCATTAAAAAATATAAGTCGTAAAAATGTCGAATTTTGGAAGATATACCAGAAATATAATCTTCACTAAATGAAAAGCGTATCAATGACGCTAGTTTTTCCTGTAAGGTCTGTTCCTTGCTCAATACATTTATTGAGAATGGTTGCAGTTGAAATTTATTAATATACTCATCTTCTTTTAATTCATAAAGTAAGTCATATATAAAGCTTGTAATGCTTAGCTGGTTAAACGGAAAGGGATTGGAAAAGGCATTTACTTCAACTATTAATTTATTTGCTTCATTCCTTGTTAAAATTGTTTTGTACTCAAATAATGACTTACGAAATTGAGAGCCTTTGCTTGTTACTCCTTCAACATTTATTTCTGTAAGACCAATTGTAATCTCTTTTTCAACTGAGCGAATTAATGTTTTGACAGCATTATTACTTTTTCCGTCTTCATTGATAACAGCAATATCTACATCCTCAGAAAATCTATCAATTAAGTTATATCCTTTGGATAGGGAAGTACCACCTTTAAAAACTACTTGATTTAAATATTTGCTTTTGGATAGTTTAAATAAAACATAAGAAATCCAATAATCCTTTTCTACAAAAACTTCACTCATTTCTTTCTTATTAGCTACTGCTAAAATTAATTCCTTAAATAATTTCTTGTTTTCGTGTAATTTCATTTAATATTCCAGCTTTTAAGTGTTGGTAAGGTTTTCTCAGTAATATTGTACTTGTAAGTTGATATTTTATTTAGAGATTTTTTCAATATCTCTAATGCAGATTTTTTGTTTTCTTTTTCTAATAATGCTCCTAAAAGAGCTTGTGTTGATGGAGGATATTTTAAGGCTAGTTTAGCTATCCTTTCCGTTTCCTTATTGTTTAGTTTTTTAAGTATTGATAATAGCCTTATACAGGATAAATCAACAGTAGTATCAGGTATTTTCTTTATTAATCGGATTGCATCTAAAATCCTCAATAATGGAATGTTTTCTTTTGTAATTGTATTTTTCTGTTTTATAAAAGAAATACTGAATCGTCCTCTTTTAATACTTGCTTTCGAATCATTTCTTCCTATTTGAATTATTGAGCTTATTTGGGTTGTTAGTCCTAAAACATTAAAATATCCCATTCCTGTGGTATAACCGATAAGCTTCCCATTTTCCTCTAATAAATCTTTTACTATCTGATATTGTTCAGGCACAACATCTCCAAATTTTGTTTCCTGTTGCTTGTAATATTTACCTTTTGATAATTTAATTATTTCACCAGAAATCACCATTCGATTTAAACACTTGATGATAGTTCCTTGAAGGTTCACATCAGAAGTAAAATCCTTGTAGGTGAAAACATAACTATTTTCAAGTTTAGCTATCTTATTGCGGATGTTATCTGATGTATTCATGATTTGTAAAATATTTGCAAATATATACAATTGTCTTGTTTTTTGGTTAATAAACTGGACAATTTATTAGTCATCAGTTCCGATAACCGCCTCTAAAGCACTATCAGTTTCTCTATTCATGAAGCTTTGCTGATAGTTTATAGTAGTTGTAATGTCGCTATGTCTATAAAGTTTCTGTAGCATCTGTACTGGAATCTTATCTCCTGAAATGATTCCAAAAGAATGCCGTGCAATATGACAACTTAAAGTTTTAGTGATTCCTGCTTTTTTAGCAATTTTTTTCAACCATTTATTGTATTTGCTTTTAGCTGAAGTTAGTTTCCTGTAAATATCCTTATTGTCAGTTATATCAGCTTTATTAAGTTCTGGCAATACAAAGGTGTCTAATTTATTTTTTCTAACCTTATACAGGTTTATAATGCGTTCAGCCTTAGATGTAATCTTAACTGAGCCTACTTTATTGTTTTTTCCCATTTTATAATAGAGTCTACCATCATTTAAATCGCTCCATTTAATTCTTAACACATCTGATATTCTTGCGCCTGCAAGATAAAATGATAGTAGAAATGAATTTCTGGCATTCCACTGAGTTGTTCCTTCTTCTAATTCACAATCCTCTAACAGTTTTATTTCATCAAGATTTAATCCAATTTTTTGGCTGTCAGGAAACTTTATCCTTACTCCATTTTCTCCAAAAGGGTAGAGGTTAGCATCAGCTATTCCTTCTCTAATGGCTCTATTGTAAAGTGTTCTTACTAAAATAAGGTGATTGACAGCAGTTCTCTCAGCTAACTTTACCTTAGTAAGAAGGTAAGTTTTGTATTTTTTAATATTAGTTACTGTGAGTTTATCAAATGTAGCATTTTCTCCAAAAAAGGATAGAAGGTGTCTTATTCTGGATTTTTCAGAGCTAACTCGAGTATATTTTTCTAATGCAATAAGTTCATTGTAAAATTCATCACACATAGCTTTAATAGTGTAATTCCTTATGACTTTATCAAACAATCTTGCTTTTACTTCTTCAATGTCAAATGATTTTTTCTTTTCTTGTATTTGGATAAGATAGACTTCAACCAAATTTATTTTATGAGTAATGAAGTTATTTATTCTAACTGAGTTTTCATAAGATTTTCTAACCCTATTATTTTTGGCATCCCAATATTTTGGGTCAATATCAATTCCTAAAGTAACATATCGAGCATTCCTATTTACGGTAATTCTAATTTCAATAGGAATTTTCCCAGATTTTTTTACTTTTGCTTTTCTTGTAATTGCTTTTACATACCCCATTTTATTCTTGTTTAAAAAAGTCAAACAATAGTACAACATTTTGCGTTTAAAACCACTTAAATACGATTAAATGCAATTTCAGGTTGTTAGTTACTAGGTTTATATTCAGTTGTTTATAGCGTTTTTTGAGTTTTAATTTTCATATTCATAACCCTGAGGTCGGGAGTTCAAATCTCCCTCACGCTACTAGATATAGAAGGCCCTTTAGGGTCTTTTTTTATTTAATAACTTTTCTATTTTTTGTTAATAATTCTATTTTAGATACATCATTTAAAAGCGTAATTGATTGTACTTTTATCGAATATTAAAAATTAGAAGAAAAACTTACATCAAATGGCAAAAATTATAGCAATTGCAAACCAAAAAGGAGGCGTTGGCAAAACCACAACTGCAATGAATTTAGCAGCAGGCTTAGGGGTTCTTGAACAAAAAGTACTTTTAGTAGATGCGGATCCACAAACCAATGCTACTTCTGGTGTTGGGCACGACCCAAAAAATATAAAAGAAGGAATTTATGAATGTTTGCTTGGAAAAGCAAAAGCAAAAGATATAATCTTGGAAACAAAAACGCCTAATCTCTATCTTTTACCATCTCATATCGATTTAATTGGAGCTGAACTTGAGTTAGTAAATTTGCCAAATAGAGAAAATATGATGAGAGAGGTACTTGCAGAGGTTTCACCTGATTACGATTATATTATTATTGATTGCGCTCCGTCACTTGGCTTAATTACACTAAATTCTCTTACTGCATGCGATTCTGTTATTATCCCTATTCAGTGTGAATATTTTGCTTTAGAGGGCTTGGGAAAACTGCTAAATACTATTAAAATTGTACAACAAAGGTTAAATATAAATCTTGTAATTGAGGGGTTACTTCTTACCATGTATGATACTCGATTGCGACTTTCCAACCAAGTAGTGGAAGAAGTGAAAAAACATTTTCAGGACATGGTTTTTAAAACCATTATCCACCGAAATGTTCGGCTTGGCGAATCGCCATCTTATGGAGAAACAATAATTATGCATGATGCAACAAGTAAAGGAGCGATAAATTACTTAAATTTGGCAAATGAACTATTGCAAAAACAAATGAAAACCAAATCTGAAACACAAGAATTGATTCAAGATAATGAATAAAAAACAAAATGGCTTAGGAAAAGGATTAGGAGCAATACTCCCAATTGCAGAAAAATTTGTAGAGATTCCCCTTTCCAATATTCAGGCTAATCCTTTTCAGCCCAGAAAAAAGTTTAATCAACAAGCATTAGAAGAATTAGCTTCATCCATAAAAGAATTAGGAATAATTCAGCCTATTACAGTTCGTAAATTGGGTTTTGAAAAATATCAACTTATTTCAGGAGAAAGAAGATTTAGAGCATCACAAGTGGCAGGACTTATAAAAATTCCAGCTTTTGTGAAGGTTGCAGATGATAAAGAAATGCTTGAAATGGCTTTAGTAGAGAATATTCAAAGGATAGATTTGAACCCTATTGAAGTGGCTTTAAGTTATAAAAGATTGATAGAAGAATGTAACTTAACACAGGAAGAATGTAGCGAAAGAGTAGGGAAAAATAGAACAACTATTACTAATTTTTTACGCATTTTAAAACTACCAGAGCAAGTGCAAGTTGGATTGCAAAATCAGAAGATTAGTATGGGGCATGCAAGGGCTTTACTATCATTAAAAGATAAACAATCACAAATTAATTTGTTTCATGATATAGTTGAAAATGGTGCTTCAGTTCGTGAAGTAGAGCAAATGGTAAGAGACTTTGCTGAAACAGATTACAAAAGAACATCAAAGGATAAAAAAGTGAGAATAGTAAACCCATTACCCTTTGACAAGCAAAGAAAAATGCATGAGTTGTCTAACTATTTAGATAGAGAAGTTCAGCTAAAAACAAACAAAAAAGGAAAAGGGAAATTGATTATTCCTTTTTCCTCTGATGAAGATTTTGAAGAGATTCTCTCCCTTATTAAAAGTAATTCTTGATATTTTTAAAACAAATAATTCTGATTATTTTTTGCATCTTTCCCCTTTTGCAGGTAAAAGCTCAGGATTTATCTAAGCCAATTCATTCCCCAAAAAAAGCTGCACTTTTATCGGCTGTACTCCCAGGACTTGGACAAATTTACAATAAGAAATATTGGAAAGTACCTATTATTTATGGAGGATTGCTTACTTCCGCATATTATATAAATGATAATAATATTCAGTATCAGCAATATAAAAAAGCATATTTATTAAGGATTGATAACAACCCTAATACTATTGATGATTTTGTAAGCGATTATAGTAGTCGCGACTTACTTATTTTAAAAGATTTTTATAGGAGAAATAGAGAAATATCTATCCTTATTTTTACAGGGGTTTATATCTTAAATATTGTAGATGCTTCTGTTGATGCACATCTTTTTTACTATGATGTCTCTAATGATATTTCCTTACATTTTTTACCAATCTCAACTGCTCATTTTAATGGATTTAGTTTAACAATAAATTTATAAATTTGCCAGATGAATATTGCAATTTTAGGAAATGGAAAAATGGGGAAGCGCATTAGCGAACTCGCCAAAGAAAAAGGACATACTATTGTTGCAGTTTCATCATCAGAAAATCCTGCACATACTTTGGATTTAATCACAGCTGATGTTGCCATAGATTTTAGCACGCCTAAGTCCGCTTTTAAAAATATTGCTCATGCAATAAACAGTGGAATACCTGTTGTTTCTGGCACTACTGGCTGGCTTAGTAAATTGGAAGAAATAGAAAAACTTTGTACAGAGAAAGAGGGCGCTTTTCTGTATGCTTCTAATTTTAGTTTAGGGATGAACATCTTCTTTCAACTTAATAAGCAATTGGCAACACTGATGAAAAATCAGGATTATGAAAGTAATATTCATGAAATTCATCATACCAAAAAATTAGATTCACCAAGCGGAACTGCAATTACACTAAGTGAGCAAACAAAGGAAATATCAAATATCAGACCTATAATTACTGCTGATAGAATTGATGATACTCCAGGAACACATATTATAAGTTACACATCAGGAGTTGATGAAATAGAAATAAAACACACGGCTAAAAACCGTGATGGATTCGCAATGGGAGCAATAATTGCTGCTGAGTGGATTATTGGAAAGAAAGGTATTTTCAGTATGAATGATGTACTGCAAATACAATAAAAAAGAAATAAAGCGTTAAAAAAACATGAAAAATATCAAAGAAATATTAGGAACCTACTTCACTATTGTGATGTTTCTCCTTTTTACAATCGCATGGACTATATTTGTAAATGCAATAGATGGAGAATGGCTTTATTTTATTCCACTTTTTGTGGGCGATCATCTTTTTTGGCATACTTTTAATTATACTTTTTGGAAAAAAAGAGAAAAGAAACCTAAAAAGCAGAAGAGCGAACTCAGAAGCTGGTTTGACGCAATCCTTTTTGCCGTAATTGCAGCAACTATTTTACGCACCTTTTTAATTGAAGCATACACTATTCCTACTTCCTCAATGGAAAAATCATTACTCATTGGGGATTTTCTTTTTGTAAGTAAAATAAGTTATGGGCCTAGAGTTCCGATAACACCTCTTGCTTTTCCGCTTGTGCACCATACCATGCCATTTTTTGGTGGAAAATCATATTCTGAAAGTGTAAAATTGCCTTACCACAGAATGAAGGGATTAAGTGATGCAAATAAAAACTCATCAATTGGAGTTGAACGAAACGATTGTGTGGTATTTAATTGGCCAGCCGAAACCCTTGGACGACCAATCGACAAAAAAGAAAATTACATTAAAAGATGTGTAGGGCTTCCAGGTGATAAGATTGAAGTAATTGATGGACAACTAATGGTAAATGACGCTCTCCAAGAAGAATTTGAGGGTATGAAAAATCAATTTCAGTATACTGTCAAAACAAAAGGAACTGGCCTGAATCCTAAAATATTATATGAAAAATACGACATCACAGAGGGCGGTTATGGCAGGAATCAAAATGAATATATGCTTACTCTTACCAATAAAAGTAGAGATGCAATTGCTACTTTTCCGAATGTAGAATCAATTTCTAAAAGAGTAAAAGAAAAAAATAAATTTGAAGAATACATCTATCCGCATAGCAAGAATTTTTCTTGGAATGAAGATAATTATGGTCCTCTTATTATTCCAAAAGCAGGAATCACAATTAACTTAACAACTGAAAATCTTCCACTTTATAAAGATATAATTGAAAGATATGAGGGAAATACTTTAAAAGTGGTTGGAGGAGAAATTGTCATTAATAAAGAGGTTGCAACTTCTTACACTTTTAAAATGAACTATTATTGGCTAATGGGTGATAATAGGCACAATTCTGCTGACTCTCGTTTTTGGGGGTTTGTACCGGAAAATCATATTGTTGGTAAGGCCCTTTTTATTTGGATGAGTTGGGATAAAAACGCCAAAGGATTGAAAAAGGTAAGATGGAATCGTTTGTTTGATGGAGTCAAATAATCAATATCTACTGCTAATATCTTATTTGGCTCCTATTGGATATTATGCCATTTTACTACAAAACTCAAATTGTGAAATTGAACAATACGAACACTTTGTAAAACAGAGTATCCGCAACAGATGCGATATTTATGGTGCAAATGGCAAGCTGACTTTAAGCATCCCAAAACAAAGAAAAGCAAGTTCCAAAACCTTAATAAAAGATATAAAAATAGCATACAATCACCCTTGGCAAAAAGAGCATTGGAAATCCATTTGCAGTGCTTATCGCTCCTCCGCTTATTTTGAATTTTATGAAGATTTATTTGTTCCATTTTATGAAAAAAATGAAACTTTTCTTTTAGATTTTAATCTGAAATTACAAGAAGTGGTGTTTAAATGTTTGCAAATAAAGGATTCTTCTACGCTTACAAAATCCTACCAAAAGAAAATCTTAAAAAACGATTTTAGAAACTCCATATTTGAAATAAAAAACACTCTAAAATACCATCAAGTTTTTGAGGACAAATGTGGCTTTATTCCTAACCTATCTATTATTGATTTACTCTTTAATTTAGGACCTGAGAGCAGTCAATACCTGCTCAATATCAAAATGTAGCAATACCCTAATGTAGCAATTGTCAAAAATCAAATCTCTAAAAACTAGTAACTAACAACTAAAAACTAGCAACTATTAGTATTTTTGACAAAATTTTACAAAATGGCAGATTTAGAATTCAATAAGAATGACGATAGTTTGAGATTATTAATCTCAGAGATGAAAAGAAAGCATGCGCTAATTGCTTTGGGTGGGGGTAAAAAGAAAATTGAAAAGCAACATGCAAAAGGAAAATTTACTGCCAGAGAGCGTATTGAATACTTAAAAGACACGGATGCTAACTTCTTAGAAATTGGTGCTTTTGTAGGAGAAGGAATGTATGCCGAATATGGCGGATGTCCATCAGGAGGTGTTGTTGCCGGCATCACTTATGTAACAGGAAAACAATGTATTGTTGTTGCCAATGATGCTACTGTAAAAGCAGGAGCTTGGTTCCCTATTACAGCAAAAAAGAATTTGCGTTTGCAAGAAATTGCAATGGAAAACAGATTGCCAATTATCTACTTGGTAGATTCTGCTGGAGTATTTTTACCTATGCAAGACGAAATTTTTCCTGACAAAGAACACTTTGGGAGAATGTTCCGAAATAATGCCCGCATGAGTTCTATGGGAATTACTCAAATTGCTGCCGTTATGGGCGCTTGTGTTGCGGGTGGTGCTTACCTCCCAATCATGAGTGATGAAGCATTAATTGTAGATAAAACAGGAAGTATATTTTTGGCAGGTAGTTACCTTGTAAAAGCTGCTATTGGAGAGAGTATTGATAACGAAACTTTGGGTGGCGCTACTACCCATTGTGAGATTTCAGGCGTTACAGATTACAAAGCAAAAGATGACAAAGATGCTTTGGATAAAATCCGAAATATAATGGATAAAATGGGGGATTCTGAAAAAGCAGGATTCAACAGAAAAGAAGCTAAAAAACCTAAGGAGGACGAAAAAGAAATTTACGGAATTCTGCCAAGAGATAGAGCAAAACCTTACAACATTAAAGACATCATTTCTCGACTAGTTGATGATTCTGATTTTGAAGAATACAAGGAAGGATACGGACAATCCATAGTATGTGGATATGCCAGAGTAGATGGATGGGCAGTAGGAATTGTTGCCAATCAAAGAGAAATGATTAAAACCAAAAAAGGAGAAATGCAATTCGGTGGAGTTATCTATTCTGACTCAGCAGACAAAGCAGCTCGTTTTATTGCCAATTGTAACCAAAAGAAAATACCATTGGTATTCTTACAAGATGTTACTGGATTTATGGTCGGTTCCAGATCCGAACATGGTGGAATCATAAAAGATGGTGCCAAAATGGTAAATGCTATGGCTAATTCTGTAGTTCCTAAATTCACTATTATTATTGGAAATTCCTATGGTGCAGGTAACTATGCCATGTGTGGTAAAGCTTATGACCCAAGACTAATTGTTGCTTGGCCAACTGCTCAACTTGCTGTAATGGGAGGCGCACAAGCTGCTAAAGTTTTATTACAGATTGAAAAAGCAGGACTTAAATCTAGAGGAGAAGAAATTGACAAAAAAGCAGAAGCAAAATTATTAAAAACTATTACGGATAGATATGATGCACAAACCTCTCCTTATTATGCTGCTTCTCGTTTATGGACAGACGCAATTATCGATCCGCTAGAAACGCGCAAAGTAATTTCTATGGGAATTGAAGCTGCAAACAATGCACCTATAAAAGAAGCTTATAATCCTGGAGTGATACAATCATAGATTTATTCTAAAATTATCCTTTTTTCTACAACTCCACCTTCATAGATATAAAATAAAGGCATATTTTTCTTTGGGAATGTTTCTCTTCCTAGCACATCTACTATTTTTAATAACTTCTTTTTTACTATTTCTGATGGAAAAGGAATAATTGAAGTGGATAAAGAGGAAATAGCAACATTAAGAGAATAAGGAAATAATACAATATTTGTACTAGATGTATCTTTCCTCATTTTAATGTAAGATATACTATCTATGGTAGAAAATAGAGAATCTGAAGTCCATTTTTCCCAACTAATATTTCCATTTATTATATTATTTACATTCACCTCAATCGTATCCTCCGATATATTACTAAGAATAATCACCTCATCAGTAGAGTTCTCAAATTTCCAACCAAATAATTTAGGAAAAGCAATAGAAGTCATCAATCCGCTACTATTAGGATACTCTACTGAATCAATTAATAATTGAGGAATTTCTATTCTGGTAGCAGTTATCATATCTGATAAATGTTCATTCCAAATTGAAGCGAACAGCCCAGTAGATTTTTTTCTGAAATCATTGTCAGTATCCAAAGCGTCAAAATTCTGAATTATTCCACCTACATTATGTAACAACATCATTTCTACTAAATTATTCGACATCAACATATTATTCATTGCAGACAGAATTAGAACATGAGCCCAAGTATTAGTATACCGTAAATCATGGGTTTTGTCGAATAGGTTATATTCCGTTACCCATATCTCATAATCCTGCAGCTTACTTATTGTATCCTGAAAACACCTCCATTTTTCATTTTTAGGAATATGATAAAAAGGATATGCTAGAATTTCTTGAGTTGTAAATAATGTATCTACATCTTTCAAATAAAGATAAGGATGCCAAACCAAAGCATCTACTGAATCTAACATATTATAAATACTATCATTCCAATGGTTTACTCTTGGATTAGATGACCCTGTATTACCACCTACAACAGCTATTTCAGCATTTGGTAGTATTGATTTTATAGAATCAATATACAGAGAGCATTCTCTTGCATAATCTCCAGCTGTTGGATATTTCATTATCTTAAAAATATTATTATGATTTATCTCACTACCTAGTTCTACTTTATTAATAACAACACCATCATTTATTGCATTTCGTAATGCTTGTGACTGAATAACAACATTCGAACTCATCATATTCATAATAAATAGGCCTTCAGAATCAATTTGATCTAACGCTTCCTGAAATCTTATTAGCCTAATATCTATTGTATCAAAAGAATACCACCCAGCATTCATAATATAAATGGTATCTGTTATTGCTGTATCTAATACAGATTGAGGAAAGAACCACCCATTATCCCAATCCCAAAAATTTGCAGCTGTCGCTCCAGGATATCGTAATATATCTGGATGCATGCTTGCTACTGAATCATTAAAAACTGAATCTACCCATGAAGGACCTCTTACAGTGTTTCCATTAAAACCTACATCAGGTACTGAGCGACTAAAAGTATCTAATTGAAGAACAATTTGACCTTCAGTAAAAAATGGAAATAGCAAGATGAATAAAATCTTTCTCATAGAAAGGTAATAATTATTTTCAAATATATAAAATAGTAACTAGTATTCAATAATCAAATATAGAAATTATAAAACTCTAACCTTTCTAGAGAAAACACTAATTACAAACCTATAAAAGAAGTATACAATCCTGGGATAATACAAAGTTAGTTGTTGGTTATTAGTTGCTAGTTGCCAGGAAACAAATAAAAGATGTCACCTCTATCAAAAGCAAATCGTAATCCTAAAGATTTACAATTCAGTAAACCGTTTCATTCCTTTTATCTTATTCTTAAAAAGAATACTCCAATTTACTTTTCCAACTAATTTTCTTTTCTGCTTAATATTTTGGCGTTTCGCCATTAATTTAGGGATAGCAAAGTAGAAAGCAAAGTGTGCTTTTGCAATAGCTAACAAATGGAAGAACCCATTTGTTTGTTTTAAAAAAGTTATAGCGGCAACTGCATCTAAAACAAGGCGAATAGGAATAATAACAAATAAAGAGGAGAGATGTAAGTTTTTAAAAAGCATTTTTAGGTTATTCCTAAAGTTTAGATGTGTTTTGAAAGCAGAGCCTGTGTTTAGCGTACCGCCACCAACATGATAAACCATGGATTTTGGCTCTACCATAATTTTATAGTCAATATTTTTCAATCGCCAACAAAGGTCAATTTCTTCTTGATGGGCAAAAAAGTCATTATCAAAACCACCAACTTCCCAGAAGCACTTTGCCCTTACAAAAAAGCAAGCTCCTGTTGCCCAAAACACTTCTGTTGTATCATTGTATTGTCCTTTATCTTCTTCTAATTCATTAAAAATTCTTCCTCTACAAAACGGATAACCTAAATTATCAATAAATCCACCACTAGCACCTGCATATTCAAATTTTGTTCGCTTATTATAGTCTAATAATTTGGGTTGGCAAGCCGCAATTTTATCATCAGAATCCATTAAGTTAATAATAGGAGAGAGCCAATTTTCTGTTACTTGAATATCAGAATTAATAAGCACAAAATAGTCAGCAGAAATTTGTTTTAATGCATCATTATATCCTCTAGCATACCCGCCATTACTAGCATTAATAATAATTTTTACAGTAGGGAAGTGGCTTTTTACAAAAGCAACCGAATCATCAGTAGAAGCATTGTCAGCTATAAAAACAGTAGCTTCTTGGCTATGATTAACCAAGTTAGGTAGGAATTTTTCTAACCATGCCTTTCCGTTCCAATTAAGAACTACAACAGCTGTTTTTATCTTTTGTGTTTCCATCTTCTGTGCGACCATAACCATTGGCTAGGGTTTGCTTTTATTTGTTGTTCCAAACGCTCAAAATAGCATTTTGTTATTTCACTTTCAGTTGTGTTTTTTGGAGTTCCTTCCAAAACCTCAAAAGTAATATTATATTTTCCATTACTTATTTTTTGCATATCACAAAATACTACTGGATAATTCATTTTTTTTGCAATCCTTTCTGCTCCCATAAAAACAGGAACTTCTTTTTTAAAAAATGACAACCATTTTGTTGTTTCGTTCACTACAGGATTTTGGTCTGCAATTATTCCAATTATTTGGCAATCATCTTTCGTTTTAAGAATGTAGCGCATGCTTTCTTCCATACTTACTGCAATTGCTCCAAACTTTGTTCTTGCCGTTTTTAATAATTCATTAAACACTTTATTATTAAGTGGTTTGTAAATGCCGACTACCTTTTGTTTAGCAATAATAGAGAGTTTTTGTCCAATCCATTCCCAATTATTAAAATGTCCAAACACTATAATTATAGTCTGGTTATCTTTAGCGAAATTATCAATTAATTCTGGATTTGTAATAGTTACTCTGTTATTAATAAATGATTTACTAGCCGTTAGCATTTTGATGATTTCCATTATTAAATTAAAGAAATGTTTAAAGAAGAATTTTCTAATTTGCTTAATCACTATTTCTGATTTTTTTGGAAAAGCTAGCTTCAAATTACTATCAACAACATCATATCGATATTTAAAAATATAAGCATTGAAATAATATAGTTTTATTGCAACCACCCTTAAAAGCATAAAAGGGCAGATGGATAGAAACTTTAAAAATAAAACTAGAACCTTACTCATTTATCTTGGATTGATATAATTATTGATAAAATCATCTCCAAAAGTAGGATTGTCGCTTTGTTTTAATTTATCGTTCCATTCTTGGCTGCTTACCTCTCCTTCCACATTAGAGTAAGTAAGCCGATAATCCTGAATTCCCAAATGTTCATTTACAAATACAAACTTCCTATCAGATTGATGTTCTAATTTGTAATAATGCCAAATTTCATAAGGAAGATTTGCAGAAGAATTATCTACTTTATGCCGACTATTTGGTGCACCATATTGCAAGAAAACCCTTCCTCTATCAGTTCTGTAACCAGCAATGTTTGCATTTTTAAATTCTTTATTTACGCTTTTGACTGCTGCAAGGTATTTTTCCCATTCCTTATCTGGTTGATAAAGATTTCTTCCTTTCCAAAAGTTCAGAAAATATTTTTGCATTAATAGTAAATTATTATATTTTTTTTGGTTATCAGCAAAAGTAATTTCTAGTGATGATGAGATTGGGTAGAGATAGCTGATAAAAAGTAAGATACTGTCTATTTTTGTTATTTTTTCAACAAAAGTCCCTGCAATATCTACACTACTTATGTCATTTATGCTTTTATCATGCCTTTTTCCACTTCTTTGAAAGAATAGTTTCTTTTTTAAAACTGAATTATTGTTTGTATCTTTTATCTCACAAACTAAATTATAATTTCCTGTTGGAAGTTTCTCAATAGGAAAAGTGTAAAGATTGGTTTGCAAATCTATTATATTCATTCTTTTCGATTTTGTAAAATCAAACAAAGCTACATTAGTTTCAAAAGTTTCAATATAAGTGTTTAGTAAATACCTTTTAGAAGATGAGAAATACTTATGGGTATTATAAATTTCAAAATAAAAAGATAAGTTATTTTGATAAGGAGGGAAGAAATTTGAGGTGTAAGGGATAAGATCATAACCGCTTTTTGAAAGTTTGTTTTCAATCTTTGTCTTTGAATATTTTTCAATCAATTGAATGTCAGAAAATGCCAATTCGTCCTCTTTGAAATCGATTATTATTTTTTGAGAATGCTCAAGCATGTCATTAGTAGAATTATTATCTTTTACTTTTATAGTAAGGAAATACTCTCCATTTGGAATTGCTATTCTTTGCTGGTCGATAAAAAGAAGATTATTAAAAATACTATCATCAAAGTATGGGCTTTCAAGCGTGTAATGATTGTTATAAATTAATGATTCTTCCTTGTTTAATTCTATATAAACATCCAATTTTCCTTGATATTTTTTACTATCGCCTTTTATTAATTGAATGCTGTTTGCTTCAAAAGAAAGATAAATTTCAATATAAGATTGCTCATTTGGAGTGTTAAAATTAGCAGTGTAAAGGAATCCTTTTAAGGATTGGCTTCTGCAAAACAATACTGAGCAAGAAAGAAAAAGAAAAAACAAGAGTTTAATTTTCATAATGCTAAACTAATAAAATTAGATGAAATATATTGCAAAAAAAATAAACGATAAAACGATTTTAAGATTGTTAAATATTTTTATTTTTGCTGCCACTTTTGGAGAGATGGCAGAGTGGTCGAATGCACTGGTCTTGAAAACCAGCGTACAGCAATGTACCGGGGGTTCGAATCCCTCTCTCTCCGCAAATAAAAAGCCCAGCAATTTGTTGGGTTTTTTTATTAAGATGTAAAAAACCACTAATCAACTAGTAAAAGTTGCCTTATTTTTTTTTAGTATTATTATCAGAAAAAAAAGTTAAATTTGCAGGCAAACAAGTTTGAATGAAATCTCCAAGGCAAAGGTTAATTAATATGATGTATTTGGTGTTGTTAGCATTATTAGCACTCAATATTCAAGTTGATTTTATTGATGCATTTTTTGATTTAAGTACATCTATTGAACATACGGTTGAAAAGTTAGATAAAGAGAAATCACAAAGAATTCGTTCTATTCAGGAGGTATATAGTATTGATTCTCTCACTTATAGTAACTCTTTTTTAAAATCTTCTAAGGCAATTACAATAGCAAGCAATGCTACCAAATCTATTGAGGAATTGCAAAGACTTCTTATTTCAAAAACTGGTGGCTATAATCAGTATGGTTATCCAAAAAATTCTATTGATACAAAAATTCCTGATTTTGTGCTTTTACAAAAAAGTGGAGCAACCGATTTGAAAAATCTTTTATTTAGCACTAAAAAAGAAATGTTGCTATTACTTGAGAAAGACTATCGTTATTTATTAGATAGTATCTATGCTACATCTGATTATATAGTGAATTCTCGTGGGATAAAACTTAGATGGGAAGAATATCATTTTAACAATTTGGCTTTAGGTGGTTCTTTAGCAATTTTAAGTGGATTTAAAAAAGATGTGAAAATGATGGAGTCAATTATTCTAAACCATTATCAGAATGAAATATTTGGAAGGCTTACATCTTTTATTGCTCCTGATATTATTGGTGATTCTGCTAAAATTGAATTGGGTTTAGCAAATAATAAGTCCTATAAGATAGGAGATAAAATAAGGATTCGTTTACAGATCCCTAATCGGAATAAATTGGATAGTGCTGAAATATTTTTGCTTAATCAATACAATAAAAAGGTGGAGGATGTAAAAATCAATAAACAACAAAATGAGTTGTTTTATACTGCAAAAGATGCTGGAAATTATAAGGTTATTGCAAATTTGATTTATAAAAACAAGAAGAATATCAAAACAATTAGTAGCAAATTTAATATTGTAAGCAAGGATAATATTTCTTATATTACTATTGATAATATCATAAAATCTAAGAATTTTAATATTCTGTTTTTGGGGGTAAACAATAATATTTCAATTAAGCATCCATTGTATGATTTGTCAGAATTAAATATTACCACAAGCAATGGGAGTATTAAAAAAGATGGGGTAGAATATAATTTGATGCCAAGTAGAACTGGTTTTTCTTTTGTAAGAGTGTATCATAAAGATAAAAAACTTGCCGAAAGAAAATTTTTAGTGATGAATTTGCCTGATCCTACAGCAGTTATTAATAATTCTACCCTTAGCGAAACCTCATTAAAACTATTTAAAATACAAAGCGGAATTACGCTTAAAATTGCTGATTCTGATTTGCAGAATGCTTACCAAATAAAAAGTTTTAAATTACAAAGATATGATATAAAAGGAAATCGTATTTTTGAAGGTGAAAACATATCTGCTTTTTTCTCAGGAGATGTGTTAAATCAAGTAAGAAGTGCAAAGGTTGGAGATAGTTATATTTTTAATCAAATATTAGTGAAAAGTAATGATGGGAGAAGTAGAATTATCCCTTCTTTAGTGCTAGAAGTAAAATGAAAAAAGTAATTATATTTATAGGTATTGTTTTAGCGACATTTTTATTGTCAGCTCAAGAAAAACATATTAGTGGATTCTATAATAATAATCTCACTTTTTATCCTGATACCACTTACATTATTGATTATCACACTAGAATAGGGAGTGATGCAACTTTAAAAATCCTTGCTTCTACAAAAGTGCTTTTTGCCAGTGGTGCTTCACTTGTAATTAATGGTAATTTAGACATTGTTGGCAAGCCAAATAAAATGGTAATCATGAAAAGTAAAGATATGGATTTTCAAGGTATTGGTTTACTTCTTAGTGGCTATAAAGGAACTTATATAAATATTGAATTTTGCAAAATGACGGATTTACTTATTCCTCTTACTTTTTCTGATGGATGGTATAGAGAAAGCGTTATAATTCAAAATAATATTTTTACGAATATCTCGGCTCAACCTGGAGTGAAAATAGGTAGTTTGAGTCAGATTTATTCAGGAGCATCATGTGTTTTTGATTTTTCACAAAATAATTTTACTAATAATAATGCAACTATTTACATTGAACCACTTGAAGATGATGTAATGCAATTGAATTTTAGTAACAACTTATTAAGCTCTAATGTGCTGATTGGGAAGGATATTTCTAACCCAATGAACGCGACTTTTAGTGGGTATTTTGATCAAAGAGATAGAATGAATATAATTTCTTTTATTGATAATACTATTGTAAATAATGTAATGCTTTCAGGTGTTAGAGATAATGATGTTCATCAGCTTAATATTGGTATTAGTGGTTCGGGAGAATCCTTTGAGATTAGTCGGAATTTTTTAGGTGAAAAATCAAATTCGGATGCTTCCTTAATTCATTTTTTTCAAAATGATAAATTACCTCTTATACTACTTACTAATTTACTTGATACACCATCAGAAAAAACACATGCTCATGTTTGGAAAGTACGATTTAAAACTACTGAAAATTGGACTGATATGTTGAATTATTGGCAATTTCCAAATGTTAATTCTAATGAAATTTCTTTTGAGTTATATTATAATAGAGAGGTAAGTATCCCGCCCAATTTTACTATTCCATTTAAGTATTATAATAATCAGAAAAATGAAATTTCAGTAATTGAATTTACACCTTATAATGTGAGTTATACTTCTAATGTTTTAAGTTTTCAATTACAGAAAACATCCAAATTAAAAAATATTGATAATGGGGCTTTTATTTTCCCTATTGCTACTGATTCTGATGGTTTTAATTCTCCAGAACTTACTTTAGGAAATCTGCAAAAGGTTATTTTGTTTGAGCATGGTTTACTTGATTCTTATCAGCAAAAAGAAGAAGAAAAAAAGAAAGTAATAAACCCAGATAAGCCTCAAGTAGTAGAATCTAAAAAAGTAAAGAAAAATAAAGAAATTTCAATTGGGTTTTTGCTTGGGGCTTCTTTGTATTCTGGTGATTTGAACTCAAGTTTAAGTCAAAATAATCATTCTTATTTTGGTATGTCAGTAAATCAGCAGTTATCAGATGAGATGTCTTTAAGATTAGAAATAGCATCAACAAGAATTAGTGGTAATTCAGATGATTTTAAGAACTTTTCTTTTTCATCTGAAATAGCAGAATTTAATTTGTTAGCCACTTACAAATTAAATCAATTTTCATTTTTTAATATTAGTCCTTTTATATTTTTGGGAGCATCTTATATTCATCATCAGCCAATGAGTAATTACAATAATTTTACCTATGACCTGCAAACATTATCTACAGAAGGGCAAGAAGAACCTTATGCATTAAATTTGTTTGCTATTCCTGTAGGGTTTGGGTTTCAAAGTAGAATTTCTAAGAAATTGACAATTGGTATTCAAGCTCGTTTTAGAAAAGTTTTTTCTGATTATTTGGATGATGTAAGTGGGGCTTATGCCAATTATGATGACATTTTAAGTAATAGTGGGGAAGTTGCAGCATATTTTTCTGATCCTTCAAGGGCAGCTTATGATTATCAAAAAAATGAAACAAGAGGAAATCCTTTTGATAAGGACACTTATTCTACTATACTAATAAGTATAAGCAAAACAATAAAATGAAAAGATTAATCCTAATTATATTATTGCTTTGTATTTGGAGAATTTCTTTTTCTCAATGTACTCCTTATCAAGTTTTTGTTACAGGAATGGATGTGTCTTGCAATGGCTATAATGATGGGAGTATTTTTATTGATTCTGTTGGTGGAACTCCTCCTTATCAGTATTTTTGGCAAGGACCAAGTAGTTTTAATTCTAATAATGGAAATATCTCATCTTTGTTTCCAGGCACTTATCAACTTACAGTAGTAGATTCTAATAATTGTCAATCAATTTCTACAATTGTAGTTATAAATGAGCCAAACTTTAATATAAATTTAAACTCAACAAATATAAGTTGTAATGGACATAATGATGGAAGTATATCTGTAAATATAAATGGAGGAATTTCACCTTTTAATTATAATTGGAATCCTGCAAATACCAATTCATCTACTATAAACAGCTTACCAATAGGAACTTTTAATGTAATAGTTACAGATGCAAATGGATGTGTTAAAAATGATTCAGTAGAACTCACCCAACCAGATTCACTCCTTATAGCTCTTGATTTCTCAATTGATGTAAGTTGTAATGGAGCAAGTGATGGAGATATTAAAATTAGTCCAATTGGAGGCGCTCCTCCATATCAGTATTTTTGGGTAGGGCCAAACAATTATGTGAATCCTAATAATACAATGAGGATTAGTTTTCTATTTGCTGGAACTTATACGGTAACTATTACCGATCAAAATAATTGTCAGAATAGTTTGAATGTAAATATTTCTGAGCCACCTGCTCTTTCTCTATCCTCAACTATTCAAAATATTAGTTGTTTTGGCAATCAAGATGGGAATATAAACATTAATGCAAATGGAGGAACACCTCCTTATTCCTATTTGTGGAATAATGGAGATACACTTACTTTTATTGATAGTTTGTTTCAAGGGAATTATTCTGTAGAGATTACTGATAATAATAATTGTCAGTTTCAGCAACAATTTCAAATTACCCAGCCAAATCCTTTGTCAGCTGCCTCTTTGGTTTCTAGTGTTTCATGCAATGGAGATAATAGCGGAGCGATAAATTTGACAACAACTGGAGGGACTTCACCCTATTTTTATAATTGGGTTAATGGTGCAACTACAGAGGATATTTCATCTTTAAATACAGGAAACTATACAGTAATTATTGCTGATGCAAATTCTTGTATTATTACTGATTCGTTTTTTGTTTTGGAACCACCACCACTTGTTTTTTCTGTTGATAGTATTTCGGATGTAAATTGTTTTGGACAAAATAATGGATTTGTGCAAGTTTCTTCTGTTGGAGGAACTTTGCCTTATTCTTACTCCTGGTCAGATACAACATTAAATGATTCAATGAGAAATAATCTTTTTTCAGGAACTTATACTTCTTATTTACAAGATAATAATGGCTGTACAGATAGTTTGCTTCTCACTATAAATCAAGCAGCTGAGATATTGATAAATGCTAGTATTTTTCCACATCTTTGTAATAATGATAGTAGTGCAGGTATCTTAATAAATACAACTTCAGGAGGAATAGGGAGTTTATCTTTTAACTGGACAAATGGCACAACAAATACTCAGTTAAATAATTTGTTTGAGGATTCATTATCTGTAGTAGTTTCCGATTCTGTGAATTGTAGTAAGCAATTTGATTTTCTGCTGCCACAACCACAACAAATAAGCATAAATTTTAATGCATCCTCTGTTTCTTGTAACGGCTTTTCAGATGGCATGATTACTACTATAGTATCTGGAGGAGTTGGGATGTATCAATATTTATGGTCCACTAATGATACCACTCCTGTAATTTCTAATCTTGTTCAAGGGAGTTATCTTTTAAGTATTACCGATAGTAATAATTGCTTTTTTTCTGATAGTGTAATAGTAAGTTCCCCTTCTGTATTGCTTTCGGTTTTTTCAACAAATAATTCAGTGAGTTGTAATGGTATAGCTGATGGTGTTTTAGGTATTAATACAACTGGCGGAACGCCTCCTTATCTTTACGATTGGTCAAATGGAAGTAGTGGAAATATGCAAGATTCTTTAGTTGCAGGAAATTATATAGTAACTACTACTGATGCTGAAAATTGTATTACTACAAATTCTGCTAATATTACAGAACCTAATCAGATAAGCACTCTTGTGCAAACAATTGATGTAGCTTGTTATGGAGGAAGTAATGGTGAAATTCAACTGGGTATAAGTGGTGGAACTCCTCCATTTACTCATAATTGGTCTAATGGCGATAGTGCTGAAGATATTATTGTTTCTGCTGGCGTATATATTGATTCAATAACGGATAATAATGGTTGTAAAACTATTGTAGTTGATAGTGTTTCCCAGCCACAAATAATAAATGTATTGCCTCAAATAACTAATGTAAGTTGTTTTGGAAATAATGATGGAGATATTAATTTAGTTGTAAATGGTGGTGTTTCACCTTTTACATTTAATTGGGCTAGCGGGCAAACAACAAATAATATAGACAGTTTGATAGCCGGTATGTATATTGTTCAGCTTACTGATTTTAATAATTGTAGCGTTCTAGATACTTTTGAGCTGACTGAGCCATTTTCTGCAATTTCACTTTCTTCAATATTAACCAATACTTCTTGTTATGGTTCTTCTGATGGAGAAATAAATATTTCTGTAATTGGAGGGCTTGCTCCTTATCAGTATTTATGGAGCAATAATAGTATTACTGAGGATATTTCAAACCTATTAGCAGGAAATTATTCTGTTACGATTTCTGATAGTAATGGATGTACAGAAATTCAATCGTTTGTTATTTCTCAACCAGATTCTATTGATGTAATTGTAAGTACAAATAATGTAAGTTGTAATGGAGGAAATGATGGGGCTGCTACTACAAATGTAAATGGTGGTTATTCTCCATACCAATACAATTGGTCCAATGGAGGTGTGTTAAATCAAACTACGACTCTTGTTTCTGGAAATCATTCAGTAATTGTTACTGATTCAAATAATTGTAGCAAATCGACATCTTTTATTATATATGAACCCACAATTTTATCGGTAAGTATATCTACTTCTAACATTTCCTGTTTTGCTGCAAATGATGGTGTTTTAACAGCAGCAGTTTCTGGAGGTACAACTCCATATACAGTTAGTTGGTCTAATGGAGAAAACTCCTTAACTGCAGATAGTTTAATTGATGGATTATATTCTGTAAATATTTTAGATAGTAATGGTTGTAGTGTTGTAGGCTTTGGAATAATACAAGAGCCAGATGAATTACTATATTCCTCTGTAGTTACGGATGTTAAATGCTTTGCAGGAAATGATGGGATGATTGATTTATCAGTAAGTGGAGGTTCGCCACCTCTTAGTTTTTTATGGTCTAATCTTTCTACTGTACAAGATTTAAATTCTGTTCCAGCAGGCAGCTATTCAGTAATAGTTACTGATAATAATAATTGTCAAATAATAATTACTGATACCATAAATGAGCCAACTGCTCCAATCTCAATATCTTCAATAATAAAAGATGTAGATTGCTTTGGAGCAAATAACGGAATGATTGATTTGACAATAAATGGGGGGATATCTCCTTATACTTTTATTTGGTCTAATGGATTTAATTCTGAGGATATTTCTTCTCTTTCTCCGTCTTATTACTCAGTAGTAGTTTTAGATGCAAATAATTGTTCTGAGAATTATGCAGAAACAATTGGCTCAGTTGCAGAGATTGCTATAACACCTACTATTAAAGATGAGAGTTGTCCTGGCTCAAATGATGGAGAAATTACAATTCAAATCAGTGGAGGGATAAGCCCTTATTCGATTTTTTGGATAAATGGAGATACAACAAATCAACTCTCTAATTTAAGTGCGAATTTATATAATGTGAGTATTAGCGATTCGGTAAATTGTTCTTCCACTAAAAATATTGAAGTAAAGGCAGGACAATCTATTCTGTTGAATTCTCAAATTCAGGATTTGAAATGCTTTGGTGATTCATCAGGAAGTATCTCTATAAATATACTAGGAGGTGTTTCTCCTTATGATATTATGTGGGATGATGGAGACACTTCTATTTTTAGGACAGGTTTACTTAAGGGACAATATACTGTTTATGTTACGGATTCTGCTGGTTGTGAGTCGGAGGTTGTTTTTAATATTGATCAGCCACAGCCATTGGATATTAGTATTTATGGCGATAACGCTTCTTGTACCGGAATTAATGATGGAAATGTTTATACTGATGTTTCTGGCGGAACATCTCCGTATTTTTATTTGTGGAATAATGGAACTAATGCAGTTGATTTATTATCTGTTATTCCCGCCACTTATAATGTAGAAATTACCGATAGTAATCTATGTAAAATAAAAGCAAGTTTTCAAGTATTGATTGATGAGGATTGTGTAAATATTTCTACTGCTTTTACGCCAAATAATGATGGAGTAAATGATTTTTGGGTAATTAAAAATATAGAAAATTTCCAAAATGTTCAAGTTTCAATTTTTGATGCAAATGGTTTTGTGTATTTTTCATCTTCTAATTATGATAATAGCTGGGATGGGCAATATAGAGGAAAAAATATAAAGTCAGGAACATATTATTTTTATGTAAAAATAGAAACTGAAACATTTACAGGCTCAATTACAATTGTAAGATGATAAGAAAAATAAAAATACTAATTTTATTTCTTGGATTTGTCTTTTCATCTTTTTCACAAACTGAATTCTCGGGGCTGCAATATATTTTTAATCCGAGTATAATTAATCCTGCGGCTATTACTACTAAAAACATGAGTTTGCAAATGTATTATAGAAATCAACTCTCTGGAATTGAGCAAGCTCCGCAAACTCAGTTTATTTCTTTTAAAGCAAGTTTAGAACCAACAACTTCTATTTTAGTAGGATTGCACAATACTACCGCAGGGCCATCATCAATCGGTGGAATTCAGTTAGGATTTGCTCATATTATCAATCTCAAAAAGGTTAAATTATCTTTTGGCTTACAAGGAGAATTAAGAAGAATGATGTTAGATGAAACAAAGTTTGTATTAGAACAAGAAAATGATGATGCAATAAGCTATAATCTGCAAAAAAGAATAAATGCACAATCATCAGCTGGAGTTTATTTGCTGGCCAATAAGTGGAGTATTGGTTTTTCAACTTTTAATCTAATAAACAATAAAGATGTTTATACAAAAATTATAAATAAAGAAAAATATCTTAGTTTTAATATTTATGCCGACTATTCTTATTCTTGGAAAAATAAAATAAAATTTATACAATCAATAATGTTTGAAAAAGATGATATCAAACCATCAAAGATTGATATAAATTTTATTACAAAATTTAATGATAGAATAAATCTTGGAGTAACTTACAGTACATTGAAATCAATAGCTGTTATATTAGGAATTCAGAGTAATCAATTAGAAATTAATTATATACATACAATCCCTAATTCTTCAACTTCAAATTTCTTAAAAGGCACTAATGAATTACTATTAATTTATAAGTTTTAAAAAGATGACTTTTATTCTTTTTTACTATAATTGTTTATATTTGCAAAAATTAAACCATGACCAATAAAGCAGAAATACCTAATTGTGAAGATTGTAAAACAAGAGGTAAATCTATATTTTGTGATTTAAAAAGTGATGAATTAGCCGATCTTTCATACAACAAAGGATGTAGTTCGTATAAAAAAGGACAAGTTATTTTTTATGAAGGAAGACGCCCAACAGGGCTTTATTGCATAAATAAAGGAAAAGTAAAAATTGCAAAATTGGGTGAGGAAGGTAAAGAACAAATTGTTCGCCTTGCTAGGGAAGGAGACATACTTGGTTATAGATCGTTAATTGGTGGAGATGCTTATTCTGCTTCTGCTGAAACGCTTGAAGAAACAAGTGTTTGTTTTATTCCAAAAGAAGCAATTTTCAATTTGATTCGTCAAAGCCCAGAATTTTCAATAAAGATTATTGAATTAGTTTCTAAAGATTTGAAATCAGCAGAAAATAAAGTTACTGATTTAGCACAGAAACATGTGCGTGAAAGAGTAGCGGAAGCTTTGCTTATGTTAAAGGAAACTTATGGATTGGAAGATGATGAGCAAACTTTAGGTGTAGCACTTACTCGTGAGGTTTTAGCGAACATTGTAGGTACGGCTACTGAAACTGTAATCCGGTTATTATCTGAGTTAAAAAAAGATGAAATAATTGCTTTGGAGGGCAGGAAAATTAAAATACTCAATCATAAACAACTTATTCGTACTGCAAGTATTTACGACTAAAATCACTTTTCAATTTTATGATATAAGTCATTGTTTTATCTTTTTACTTAAGTGAAATTTGCAACATAATTTACTTAAGAAAAATATGACACGAAATAATATTCCCAATTGTACAAAATGTAAAAACATGAAAACATCTGTTTTTTCGGGCTGTTTAATTGATGAAAAAGTAAACATCTCAAATCTAAAAAAGTTCAAAAACTTTAAAAAAGGAGAATCTATTTTTAATGAAGGAGAAAATGCACAGGCAGTTTTTTACATTTATGATGGGAAAGTTAAAACACTAAAAAAGGATAAAACAGGAAAAGAACATATTATTTCTTTTGCAAAAAATGGAAATTTATTAGGACTGCATGCAATAATTAACGATACAAAATTTAATGCTACTGCAATTACTCTTGAAGATACTAGCGTTTGTTGTATCTCCAAAGATGATTTTTTAAATTTGATAAAAGAAGATAAAAATGCTTTTATGCGTGTAATGAAACTTTTGTGCTATGATGCTGATACAGTAGAGAAAAGAGTGCTGAGTATAAAACATCTATCGGTCACCCAACGATTGGTAGAGGGACTTTTGTTACTTCAACAAACTTTTGGGAAGGACAAAAATAACTTTATAAATATATCTTTAAAAGATATTGAGCTTTCAGGATTAACAAGTGCTAATAAAATAGTAACTCGCAACTTAGTGAAAAAAATGAAAGAACAACAATTAATAGATGTTGTTGCTGATAAAATAAGTATTTTAAACACCAATAAGCTAAAAGGTATTTTAAGAAATTAATAATCCTTAATTTTGCACTTTATTGCAAAAAATCATTATTGGACATCATAAATAAAATATCAAAGTTAAAGCAAGAAAAGAATGTGATAATTCTTGCTCATTATTATCAATTACCAGAGGTGCAAGATATTGCCGATTTTGTAGGAGACAGCTTAGATTTATCACAAAAAGCAGTAAAAACAGATGCTGATATTATAGTATTTGCTGGTGTGCATTTTATGGCTGAAACAGCAAAAATTCTTAATCCAAATAAAAAAGTATTAATACCTGATATGGATGCAGGATGTAGTTTAGCGGACTCTTGTCCGGCTGATAAATTAAGCGAATTTATTGAGAAAAATCCTGGCCATAAGGTTATTTCATATATTAATTGTTCTGCAGAAGTAAAAGCAATTAGCGATATTATTTGCACTTCATCTAATGCTTTGCAAATAATTAAATCTATACCAAAAGATAAGCCAATTATTTTTGCTCCCGATAAGAATTTAGGCAGATATCTTGAGATTAAAAGTGGTAGAGAAATGCTAAAATGGGATGGAACTTGCCTTGTTCATCAAGAATTTTCTGCTGATAAAATAAGGGAAATCAAACAAAAATATTCTGATGCAAAAGTTATTGCTCATCCTGAATGTAGTTCGTATATGTTAGAGCATGCCGACTTTATTGGTTCTACTTCAGCACTATTAAAATTCAGTAAAACAGATATTTCTTCAACTTATATTGTTGCTACCGAAACAGGGCTTATTTATCAGATGAAAAAAGAAAATCCTGAAAAAAAGTTTATTCCAGCCCCTGTTACAGGCAGTTGTGTTGCTTGCCAAGAATGCCCATACATGAAAAAAAATACAGTTAAAAAAATATATGACTGTATAAGGAATGAAACCCCTGAGATTTTAATGGAAGAATCCTTAAGAGTTAAAGCATTCTCGGCTGTGGAAAATATGCTTAAATTTTCAGCAAAAAAATAATGATTACAGATGTATTGATAGTTGGTTCTGGAATTGCAGGACTTAGCTATGCTTTAAAATTAGCCGAAAGAGCTCCTAATTTAAAAATTACCATTATTACAAAATTAGATGAGTCGGAAGCCAATACCAAATATGCACAAGGAGGAATAGCTGCAGTTACTAATTTAAAAAATGACTCTTTTGAAAAACACATAAACGATACACTAAAAGCTGGAGACGGGTTATGTGATAAACAAGTTGTAGAGCATGTAGTTAAAAATGCCCCTAAAAGAGTATCCGAACTTGCAAAATGGGGTGTTTGTTTTGATAAGAAAAATAAAAGTCAGTACGATTTAGGAAAGGAGGGAGGGCACTCTGAAAACAGAATTATTCACCATAAAGATTTAACAGGACTACAAGTTCAAAATTCATTGTTAGAACGAATTCATGAAGCTCCAAACATTAATATTTTTACTCATTTTTTTGCTATTGATTTAATAACCGAACATCATTTAGGAAAAAATCTTGCTTATGGAGATAAGGATATTTCTTGTTACGGACTTTTTGCCTTGAATATCCATTCTGAAAAAATAGTAAAAATTTTAGCAAAAGTTACTTTGTTGGCAACAGGAGGGGCAGGGCAAGTGTATAAATACACTACTAATCCTGCAATTGCAACTGCTGATGGTATAGCAATGGCTTATAGGGCAAAAGCTACTATTAATAATATGGAGTTTATACAGTTTCACCCAACTGCCTTATACAACCTGGGAGAGAACCCAGCTTTTTTAATTTCGGAAGCTGTAAGAGGAAAAGGGGCTGTATTGAGAACAAAAAAGGGGAATCTTTTTATGCAGAAATATGATAAAAGAGAGTCTTTGGCTACTAGAGATATTGTTGCCAGATCAATTGATAGAGAGCTAAAAACAAGTGGAGATAATTTTGTTTTTCTGGACTGTAGTTCTATTTCAGATTTTGAAACACACTTCCCAAATATTTATAAAAAATGCTTATCTATAGGGATAAATGTTCCAGAACAGTGGATTCCTGTTGTGCCTGCAACTCATTATTTATGTGGAGGAATTCAAACTGATATTTCTGGAAAAACTAACATTAATAATTTATATGCTTGTGGGGAGTGTGCTTGCACAGGATTGCATGGAGCTAATCGCTTAGCTTCCAATTCGCTTTTAGAAGCATTGATTTTTTCTCATAATTGTGCTGAGGACACTTTTAAAATTATTGATAAATTAACTATTCCAAATAATATTCCTGATTGGGATTCTAAAGGAGTTGTAAAAACCCAAGAACAGATTTTAATTCAGCATAATATTCAAGAAATTAGAAGTGTAATGACTGATTATGTAGGGATTATCCGTTCTGATTTCAGATTAAAAAGAGCTCTTAATCATATAAAAATAATTTATGAGGAAACAGAAATGTTGTATCAAAACAATGCTCTTTCATTATCGCTTTGCCAACTAAGAAATTTATCGACAGCTGCTTATATCATTGTTCAACAATCATTGTTAAGAACAGAGAATAAAGGGACTTTTTTCAACCTCAACCTTTAGTTTTCTTTTCTGTTTAATTATCTTTGCATCTTTTTAAAAGAATTTAACATGAAGATGATATTGCCGATTAAAATATTACTTTTTATTATTCTAGCTTATTTTGTTTATAGTTTTGCTATTTACAATCAAGTAATGCATACAGAAGTGGCAAGAAAATCTATATCTCCTTTAGCTGTTAAGGGAAAAGATGTTTTTCAGAAATTTAATTGTATTTCTTGTCATCAAATTTATGGTTTAGGTGGCTATATTGGTCCTGATTTAACAAATACAATATCAGAGAAAGGAGAGGCGTATGCAGAAGCGTTTCTAAGAAATGGAAGTTTAAGAATGCCTAATTTTAACCTGAATGATACTCAGGTGGAAGCTCTTATTGAAATGTTAAAAGCTGTAGATTCTTCAGGTTCATTTCCTGCAAAAGATTTTGATGTAAGCTGGTATGGAACAATTCAGAAAAAAGAAAAAGAATGAGGAAATCAATAGGATTATCTTTTGTGTATTTGGCATTAGTATCTCTTTTGGCAGCATTATTTTTTGGATGTATAGGGGCGTTTCAATATATCATGCCAGAACTTTTAAGGGATTCTTTTCCATTTTACAAGATAAGACCGCTTCATGTTTCCTTAATTGTTGCATGGATATTTCTAGCATCAGTTGGTGGAATCTACCATGCATTACCAAGGATATTGCAAAAACCTCTTTATAGTAACAAATTAGCTATTTGGCATTATTGGATATTTCTTATTACAGGAGTAGTAATAATTATTAGTTATCTTTTTGGCTATTTTGGAGGCAGAGAATATTGGGCGTTTTCACCTATTTTGGCTATCCCAATTATTATCTCCTGGTTTTTTTTGATAATCAATTTTTTTACTACTATAAAAGGATATAGGATAGAGCTTTGTGAAGATAAAAATGGAACATCCAAACTTGTTTGGCCGGTTTATATTTGGATGTGGGCAACAGGGATAATCTTCTTTTTTCTCACTTTTATAGAGGCATACCTTTGGCTTATCCCTTATTTTAGAGAAAATATTATTGGAGAGCTTACTGTACAATGGAAAGCTTATGGCTCGCTTGTTGGTTCATGGAATATGCTTGTGTATGGTTTAGCTATTTATGTGATGGAAAAGACAAGTGACACCAGAATATCATCTATGCCGCTTACTTATAGTTTGTTTTTTCTTGGTTTTATTAATTTGCTTTTAGGATGGTCGCATCATATTTATATTATACCTGCTGCAAAATGGATACGGCTATTGGGCTATGCTATAAGTATGACTGAGCTTATTGTTTTAGCCAAGATTATTTGGGATTGGAAAGGGATTCTAAAACAAGGCAAGAAACATATTCATTCTATTCCATATCGATTTTTACTTTCTTCTGATTTTTGGATAATAACTAATCTTATTGTAGCGATTATTATTTCAATTCCGGCTATTAATATTTATACTCATGGTACTCATATTACTGTGGCTCATGCTATGGGAAGTACAATAGGAATTAACACCATGATTCTGCTTGCATCTATTTTTTATATGGTCTCAGAAAACAGAAAAGAAGATTATAGTGAAACGGAATTAAAACTGATTTATAGGGGTTTCTGGCTTACAAATATTTCATTAGCAATTTTCTGGACTACCCTTATTGCATCTGGAGTTGTAAAAAGCTATTATACTTTAGAAGATATGCCTTTTCAGCAAATAATGAATTCTCTTCATTCTTACTTTATAGTTTTTGCAATTTCTGGTATGTCACTTTTAATAGGGATAGTGATGATTGTAATTCCTCTTCTTAGTAAGTTGTCAGCTAATCAATTAGCTGAAAATGAGCAGTAAAATGTCTTAGGAATTTTGGTTCTTTTGTAATTTTAATTCCTTTTGCTTTACTTTTTTCTTTTACTAATCTCTCAAAAACTTCAATTGCATAATCTATATGAGATTGTGTGTAAACCCTGCGTGGAATAGCTAACCTCACTAAATCCATAGGAGCTGGAATTAAGCTTCCGTTCTCATCATATTTGCCGAACATAACTGATCCAATTTCTACACTTCTTATCCCGCCTTTTAAATACAAATCGCAAACTAATGCTTGCCCTGGGTATTGCTTAACAGGAATATGATTGTAAAACGCTTTTGCATCAATATAAACGGCATGACCTCCTATAGGTATCATTACAGGTACACCCATTTCTTGTAATTTATTTCCTAAATAAGTTGTGCTTACAATTCTGTAATGTAAATAATCAGCATCAAAAACTTCCTCTAAACCAATAGATAATGCCTCCATATCTCTACCACTTAAACCCCCATAAGTTGTAAATCCTTCAGTAATAATTAGAAGATTGGTACACTCCTGTGAAAGTTTTTTATCATTTAAAGCTAAAAATCCACCCATATTTACAATTGCATCTTTTTTTGCACTCATTGTGCATCCATCAGCCAATGAAAACATTTCTTGTGCTATTTGCTTATAGGTTTTATCCTTATATCCTTTTTCTCTTTGTTTTATAAAGTAAGCATTTTCAGCAATTCTGCAGGCATCAAGAATAAAAAGAATGCCATGTTTTTTACAAAGATCACTTACTTCCTTAGCATTTTTCATACTTACTGGCTGTCCGCCACCACTATTATTGGTAACTGTTAAAATTACTGCTGCAATGTTTTTAACTCCTTTTTGTTTAATTATTTCTACTAAAGTAGGGATATCTAAATTTCCTTTAAAAGGATGATTAATAGCAGGATCTCTTCCTACTTCTGTCAAACAATCAATAGCTTCTGCTCCTGAGAATTCGATATTAGCTCTAGTAGTATCAAAATGAGTATTGCTAATAAAAGTTTTATCTTTTCCTCCAATATATCCATATAAAATCCTTTCTGCAGCACGCCCCTGATGCGTTGGTAAAACATATTTATATCCCGTTAAATCTTGAATCGTATGTTCCATTTTCTCCCAACTTCTTGCTCCTGCATAAGATTCATCTCCTTGCATTATTCCGGCCCATTGTGCCGAACTCATAGCAGATGTTCCGCTATCGGTAAGTAAATCTATTATTACATCTTTTGCTTTAAGCAAAAAAGGATTAAATTTTGCTTTCTTTAAGTACTGTAATCTTTCTTTTTCGGTAGTCATTCTTATTGGCTCTACCATTTTAATCCTAAATGGCTCAATGATTGTTTTATATGTCATTTTTTGTAATTATTAAAATGCGAAAATACATTGTTTGAAGTAGAAATTATATGATTTTTGTTTTAATTATAAATTGAACTTGCAGCTGAATAGGTGAGAAAGTTAGAGCTAATTAAGATAGTTCATAGCCCTATTGATTTTAAATTAATAAATTGTTTTTATTGTTATTATTATTATTGCATATATTAACTTTTAAATTTATTAAAATGAAAAAATTCTGGTTAAGTGTTTTATTA
>JACKQG010000453.1_pt2 | contig 33208 bp, 26 predicted proteins | sample 8237621 | NCBI WGS metagenome assembly JACKQG01 (sample SAMN15677084, study PRJNA649215) | marine metagenome | biome: marine; feature: Black Sea; material: saline water; isolation source: suspended particulate matter (SPM) from the Black Sea western gyre | collected 2013-06-09/2013-06-10 | depth...
GAGTTATCAGCTTTTTGGGCGGTTATACGGGGAACTCCATCCCCTTTAAATATACCGATAAATTACAACAATTTAATATGTTGTCAAGTTCGAAAATTCCGTTACAATGTTCAAGGATACCCGAGCTATGGAAAATAAAATTTTTGACAATTTATTTCACCAGCGGTATATTTCAAGATGGTTTTACAATTCATAAAAACTGATATAATTTCAGGCAGGGAGTAATAAAAGATGAAGAAGAGATTTTGTCTTATATATGTTCTGGCGTTAACGGTTGTTTATATGCCCGGCTGCAAGAAGAGAGCTCCGAAAGAACCGGAAATCACGCCCGAAGTTAAGAAGGAGGCAATACCAATGAGCGCTAATGAAGAGCCTTTCGGCCAGACACCCGACGGCAGGCAAGTTGTTTTGTACACATTGACTAATCCCAGCGGTCTGACAGCCAGGATTACCAACTACGGCGCCATTCTGGTTTCGCTGGAGGTACCGGACAGGACGGGGAGGCTGGATGATATAACACTGGGCTTCGATTCACTTGATGGATATATTAAGGTTCACCCCTACTTCGGAGCGACTGTCGGACGGTATGCCAATCGCATCGGCAAGGCCCAGTTCACGCTCGACGGTGTCTTGTATAAGTTAGCCGCCAACAATGATGAAAATCATCTGCACGGAGGTACCAAGGGATTTGACAAAGCAGTATGGAAACCCGTGGAGTGCCAGGCCGACAGCCAGAAAACATGGGTAAAGATGAGCTACATAAGTGAGGACGACGAAGAAGGATATCCCGGTAATATAGCGTGTACAGTCACCTATACTCTGACAAAAGATAATGAGCTGAAGATAAGCTATGAGGCCGAGACAGACAAAACCACGATATTAAACCTGACGAATCACAGCTACTTCAATCTTGCCGGGCAAGGAACAGGGGACATTCTGGACCACGAGCTAATGCTCAACGCCGACAAGTACACGCCGGTCGATGAAGGTTTGATACCTACGGGCGAAATCAGAAACGTTACAGGTTCCCCGATGGACTTTACTTCATCTATGTCTATTGGCTCTCGAATCAAGCAGGTTGAAGGGGGCTATGACCATAATTACGTACTCAACAGCGGCGGAGGTGCACTTGCTTTGTGTGCAGAGGTGTATGAACCAAGCAGCGGTCGAGTTATGACAATACATACCACCGAACCGGGTGTTCAGCTCTATACGGGAAACTTTCTGGACGGTACGTTAACAGGCAAAAGCGGCAGGGTGTACAATAAGCATTACGGGTTCTGCCTGGAAACTCAGCACTTCCCGGATTCGCCCAATAAGCCTGATTTCCCTACTGTTGTTTTGCTCCCGGGTCAAAAATTCACGTCCGAAACCGTGCACAAATTCTCCACACGATAAATATGGAGCCGGCGAGAGGTGACAGTCGAGAGATATGCTGTTATCTCAGGCCAGATAGATTTTGTCACCCGGGTTGATTTGTGGTATCTGATTTAGCTTTTCTTTGATGTCCTCTTTACAGAGCGCGAAGCCCGGGGCGATTTCAATTAAACAATCAATCGAACCATCCGGCTTTTTCGGAACGGTCAGACCCGCCGATTCGAGCCATGATGCAGCGCGGGCAACCATCATTTTTCTGGTGGTTCCAACGCTGTCAACACCTGTGGCATTTTTGGTGGGCGCAAATTCTTCGGGCCGGAGTGTCTCTAAGATTATCGACTTCGAAGCCAGCGGTACTGCGTCAAAAACAAAGCTCTCCAGTTTTACACCGTTCGGCTCAGCAGGTTCGAGAGGCTCTCCTCGCTCATCGACGTGCGGAATCTTTTTAAGTGCCCTGTGCAGGGGCAAAGAAAAACCATCGGCGTTTAGTCTCTCGGCGAAGGCGCGGTTTATGATGTGGATAGCGATACTGCCGAGTTTAAAGGTCAATGAGCCATCCGGGCTTCTTTTTTCGGCCAGCTCGTCAGGCAAATCGCTGTATTCGATTATGGTCAGCCTGCCGTCAACCAGACAGAAGTTGCCGACTTTTTCAAATGGTCCGGTTTTAATGACCGCTCTTGAAGACATCTCGGCGTTGTCGAGGGCGTGCAATCCGATAAAGAGAGGGTCGAAAATATTTATCAGAGGATTATCTACCTGAAAGTAGCTGATAAATTCGACGCCTCGTCTTTTCATATCTTCTATCGCCCCGCTTTGGTAAAGCGCCTTAAGGCTTCCGCCGTGTCCGTCCGGTGAGCAGCTCAGGTTGGCTTTGTCTGCCAGCAGTATCCTTCCGTCGGAGCTGAAATTGGGCATCGTTCCCTGCTGGAATATAAAGACATTCTTTTCGTCCAAGGCGTAATAGTTATTCGAGCGAAAAATCTCTTCAGTCCTTGCACGGTTCAAAGGGCTGGTCATGATATACCATGGGCAGACTGTATTGTATTTTCTTGAAGCTGCGGCGATGTACTCGGCAAAGATTTGAAACAGCGTTTTATTTTTAACGGGGCTGATGGGAAAATCCCCCTTCGGGCCGTCGAATCCGAGCCTTGTTCCCTGTCCGCCCGCGACGACAAAAGCGGCGACTTTCCCCTTCCGTATCAGGTCCTTGCCTAATTTGACAGCTTCGGTGTACTTTCGCTTCTGCTTATTATCGGACGGCCCAAGGCTGTAAAAAGGTGCAGGAAGAATATCGCTGCTGATTGCTTCAGAAGCAGGTTTTTTGACATAATCAGCCACCCAACAATCTATTTTCGCAAGGTCAAGCCGGCGGATTTGCGCAAGCAAACGCTGTCTTTGAGGTGCATCCAACTGGTCCCAAAATGCCAAAAGATGGCTCTGGCGGTGCTTTTTGAGCACATTTTTTATATTTTCGTACATCTCTGTTGAGTACTCATATCCAAGATTTCGAGCTAAAAAGAGGGATATTACACTATTTTTAATTTTTTATCAAGAAAGGCATAAAATTCGCCGAAATTTATTTGACAGGGAAGCTGCCCTGTGTTACGATTATAGCTGAAACAGGTAGGTTTGGAAAGTACTGTTATCATAATAAAAACCGTCATCATATTTGGTTCAAAATTTCATATCGAAAAACCGACCTGTCAGGATGAGGAATATTGAAGAGGCATTTTTACGGTTTGGCTGGGTACCTCAAATTAGCAGCTATGCTGGAAGTATGTAAATTCAAATGTGTAAACTCTGTTTTTTAACAGGTTGGACTGGCCGTTTTTAAGTAAACAACATTAACTCGAGGAGATTCGCATACGGAAGAGTGTTTAGTGTCCGGCGTTTATGTGGCAGTAAGCATTTATAAATTAAAAGTAAACCGAAGCGTATTTAAAAACGGTCTAATTTTGCGAATCCCAAATTAGAAAAGGAGAACAAAAATGAGGAAAAAAGGTTTTACATTAGTTGAGTTGCTGGTGGTCATCGCGATCATCGCGCTGCTAATGGGCATCCTGATGCCGGCTTTGGCCAGAGTAAGGCAGATTGCCTTCCGTATGGTCTGCGGGACGAACCTGTCCGGTATCGGCAAGGCAATGCTTATCTACAGCAACGATTACGACGATGAGTTTCCGCGTGCCGGCGGCAGAAACAGCACATGGGCTTTCGGGATATCCAACTGGATGGCCGACAACCGCTTCGCCGCTTACGGCTTAAGCGCCGATGGCAGCGGTGGTATGGCCACCGTCACGTCCAGTTTCTATCTTCTGGTCAAGTATGCCGAGGTAACGCCCAAGTCGTTCGTCTGCAAGGGTGATTCCGGGACCACAGAATTCAAGCCCACGGAATATGCAGCAGGTGACAGAGATCTTATCGACCTCTGGGACTTCGGCCCCGAGGCAAATCAGCACTGCAGCTATTCGTACCATATGCCTTACGGCCTTTATGCTCTGACTACATCGAGCGAGCCCGGTATGGCAGTGGCAGCGGACCGTAACCCATGGATGACCTCTCCGGCGGCCGAAGGCAAAGATGCGGCCCTGTTGAGCTCATACAATCCTACCGGTGGCAAAGAAATGGTCAATGTCGGAAACGCTATTGCTCACCAGGAAGACGGACAAAACGTACTGTTTATGGACAGCCACGTAGGCTTCGAAAAAGAGCCGTTCTGTGCCATCAATGACGATAACATTTACACTTACTGGGACGGCGGAGACATCCGACGAGGCGGCTATCCAATGGCCGGCACAACTGAGCCGACGGACAGACTGGATTCATACCTCGTAAACGATGCCGAAGGCGGAGCACCACCACCACCAAAGGGCAGAGGATGCTTCCTTGCTGATACACCGGTATGGGTAAACGGCGCAATGGTGAAAATCTCGCAAGTAGATGTCACCAAGTGTCTTGCAACAGCAAGCTTAGAGAAACTCGAAGTACATCAGGGTTCCTGGGTATGCCGCGATATCACACTTGAAAACGGCAACAGCATCAGCGTCGTGGATGCACACTGCTTCATGCTTGAATCAGGCAAATGGGTTGCAGCCCAGAACCTGGAAAGCGGCATGAGCCTTAAGTCAATCAACGGCACAGTTGCAATCAAGAGCGTTGTAACAAGGACAATGCCATTTGTCGGCAATGTTTATAACCTGAAGGTCAGCAACTCAGACCAGTACAATGTAGGCAAAGACGGAGTAGTCGTACGTGATTTCTAAGACGGCGTTTCGATACAGTCGTTTATAGAGCACAGATTATTCCTGCTTCGGTTGTTTACAAGCGGCCTTATGCACAATCGCATAAGGCCGCTTTTTTATTGTGTGCGTCCGGGCGAGCATACTGGGCAGTTCTTGCAAAAAATCTTTCCTTTCGGTATTATAGTCGGGATGGCAGCTAAATCACGAAAGGACAAGCATAAAGAAGGTCCTGTGGCAGTTAATAAAAAGGCCTACAGAAACTTCGAGCTTGTCGAGAAGTTCGAGGCCGGCCTTGGACTTCTCGGCACCGAGGTCAAGTCACTGCGGACAGGGACCGCCGACCTGAGCGGTTCGTACGCGAGGATCGACGGCGGGCAATGCTGGCTCGTCGGGGCAACAATTGCGCAGTATCAGCAGGCGGGTGTCAACCAGCATGACCCGGCGAGAAAAAGAAAGCTTTTGCTGCATAAATCAGAAATACACAAAATAAGAACAAAGCTCGAACAGCGCGGCTTTACCTTTGTTCCGCTGCGAATTTACTTCAACGACAGGGGCTATGCAAAAATAGAATTAGCTTTGGCCAGAGGTAAAAGGCAATACGATAAAAGAAAAACGATTACCGAACGCGATCAGAAGCGTGATGTCGATAGAAGCATGAAAAAATATCGAAGATAACAAGAATATTCAGAGGGTTTAAGCTATGGCCAAAGAGGAAAAGAAAGAAGAGAAAAAAATCATAGTCGATGAGGACTGGAAGGCAGAGGCGCAGAAAGAGAAAGAGATATTAGCCGCGCAGGAAGAGGCCGAGAAGGAAAAGAAGCAGGAAGAAAAGCAGGCCCGCGGCCCTTTACCGGAGGGTAATTTTGCCGCATTGATCAGCATGCTCACCACGCAGTCACTGTTCGCATTGGGCCTGCTGCATGTGAAGGGTCAGGAAGAAAAGGAGCCGGACCTGGAGATGGCAAAATACCATATCGATATACTCGAAACCATCCAGGAAAAAACCAAAGGTAATTTAACTAAAGAGGAAGAAACCGTACTGACCAATACTCTTAATGAGCTTCGTATGGGCTATGTCAGGGTCGCAGGATAAGTACATTGACAAACATATTAGACAAAATAATCGCCGACAAAAGACATGAAGTGCGCTCTCGAAAAGAAAAGACAAGTCTTGAGGAGCTCAAAGAGCAGGTCCGCGCAATGCCGAAGTGCCGGAACTTCTACAAGGCCATCACCAAACCCAACAGGCGTGGCATAAACGTTATCGCAGAGGTCAAAAAGGCCTCGCCATCTGCAGGTGTCATCCGTGAGGATTTCGAGCCTGTGGCGATTGCGCAAACCTACAAGAAATGCGGGGCCGACGCAATCAGCGTTCTTACCGATGAAAAATATTTTCAGGGTCGTCTCGAATTTATAAATCAGATACGCCGGGCGGTAGATTTACCCGTCTTGCGAAAGGATTTTATCATCGACCCCTGGCAGGTTTATGAAGCCCGCGCCGCCGGCGCCGACGCGATACTATTAATAGCAGAAGCACTAAAGCCCGGCGAACTGATGGACATGATGATAGCGGCTGCCGAGCTTACGCTAACGGTTCTTCTCGAAGTTCACCGCGCCGATACGTTAATGGCTGTTCGAAGCATGATTGGTTTCCCTAAAAAAGGATACAGCGTTCTCGGAATCAACAACCGCAACCTGACAACGATGCAAGTCGATTTGAACACGACGAGCCGATTAGCTGAATTTATTGACGACAAAAACGAGCTTGTCGCTGAAAGCGGGATAAAAACGCGAGCCGATGTAGAAAAACTAAAGTCCGTCGGTGTAAGGGCAGTCCTGATCGGCCAGACGCTGTGTGAGCATCCTGACATAGAAGAGAAATTTGCGGAACTTTTCGGTTAAGGACTTACCAAGGGTATACAAAATCTTGACCGCAACGGGAAGTTACAATTTAATTAACTTTCCTTTTGGGCTTTTTGTATTTTGGCCCACGTGTCACGCAAGCCTACCGTTCGATTAAATACCAGTTTGCCATCGGAGCTATCCGGGTCAACACAGAAATAGCCCAATCTTTCGAACTGGTATCGGCTGAGCGGTGCAGCACCTATTAGAGACGGCTCAATCCGGCAGGAATTGAGGACCTGGCATGAGTCCGGGTTCAGGTTTGATTTGAAATCCTCACCTTCGGCTGTCTTGTCTGGATTTTCCTTCGTGAACAAATGGTCATACAATCTCACCTGTGCCTCGAGCGATTTGTCGGCTGAAACCCAGTGCAGCGTTGACTTGACTTTTCGCCCATCGGGGGCATCTCCGCCGCGTGTGGCGGGGTCATAAGTGCAGCGCAGCTCGACGATTTGGCCGTTCTGGTCCTTAATTACATCCTTACAGGTGATGAAATACGCATATCGCAGACGGACCTCCCGGCCGGGCGCCAAGCGGTAAAATTTCTTCACAGGCTCAGCCATAAAATCATCCTGCTCAATATACAGCTCCCGCGAGAAGGGGACTTTTCGCGTACCGGCGTTTGGGTCTTCAGGATTGTTAATGGCTTCAAGCTCTTCGACCTGGCCTTGCGGATAATTATCAATGACCACCTTGAGCGGTTTTAGCACAGCCATCACCCGCGGCGAGGTTTTGTTTAAATCTTCCCGCAGGCAATGTTCCAGCATTGCGATATCGACTGTGCTGTTGAATTTGTTGACTCCGATGCGTCTGCAGAACTCGCGAATTGCCCGCGGTGAGTATCCCCGTCTTCGCAGGCCTGAGATGCTCGGCATACGCGGGTCGTCCCAGCCGCTGACGTGGTTTTCCTGCACGAGCTGCAGCAGCTTTCGCTTGCTCATTACGGTATATGTCAGATTTAGTCGTGCAAACTCTATCTGCTGTGGGTGATAGGCCGCAAGCTCTTCAAGGAACCAGTCATACAGAGGACGATGGTTCTCGAACTCCAGAGTACAAATAGAATGGGTAATTTTTTCGATGGAATCTTCGAGCCCGTGGGCCCAGTCATACATCGGATAGATGCACCATTTATCGCCTGTGCGGGGATGCGCCGCGTGCAGGATTCGATACATAACCGGATCTCGCATATTAACGTTGGGGGATGACATGTCGATTTTAGCCCGCAGGGTGCGCGAGCCATCCGGAAATTCGCCTTTCTTCATCCGCTCGAACAGGTCGAGATTTTCCTCGACGGAACGGCTGCGAAAGGGACTGTCTTTTCCCGGTTCGGTCAGAGAACCGCGATATTCTCTTGTCTGCTCGGCCGTAAGGTCACAGACGTAAGCACTGCCTTTTTTAATAAGCTCAAGAGCATATTCATACATTTGCTCGAAGTAGTCCGAGGCGTAATACAGATGCTCGTTCCAGTCCCAGCCAAGCCAGCGAACATCTTCTATTATGGAATCGATATATTCCTGTTCTTCCTTGACTGGATTGGTATCGTCAAAGCGTAAGTGGCAGAGGCCGCCCTTATTCTCGGCGGCGATGCCGAAGTTCAGACAGATACTCTTGGCGTGTCCTATATGCAGATACCCGTTCGGCTCCGGCGGAAACCGTGTTACGACACGACCATCCCATTTGCCGGTTTTCAGGTCTTCAGCCACAATCTGGCGAATAAAATCAAGATTAATATTTTCTTCTTTGTTAGGTTTTTCCACGGTTTATACTTCCCAATTTTAAAATTCAATACACCAACATTATCAATGACGACAATTTATCATATAGTCATTGACCCGTCCAGTATGTCGTCGCGAACAAAGTATCGCCAGAGGAAAAGGATGATTATTGAAACACCGGCGGCAAGCAGGCAGATAAGCTGTGATAAAGTTAGTGGGCCTATGAATAAGTGGTGGTCGAAGTCGCCCCTGAAAAATTCCGTGACCGCACGTCCGGTTCCGTAGAGGGCCAGGAACCATAAAATCATTGATCCCCGCCATTTTTCATATTTCAATTTTTTGAAGACTACAATAATGCAGATAACAACCAAGACTTCATAAATCTGTGTCGGGTGCAGCGGTACGCCAGCCGGTGCGCCCCGAGCGCCTTCAGGAAATGTTATCGCCCAGGGCATAGAGCATGCTTTGCCATAGCAGCAGCCGTTAAATAAACACCCAATTTTAGTAAATATCCAGGGGACGGGAATGGATATTGCTACCAGGTCAAGTGCCTCACATCTTTTTTTGGCTAAAATCAACACCAAGGGCACAGCCAAAATAAAGTACGCCAACATCCCGCCCCACACACCCCCCTGCATATAGTGTCTGATGCTCAACAGGGTCCGGAAGTCAAATTGTGTGTTTTGGATATCGTATAGTATCTTGGCTCCAACGGTCATACCTTCCATATAACAAATGCCAGCAACAATCCAGACACGGCGCCGGAGACGCAGCCGTCTGGCTATAAAGTAACAAATCAAAAAATGACTAAAAATACTCAGAATGTACAGGATACTATATGTCGGTACCGGTCCGATTCGCGGGTACATTTGTTTATCCTCATCAAGATTCAGCAGAAGATTTGTCTTTATTAAAATACTAAACTATTCGACAAATTAACAGGGGGAAATGTTTTTGAACCAGATTGCCAGCCGTACAAATATGCCGGTTCTCAGCCATAACTCTTGACAAACATCCCGGTATCACTTATCCTTCTTTTTTACTTATTTTCCCGAATTAACGAGGTTTATAATGGTCGTAACACGTTTTGCCCCATCGCCAACGGGTTATCTGCATGTCGGCGGAGCACGTACAGCTCTTTTCAACTGGCTCTGGGCCAGACGGGCGGGCGGTACATTTATTTTGCGCATCGAGGACACAGACCAGAAGCGAAACACCCCGACGGCGGCCCAGCAGGTTATGGACGACCTGCGCTGGCTCGGTATCGAGTGGGACGAAGGGCCGGAAGCAGGCGGACCGAACGGGCCTTATCTGCAATCTCAGCGAATGGACATCTATGACAAATACATAAAACAACTGCTCGATGAAAAAAAGGCCTATTACTGTTTCGATACCGCCGAAGAGCTTGACGCGTTTCGTAAAGAAGCTGAAACTCAAAAAAAGTCCTTTTCTTATACGCGCCCCAAAGAATTCCCGGGCGAAAGCGATGTTGAAAAGGCCAAAGCTCAGGGCCGAGACGTAACGGTCCGCTTTGCCGTACCGCAGGACGTACCTTTGGTGATTACCGACATTGTCCGCGACGAAATTACATTTGCGGCGAGTGAAATAGGCGACTTTATCATTCAGAAAAGCGACGGCTTTCCAACGTACAATTTTGCCTGCGTGGTCGATGACTATCTGATGAAGATTACGCACATTATTCGCGGCCAGGAGCATCTTATGAACACGCCGGGCCAGCAGGCACTATGGAAAGCCCTGTTCGGCGATGCCCAACTACCGAAATACGCCCACATGTCCGTTACCGTCAGCGACACCGGTGGAAAGCTCTCCAAGCGCGAGCGTCCAAAGGCCCTTCGCAACGCAATTAAGACGATGCAGGATATTGAGACGGTTCGGGTAGGACAACAACTCTTACTTCCTTTGCCTGACAAAGAAAGTAAGAGTATACAGGATGATATTAAGACAGGAAAGCTTGCCGAGGTTGGGGGGATTGCCCCCGAAGAGCTTGATTCTTTTATTAAGGGCAAGACCACTCCTGATATGCCCGCTATTGGCGCGATGGCAGAATACCTCGGTGTTGCTCTACCTGAAATTAATATTGTCGATTTCTTTAAAAGCGGCTATCTGCCCGAAACAATGGTTAATTTTCTTGCGCTTTTGGGCTGGAATCCCGGTGACAATCGCGAGATTATGCCGATTGGCGAACTAATCGAATCCTTTGACCTTTCTCGCCTGAGCAAGTCCAACAGCCTGTTCGACCGTAAGAAGCTTCTGTCTTTTAATATGGAACATATGAAGATGACGCCGCCGGAGAAAGTCTTAGAGCATTTCAGGGCTTATCTGAAGGTCGTCAACTCTCCTGTAAATTCCGCGGAAGATGAGCTTCTTTCAACAATAATAAAACTTTGCGAAGGAACAAGAACCTTAGTTGATATCGAGCGCAAAAGCAGATTTCTCTTTTTAGACAACAACGAAATTCAATACGATGAAAAAGCGGTTAAGAAAATTCTGCTAAAAGGCGACGGATTAGCTGTTCTGGCAATTGTGCGAAAAAAACTCGCGGCGATGGAGCAATTAACAGAGCAGGGGATCGAAGATATGCTTCGCTCGTTGGCGGAGGAAAAGCAGGCAGGCCTTGGTAAAGTCGCCCAGCCTTTGCGTGTAGCCATTTGCGGGACCACGGTCAGTCTGCCAATATTCGAATCGGTCCAAATGTTAGGCAAAGAGAATACCTTAGCCAGAATAGATACCACACTGAAAAAATTTGCAGCGGAAAACTAAAAGGAGAAAAATACGGGAATGTCATTATTAGTAACCGGCTCTATAGGGATTGATACAGTTAAGACACCTTACGGTGTGAGTGAGAACTGTCTCGGCGGCTCTGCGATTTATTTCAGTATGGCGGCGAGCTTCTTCGCACCCGTCCGGTTCGTAGGTGTTATCGGGGCGGATTGCCCGTTTGATTTGGCAAAGGTATTTGCCGGCAGAGACGTTGACCTTACGGGCCTGGAGGTCCGAAAGCAAAGCAAAACCTTTCGCTGGGCAGGCACTTATCACGAAAATATGGATGACAGAACCACGGATTCTACGGAACTAAATGTTCTCGCCGAGGCGCCGCCGAGTGTACCCGGGGAATTTAAAGACAGCAAATACGTTTTCCTTGCAAACACAGCGCCAGCCCTTCAGCAGCAATTGCTCGAACAAATCTACGAGCCTGAGTTTGTCGCTATTGATACTATGAACCTCTGGATCGAAAACAACCTGGATGACGTAAAAACACTTTTGAAAAAAATCGATTGTTTGATGATTAACGAAGACGAAGCAAGGATGTTGGCGGGTCAGAACAACCTGATTAAGGCCGGGGAAATAATTTTGAATATGGGGCCGAGTATCGTGATTCTTAAAAAAGGCGAATCCGGCTCTATAACGTGTAATGCCAGCGGCGATAAATTTATTCTGCCCGCCTATCCGGCGACAGACGTCAAAGATCCGACAGGCGCCGGTGACAGCTTCGCAGGCGGATTCATGGGCTGTCTGGCACAAAGCGGCAAAATTGATTTCGAGACGCTGAAGAAAGCGATTGCATACGGCACGGTGGCTGCCTCATTTTCTATTGCGGATTTTTCACTTAGCGGATTAACCTCCATAGACAGGGCCGATATCGACAGGAGATTTGAAACTCTGCGAAAACTGACAACTTTTTAACCGGTAAAAGTCAAATGCGAGTATTTATAGCAATAGATATCGACGAGCAAATCAGAAAGGGCTTAGGCAGGCTGCAAAACGAGATGCGCAGCAAAGTTGATATTAAAAAAGGCGATGTCAAATGGGTAAATCCTGATGTGATGCATTTGACTTTGAAATTCTTAGGTGAAATTAAAGACGTTCAGGCCGTAGATGTCTGTAAGATAACCCAAGAGGTCGCGAGCCGACACAAGAACTTCGAGCTGGAGGTGGAAACGGTCGGCTATTTCGGCGGCAGAAGTGCCAGAGTTTTATGGATTGGCACGGGACAGAACTGTGAAAATCTGCTACAATTACAAAGCGACCTTGAGCAGGAGCTGGCTTCGGCGGGCTGGCCCGTGGAAACAAGAAAGTTTTCCGGCCATCTGACTCTCTGCAGGGTGAGAAATTCAAAAGCAGGTGTTAAACTGGCGCAAATGACCGAAGGATACAAGGACTTTAAGCTCGGGACCGTATCGGCTGATTCTGTTTCGGTTTATCAAAGTCAGTTGACACCGAAAGGCCCCGTTTATACCGTGCTGGGAAATTATAAACTGCAATAATAAAATTAAGACAAAAAATATAAACCCATAAGCGAGATTAGAAACAGGAGAAAAACAAATGGCAAAAACAAAAAGAATCCAGACAACGTCAAAAACATCAAAAGGCAAGATAGAGCGCCTGAAACCCCAGTCAACCGGCAAGGAAGACGCTCTGGAGCGTGTAATCGCACAGATAGAAAAGCAATACGGCCAAGGCGCGATTATGCAAATGGACGAGCACAGCTACGCCAAAATCGAGGGCATACCCACCGGCTCATTATCACTGGATTTAGCCCTCGGCGGTGTAGGCATCCCGCGCGGCAGAGTTACCGAGCTGTTCGGGCCGGAATCGTCGGGCAAAACGACACTGGCACTTCACGTTATCGCCAACGCTCAGCGGGCGGGGGGGATTGCGGCGTTCATCGATGCCGAACACGCCCTTGATACGACCTGGGCCAAAAGGCTCGGTGTAGATGTAAGCGCTTTGCTGGTCAGCCAGCCGGACACAGGCGAGCAGGCACTCGATATCACCGAGATGCTTGTAAGGTCCAATTCCGTGGATGTCATAATCGTTGACTCAGTCGCTGCACTGACGCCGAAAGCCGAGATCGAAGGCGAAATGGGTGACACGCACGTGGGACGGCAGGCAAGGTTAATGTCCCTGGCGATGCGCAAGCTGACCAGTATAATCAGCAAAAGCAAAACCTCCCTTGTTTTCATAAATCAAATACGCATGAAAATCGGCGTTATGTTCGGCAATCCAGAAACGACGCCCGGCGGAAAGGCGCTGAAATTTTACACCTCCATTCGAATCGACCTGCGGCGGATAACAACCATAAAGGACGCCACGGGCGCCGTCGGTTCGAGAGTAAGAGCAAGGGTGGTAAAGAACAAAATCGCACCGCCTTTCCGTGATGCCGAGTTCGATATTATGTTCGACAGCGGAATCAGCTACGAAGGTGACCTGCTCGATTTGGCGGCCACTTGTGATGTCGTAGATAAAAGCGGCGCCTGGCTGAACTATGGTGAAATACGACTTGGGCAGGGCAAAGAAAATGCCAAAAAATTCCTGATCGAAAACAAGGATTTGTGCGAGGAAATAAAACATAAAGTCCTCGTCGCCAAAGGCTTAATTATTGAGACTGATGATTAATTAGCAGTTATTTCGAAAGGATTATGAAGGAAAACCGCTGAGTAATTATCTATGGAGTAAACGAAATACCAAATGTCAAGTGCAAAGCAAATAAGAAGCAGCTTTATCGACTTTTTCAAAAACAAAGGCCATGAATTTGTCCCCAGCTCGCCCATAGTTCCCATCGGCGACCAGAGTCTGCTTTTTGCCAACGCGGGAATGAATCAATTCAAGGACATCTTCACCGGACTTACTCCTCCGGAGTATCCCAGAGTAGCAAACACTCAAAAATGTCTGCGTGTAAGCGGCAAGCACAACGACCTCGAAGAAGTCGGTAAAGACACTTATCACCACACCTTTTTTGAAATGTTAGGCAACTGGTCGTTCGATGATTATTTCAAGGCCGAGGCAATCCAATGGGCGTGGGAGCTTTTCACTAACGTTTGGGGAATCGAGCCGGGACGCCTTTGGGCGACGGTTTTTGCCGGTGACCGAACTGAGGGTCTGCCTGAAGACGAAGAAGCAGCAAACTTATGGACCAAGGTAACATCGATACCCGCCGAGAGGGTCCTTGCCTGCGGCAAAAAAGACAACTTCTGGGAGATGGGCGAGTCCGGCCCCTGCGGGCCGTGCAGCGAAATACACATCGACCTCGGTCCTGAGATGTGCGATATGAAAAATGTACCGGGCCATAATTGCAAGGTCAACAGCGGCTGCGCAAGATACATCGAGTTATGGAACCTTGTTTTCATACAGTTCAATCGCCTGCCTGACGGCAAGCTGATACCTCTCAAGAGCAAATATGTTGACACCGGCGCGGGTCTCGAAAGAATCGTGGCTGTGCTGCAGAAAAAGCAGAGCAACTATGATACCGATTTATTTATGCCCATAATCGATTACACCGGTAGTATCACCGGCCACAAATATACATCGAAGCTCGGTAACAAAACAGACAACGCCTTTAGAGTAATAGCCGACCATATTCGCTCGCTTGTCTTTTCGATAACCGACGGAGCGATCCCATCCAACGAAGGACGGGGATACGTGATTCGCCGCATACTCCGCCGGGCTTCGAGGTTCGGCAGAGAATTAGGAATGCACGAGCCGTTTTTGTCCAAGCTCGTTCCTGTAGTCGTCGATTGCCTTGGCGATACGTTCGGCGAGATAAGAGAAAGGGCCGACTACGTATCATCGGTAATCGAATCCGAGGAAGCGAGCTTCGGAAGAACGCTTGACAGGGGCATCGAAATTTTCAACAACGCCGCTAAACGCGCACAAGAATCAATAAAGAAAATTATCAACGGCGAAGATGCTTTCCAGCTCTATGACACATTCGGCTTCCCCCTTGATTTGACAGAGCTTATGGCCAAGGAGCGCAACCTGAAGGTCGATACGGCCAAGTTTGAAGAACTAATGGAAGCCCAGCGGCAGCGGGCAAGGGCGGCCCAAAAAAATGATTCACTCGCGACAGCACTGACGGATACCGAATTACCGAGGACCGAAGATGTCCACAAATATCATACCAATAGCTGCCAGAGCAAGGTCATCGGCTGGCTTGACGACGGCGGCTTCAAGGACCAGGGCAGTATCGAAGCAGGTGCAGAGGTCTGCCTGATTCTTGAGGAAACCTGCTTCTATGCCGAGGCGGGCGGCCAGGTCGGCGATTGCGGTGTTATAGAATCGGACAATGCTAAATTCGTAGTCGAAGACACTGCAAAAATAGCCAACTGTATCATTCATCGAGGTAAAGTTGCCGAAGGTTCTTTCTGCCCGGGTCAAAACGTAAAAGCAATCGTAAGCAAAGACAGGGACGCAACAAAGAAAAACCATACCGCGACCCACCTGCTCCAGTGGGCTTTGCAGCAGGTGCTCGGTAAATCCGCAGCCCAGCAGGGCAGTTTTGTCGGGCCGGACTATTTGAGATTCGACTTTACCTGTCCCAAGGCTCCGACCGCCGAAGAGCTGAAAAAGGTCGAAGAACTGGCAAGAGAAAAAATCATATCCGACCTGCCGCTCACCTGGGTGGTAATGCCCAAAGAAAAGGCGCAACAAATGGGTGCAATGGCGCTGTTCGGTGAAAAGTACGGAAACGAGGTCCGGGTGGTGGCTATCGGCGCAGAGGGCCAGGACCAAATCGCTGACGCATTTAGCCGGGAATTCTGCGGGGGCACGCACGTTGACAGACTCGGAGCTATCGGCGATTTTAAGATAATCAAAGAAGAGAGTATCTCCGCAGGTGTCCGCAGGATTACGGCACTGACGGGCTCGGGCCTTAACAGCTACTTCGAAAAGGCAAGTGACATTGTCGATGAGCTTTCGGCAGTTTTGAAAGTCCCCTCGGAGGGGCTGGTTGACAGGGTCGGCCAGTTGATAAAGGAAAACAAAAAACTTTCGAAGGAACTAAAGGCGGCGGCAAAGGCGTCCGGCTCAGATGTTATGGCTGAGGCAAAAGAACTCCTTCAAAAATGCGAAAAGGCCGGCGAGACTTCCATAATAATCGGCCAACTGCAGGGAGCACAAATCGAGCAGGCGCGAGAGGCCGTCGATATGCTCAAAAAGAAGGCTAAATCGGCCGCTATTGTTTTGGGCTTCGGCGAGGGCAACAAGGCGACACTGCTTGCGGGTATGACCGATGATGTCATTAAGAAAGGTCTAAAGGCCGGGGACATCGTCAAGGAAACAGCCCCTATAATCGGCGGCGGGGGCGGAGGCCGGCCACAGATAGCACAGGCAGGCGGAAAAAATCCCGAAAAAATAGACGATGCTCTCAAAAAAGCATTAGAACTTATAAAAGAAAAACTGGCGAGTGCTTAATCGATCGCTTATTCTGATTTCAATGCTCCGGAAAGGCAGGATTGAAAGTGGGTGAGGCGGACCCTTTTGTTAGGTTTAACTGCGAAAACTGCGGGTATAAATCCACCGTCTCGGAAAGCTATGCAGGCAAAAACATTCGATGCCCTAACTGTTATTTCATAATCTTTATCCCTAAGGCAGAGAGCACGGGCACAACACAAACCAGCTCCAGATATTCCGACTATGATTCGAGCCTTTTGAATATCCAGGAACAAAACATTCTCAAACATAGACAAATGTTCGAATATATCGCCTCCGAGCAGGCCGGCGAATCCGAAGATGAAGAACCGCCCAAAGAAACCGATCCCGCGGCCCTGCGCAAAGCCCCCTGGTTAATAGACATATTTCTCTATCCTTTCAATTGGCCGGGCCTGAAACATCTTGCGATTTTCATCTTAGTGCCCCCATTATTCAATATCCTTGCGAGATTTCTTCCAGCCGTTTTTGTTTATCTTGTATTGATCGCTGGTTTTATTGTGAATACCCTCATTTTTCTGTACATATACTGGTATCTCGTCGAATGCGTTCGCGAAAGTGCAGACGGCTGGGTACGAGCACCACTAGGATTTGGGGGGCTTCCAACTTTAGGCGACATGTTCGGGCAAGTGGTAAATATAATTGGCTGCCTCGCGGTTTTCTTTGCTCCATTTGTTATGTATATGCTGGTTGCCCAAAAAGCCGGCATAATTTTCTGGCTGTTACTAATCTCCGCCGTTTCCTTATATCCGATGGCTTTGTTGTCCGTTCTTATGCACGACTCAAGTCACGGTCTTAATTTTCATAAGTTTACCAAATCGATATCCAACACCTTTTTTCCATACTGCGGCCTTGTCTTGTTTTTTGTTTTGACCGTTTTGTTAATCAGCTTAATTCCATTGGAAACGATGGAGTCGCCGCTTTGGAATTGTATCCGTCGTTTTGTCATTATATATGCAGCATTAATAGATGCTCACCTTTTGGGACGGTTTTACTGGCGGTATCAGGACAAACTTAACTGGGACCTGTAAGGTGATAAAAAATAGTCAAAGCTAATTTCGGTTGAATAAAATCGTCTCCAAAGCGTCTTATCTAATAGAGCGGCTCTACAGCATTGCCGGTTTAAGAGCTGAAAAAAGGGAGACTTAAAAATGGATGATGCGGACTCTATGATTAAGTTTCGCTGTGAAAACTGCGGCCAGAAATTCAGCGTTCACAAGAACAACGCAGGTAAAAAAGGCAAGTGCCCCAAATGCAAGAATATAGTTATTATTCCAGAGCTTGAAAGTACAAACTCAACTTTAAGGCAAGGTGATTCCGAAGAATCAAAAATCAACTCGAAATATTCTGCCTACGACTTATCTCTTTTGGCTATGCCGCAAAAAGACGAAACTCAAGAGCTGGCTCTTAGTCATACCGAGGCGGCCGCAGACAGCGACGAATATAATCAGGAGCCTGAAGAAGAATCAGCGGAAGAAACCGCCGCTTTGCGCAGGCTGCCGTGGTTTGTCGATATATTTCTTTATCCGATAAGTACCTCGGGCCTTGTTAATCTGACAATTCTTTCTTTTTTACCTCGAATGCTGCCGCCATTGGGCCATCTTGATTATTGGATGCACCCACCACCTCTTTTAGTTGCAATTATTGTACTCTTAGTAGGATACTTGATTTACTGCCTTTCAGATTGCATCCGCCACAGCGCCGGCGGAAATCGACGCGCACCGGATATTGAATTATCGCTGAGCATACTAATGAACGCTGGGGAGCTTATCTGGCTGATATTAAATACTTTTATTTGTGTTGCCGTCTGCGTCGGCCCATTAACGGCATATCTTATTATAACCAAACAGGCAGACATATTCTTCTGGCTGCTGGTGACATACGGAGTCCTTTTTTTGCCAATGGTGCTGCTGGGGCTGGTTTTGTTCGATTCTCTTCGAGCATTAAATCCAATACTAATTATCGTTTCGATGCTTAACGTTTTTCTTCCATACTGTGGTCTGGTCCTGCTCTTTTTCGCAGTTTCCGGGCTCATAGCAATTATGTTAGTAATTATGCCGCAATCCTTTATTATAAGTTACTTACTAAGCGTAGTCTGTATTTACCTGACAATGATAATGGCACATTTATTGGGTCGGTTCTGTTATAAATACAGTGAAAGACTCAACTGGGAAGTGTAGTTTTTGGGAGGGATTTTAATCCTGCTGTCTTATCCTGACGCTTTTTGCGTGAGCGTCGAGGCCTTCGGCCTCAGCAAGGCGAATAATATCATCGGCGCTTTCGGCCAACATTTCTTTGTCGTATTCGATAATACTCGTTGACTTGATAAAATCATTGGCACTTAAAGGGCTGAAAAATTTTGCGCTGATTCCCGTAGGCAGTGTATGGCTTGGGCCAGCCCAATAATCCCCCACTGCTACCGGACTATAATCGCCAATAAATATTGCGCCGGCATTTTCAATCCTGTCTGCGATTTCCCTGCTTTGCTCACCGCATTGGATTTGTAAGTGTTCTGCTGTGAAATCATTAGCCTTTTCAATTAAGTCTTCCATGTTTGCAAAAACAGCAATGCCACTATGCGCTTTTAAGCATTCGATAGTTTCCTTAGAGCGATTTAACTGCTCAACCTGCTTTTTAAGTTCTTCAAATACCATACCTGCTACTTTCTGGGAAGTTGAAAACAAAAACGCGCATCCCGGATTATGTTCCGCCTGACTGAGCATATCAGCCGCTATCCATGCAGGATTGGCTTTTTCATTTGCTATTATCAAAACTTCACTTGGTCCTGCTATAGAATCAACGCCAACGGTCCCAAATACCAACTGCTTCGCTGTTTGTACCCATTGGTTACCCGGGCCAACAATTTTATCCACCTCCTTAATTTTTTTAGTTCCAAAGGTTAATGCTGCTACTGCCTGCGCACCACCGACTCGATAGACCTCATCAATTCCCAGTTCATGACATACCGCTAAAGTTACTGGGTGGATGCTGTTCTCATATCTTGGCGGCGATACTACGACTATCTCCTTCACACCTGCGACCTGCGCAGGCACTGCACACATTATCACGGTAGATGGCAGTGGCGCCGACGCACCGGGCACACAAATACCAATCCGTTTTATTGGAGTATATTTTATCCCAGGATGCTGATTTTCTTTCTTGTTAGCTATAAAGATTTCTTTCTGATATTTACGAACATTTTTAATTGCTTGCTGAATCGATGCCAAAAGTTCAGGATTGTCTTTTCTAAGTTCTTTATGGGCTTTTTCTAAGTCTTCTTTAGAAATACGAAATTGCTCAGGTGTTAGCTTGACTTTGTCAAACCTCTCTGTGTATTCTGCCACTACTTCGTCTTTATCAACTTTATCAAGAATCTCTTCGACTTTTCGTCTGTTTTTGATATGAGGAGCACCCATGCCGAAGTGCGACAATCCAAACTTTGAGTTGAGAAATTCTTGCAACTTGTTTTGGAAGTCCGGCTGGGATGAAGAAATAAGGATTTTGTCGAGTTCGTGGGGCATTTATTAGTCCTTTATCTTGCGAAGTTGCCGTGGCTGTAGACACGGGTTGCCCTATGCAGCAGCAGATAGTTTTCGCCTTTATACTTAGTCACAATACCTGCTATCTTAAACCGCACCGGCTCGGGAATCGCGGATTGTGTAAGTTCGGTCAGCTCCAGCGCTTCGCACGGCAGCAGCTTTAACGATACAGGCCGGACATTGCGGCCAAGGGCATCCAGAATAAACACAAGCCGACCGTCTTTCTGTTTGACCAGAAATGCGCTCCTGTCGGCCAGGATGGAATCCTGCTCTAACACTATTTGTTTTGTCTTCGGTGTTCTTCTCGGAGTCGGGGGCCTGACAATCCTCCCGGCCTTGAGCCTTTCCATAATTTCCTTCGGCATGGCCAATAAATCGTTCGGCTCACTTACGGCGGGCTGCTCAGCTTCTTTTTCAGGTGTGCTTTGAATGTCTTCTTCTGGCTTTTGATCTGTTTGAGGCTGTCGTTGAATTATTGTACTAACGGGTAGAAAATGATTCGGGAATATAAAATTCCTGCCTTTGTATTTTGTAACCCAGCCTGAGAGCCTGTAAGTATTGGCAGAACGCTCGTTAACATCGGCAATCAACCTTTCCAGTGTTGTTGACGGCAACAGTTCCAACGTCGTCCCTGCAGAGGCTTTAACTCTTAAATCGTTCACGTCTTCGGCAAATTCATAGAGCCATCCATTCTCGCCGGAAATAAGATTGAACCCGCGCTCGAGATGTGTCTTAGCATCGCTCGCTTTTTCGCTTTTGTCAGGCAAAGCTGTGGGAGTTATTTTACCATTAACACCCATTAGAACAAAGCCGTCCCACAGCAGATTTTCTCGCGGGGCCTCAGCGCCAAATCCCGATGCAACCGGGATTGCAACTAAAAAGGATACTAAAATAAAAATTGCCGGTTTCTTTTCCATATCAGATATTCTTGAATTACACATCATCAACATTCATTAATCAATTTAATAACTTGCTGCGGCTCATCTGCTAATTTTACAAATCGGCTGCTGTCAGGGTCTTCTCTCGCAACCGAATCAACCAGCGACTTCCAGAATCCGCCTAAAAGTATAATCGGTTTGTCTGTTTTGAGAAAGCCCTTGTTTTTTAATTCCCAGACCTTCGCCAGTTCGAGCAGTGTTCCGGTTCCACCTGGCAGGACCACATAAGCCTGTCCCAATTGTATGAGCTTATCCAGACGCTCATCGAGCGAGGTGGTAGTAACTTCACGGCTGATATATTTGTTGGGTCTGCTGTTCTTAAAAGCCGTGCACGTTACTCCGATTACTTCACCGCCTGCCTCAGATGCTCCTTTGGCCGCTGCCAGCATCGTTCCGCCGTATCCACCGTTGGCGATAGTAAAGCCAGCCTGAGCCAGCAGCCTGCCTGTTTCGTATGCCAACTCATAAGCCGAATCGCCTTCTCCGGCTTTGCTTGTCCCGAATATGGTTACTGTTTTTTTATCCATTGGCCTTTTTGCGTGTGTAATTGAGAAGGCCGGCCGACAGTAGAATCTCCCTGTCTCTTTCGGAAAGCTCCAGCTTGCCGACAAATTCGAATGAGCCGTCCGCTTTCACAATCTTAACCTCATCACTTGCCCTGATTGCTTCGAGCAGATTATCTATACGGAATTCGTCGCCACATTCGATTTTGTCATAGTCGGCCGGGTCGGCAAATTCTATCGGCACGATGCAGAAATTTATCAGGTTTGCCTTGTGGATTCGCTCGATGCTTTTTGCAATAACCACCCGTACACCAAGATACATCGGGCAAAGTGCGGCGTGCTCTCTCGACGAACCCTGGCCATAGCTTTCGCCTGCTACGATGAGGCCGGCTATCGCTTTTTCCTTTAATTGAAGCGCCCGTTCGGCAAATGTCGGCTTGCCTTCTTCGTTGAAGCAATTGAAAACAACCTTTGCATATTCGGACACATTCGAGCGGAGTTTCAGAAAAGTGCCTGCGGGCATAATGTGGTCGGTGGTTATCTTCTGGCCGCACTTAATCAGTACCTGGCCTGTCAGCTTCTGCTGTAATGGTGCAGGAGACTCGGGTACTACAATCGTGGGCCCACGTAAAACCTCAGCTTTTGCCGCTTCGTCGTCACTCAATGGCTGCTCTATCATACTGTCATCAATAACGAATTCGTTCGGCAGTTCGATTTTCGGATATTCAGAGCCGAGCAATTCGGGCAAATCACAGGGGTCGGTAATTTTGCCCGTCAAGGCGGAAGCAACAGCCGTCTCCGGACTGACCAGGTAGGCCTTATCACCTTTTGTTCCGGTCCGCCCTGCAAAGTTCCTGTTAAAGGTCCGCAGGCTCACCACGTCATTCGCCGGCGAAAAGCCCTGCCCGATACAGGGCCCACAGCCCGATTCCAAAATCCGTGCGCCTGCTGAAAGCATATCCGCCAATGCACCGTTTTGTGCCAGCATATTCAGAACTTCTCTGCTGCCCGGAGCGATTGCACATTCGACCATATTATTTACATGCCGACCTTTTAATACCTTCGCGACCATCATTAAATCGGCAAAGCTCGAATTCGTGCAGCTTCCTATCACGACCTGGGCGGTTTCGAGGCCGGAGATTTCTCCGACTGATTTGATATTATCCGGCGAAGACGGGCACGCCGCCATCGGCTCAAGCTCATCCAGATTTATTTCAATGACGCGGTCATATTCGGCATCCTCGTCAGCGGTCAGCGGCTGATAATCATCACGGCGTTTTTGGGCGGAAAGAAACTTTTTCGTCTGTTCATCGCTGGCGAAGATGCTTGTAGTGACACCTAATTCCGCTCCCATATTTGTTATCGTCGCCCGCTGCGGTACAGACAGCCGTTCGGCTCCGGATCCGAAATATTCGACCACCCAGCCAACGTTGCCTTTTGTTGTGAGGATGCTCAATAGCTTGAGGATGACATCTTTCGCAGCCACCCAGTCGTTCAATTGACCGCTCAGTTTGACTCCTAAAACTTTCGGGCATTTCAGATAAAACGGCCCTCCGGCCATAGCCACCGCAACATCCATTCCGCCAGCGCCGATTGCCAGCATACCGATTCCACCGCCGGTCGGCGTATGCGAATCACTGCCCAAAAGAGTCGCGGCGGGTCTGCCGAAACGCTCTAAATGAACCTGATGGCAGATGCCGTTGCCCGCACGGGAATGATAAACGCCGCACTTTGCAGCTATCGTTTGCAGGTATAAATGGTCGTTATGGTTCTCCGGCCCGAAGCCGGCCATATTGTGGTCGATATAGCTGACCGATAAATCGGTTTTAACTTTAGCGGCCCCTATCGATTCGTACAGTAAAAAGGCCGTGGTTCCCGTGGCGTCCTGAGTAAGCGTCTGGTCAATACGAATGCCAATCTGCTCACCGGCGGCGAGCTTTCCTTCGATAAGGTGTTTATTGAGTATCTTGTAAGTAAGCGTTTGTCCCAATTTTGAACTCCTTGAAAACCAAAACGCACAGTCTAACATAAACAGAAGATTAAGACAAATCCTATGTTCTGTTAAATGTTCTAATAATCACCACTTAACACTAAAAAACGGCCCTGTGCTCCGCCACACAAGGCCGCCCAGATAGAACAGAAAAGAAGGAACTGTCTCTACGCAACCCGGTTATCTAACAAAAAATTGCTTTAAACCTTACCAATCTCGCACAATCACACCGTCTTTGCCTACAAAATATTGCTCTGAGCCGGCTACCTTAAGATTATAGACCTTGCCGACGAAAGGTAATGGTCTTTTTACGACGCTCTTAATCGCAATTGCACCTTTCAACGATTTGAGCTTCATACCGCTTTCCAGGTTCGGGGCAGCGACCCATTTTCCGGAATCGAGCATGAAGCGGTGTGCATCAACGACGCTGATACGATTTCCGTTTTCGAGCGTTATATCGCGACATACGAATGAACCATGGTGCTCTTCGAGTTTTTCGATATGCCTGACTGTTGAGAGGCAGCCGACTGTCCTGCCTACGATAACTTTCGAGATTTGAACGAGTTCCCCGTTTATCCATACGGGTGTATCAGCAGGGAAACACCTGCCTTTTCCACCTTCACCATCGTGTACGAGGAACGAATCCAGCCTGTCAGTCGGCTCACTGACATTAGCCCGTGGGTAGCCTCCACGCCGGATATCTCCGCCGTCCCAGTAAGTGTAAATGTTATCATCGTTGATGGCGCAGAATGGTTGTTTTTCGAAGTTCACGTGGCTGTCCATGAACAAGACGTTTTGTCCATCTTCCTGGTGAGCAATGGCATTTCCGACATTGGTATATTCTTTGCCGCCATCAGGATTGTATGAAGTCAGCAGGTCTTGAGTTTTGGCTTCTGCCGCCGGGGACTTCATCCATGGATTCCTGTCCGCTGCTACTGCCATACCTGGTTCGCTTGATGTAGTCAGAGCGTACAGGCCGTAAGGCAAATGGTAGGAGTAGCTGCAATGGTTTATTGACTCGGGGCCGAAGTCCCAGAGGTCGATAAGATCCAAGCCGGCCGCAGCGGGGTAATCGCTCTGCTTGAATTCCGTTGTCCCGGAATCACCCTTGCAGATGAATGACTTGGGCGTTACCTCGGCGTACTTGACCAGAAGATAAAAACTGGACGTAATAGTGGCCTGACCGCCGCTGCCGTTGGCGCCTAATCCGTAAGCGGCAAAGCGGTTGTCTTGCATCCAGCCATTAGCACCACCTAATGTACCGCCCCACTTGCTGTTTCTGCCGCCGGCACGCGGAAACTCATCCTCGTAATCGTTGGCGTAGATAAGCATTGCCTTGCCGATGCCGGACAGGTTCGTCCCGCAGACCATTCGGAAGGCAATCTGCCTGACCCTCGACAATGCGGGCATTAAGATGCCCATCAACAGAGCTATGATCGCAATTACGACCAGAAGCTCAACTAATGTAAAACCTTTGCGTTTCATTTTTTTTCTCCTTTAATTTTTCGGAGATTCGCGCGACCGACCGTTCTTAAGCACATTTTGATAATCTCTTTAATAACAATAAGTACAATTAATTACCGGGCTCGTATTATGACAGTTCCTGTCAAAGTGTATCACACAGCACTAAACAACGTTTTTTGCGAATCTCCATTGTTCTGTTTTTTCGCTCAAAAACGATCGGTTCAAAACGAATTTATAAATTTGCCGGTAAGTTCCGCGCAGGCCAACCGCTGCACGTTCAAGGCTGCTCTTAGTTCAGTCGTGTAAGTGAGTTTCTCTGGAAGGCAGATTCGAGAGGTATGAAATAACAAGGCGAATATAATGACGACCTAAATTATAATAAGTATTTCAAACCTGTCTGCTGAATCCTGTTTTTCATATCGGCGCAAAAACTGCGCGCAAAACTTTTCTCCTTTGAAAAACAAAAGCCAAACTGCGAAAGAACCTTTCTTCGAATGGCAGGTTCAAGATATGAAAATAAGAAGGCGAATATGATAACGGCTAAAATTATAAAATAATTTCAAACCTGCCTGTCTCTATTTATTTATACGCCAAAGCAATTTATTTGTTTTTTAATTTCGACAAATTTCTTCTGTTTTCTGGAAAATTTATTTTTGAGACTGCTATATTCTTCCGGGCTCTCTTCTGCTGCTGCCTGCCATTTTTTTAGAAGAATCGCCCAGCTCCTGGCGCATTTTCTCAACAAGACCCAACAACCGTTCGACTACATCCGGGTATTGTGCAGAGACATCGTTTTGCTCGCCAATATCATTTTCAAGGTCAAATAACGACTGATCGATTTTGCCCTGTTCATACTTAGCCGGCTGGCCGTCCGTGCCACCCTCGCGTCCGGCCAATGTACGGTAAGCATGCGGCAGGTGCAGTTTCCATTTTCCGCTACGGACCGCTTCGAGAGCATAGCCGCTATAATAAAAGAACGCTTCGTGTGGACTCTTTGCTCCGGGTCTGCCAGAAATCAAAGGCCAGATGTCCCTGCCGTCGATAGTATGAGCAGGCAATGCCGCACCTGTGAGTTTCGCAACCGTGGGCAGGATGTCCATCGTCGAAGCCGGCTCTTTGCAGACAGTGCCTGCTGGTATCCGGCCCGGCCAGCGCATAATGGTTGACTCTCTCTGGCCGCCATCGAATGTTGTGCCCTTGCCCTCACGCAGAGGTTTGGCCGAACCGGCATGGTCGCCGTAGCTCAGCCACGGCCCGTTATCTGAGCTGAATATCACCAAAGTCTTTTTATCGATACCTAATCTTTTAAGTGTTGAGAGTATCTGTCCGGCCGACCAGTCGATTTCCATCATGACGTCACCATACAGACCCTGTTCGGATTTGCCTTTGAATTTGTCGGAGACAAATAAGGGCACATGCGCCATCGAATGAGGAAGATACAGGAAGAAAGGCTTGTCCTTGTTCTTCTCAATGAACCGAACAGACCGCTCGGTGTACCATGTAGTAAGCTGCGTCTGGTTGGGATTATACTCGATGACTCTTTCGCCTTCGATAAGCGGCAAGTCGGGGTATCTATCGCTGGTCGGATGTTTCGGCCACATATCGTTCGAGTAAGGCAGGCCGAAGTAATCGTCGAAACCGTGCCGCATCGGCAGGAATTTGGGATGATGGCCAAGGTGCCATTTGCCGTAGCAGGCTGTAGCATAACCGAGGGGTTTTAGAACCTCCGCGATAGTCTGTTCGCCGGAGCTTATACCAACTTTCGCGCTCGGACCGATTACATTGGGCAGGCTCACTCTCTGCGGATAACAGCCGGTCATCAAAGCGGCCCGCGAAGGAGTACACGACGGCGCAGCAGCGTAGAAGTCTGTGAACTTCACACCTTCAGCCGCCATCCGGTCGAGATGGGGAGTTTTATATCCTTTGGCCCCGAAAACACCGACGTCTGCGTAACCAACATCATCACAGAATATGATAATAACGTTCGGCTGGTCTATGCCCGAAGCCTGCGTTAAAGAACTTTCACAGCCGTTCAGCGCAAGCGCCGCCGCTGTGAGGCCTGCTGTCTTTAAGAAATCTCGTCTGTTCAAATTATTGCTCATTGAAAAATCTCCTGTTATTCATTTTGTCTTTATACTAATATCTACTATGGCCTTGTTGTTTATATTTTTCAAGCAGCTTCATAAGGCGCTCGGTTATTTCAGGGTACTTGCCCCACAGGTCATTTTGTTCATAAGGGTCATCGCGCAGGTCATAAAGCTGCCCTGGAGTTCCGGATTCCGGTTTTTTTCCGCTTGGACGAACCCAGCCGCCGGACGTTTTTGTATCAAGTATCAACTTCCACTTACCCTGTCGTATAGAGAACACTCCAAACACAGAATGATGAACGATAGCAGGGCGAATCGGTTCATCAAGTTCGGTGCCTAAAAGAGCAGGAAGGATATTAAAGCTGTCCGGCCCGGCACCATCAGGCAGCTCGGCCTCCACAATAGCTGCGCTTGTTGCGATCAGGTCGATCAGGCAGATCACTTCATTACTGGTACTGCCCGGTTTAATCTTTCCGGGCCAGCGGGCAAGGAAAGGAATACGATGGCCGCCTTCCCAGATATGCGATTTAGAGCCGCGTAACTTACCAGACGATTTATGATCATCTTGGCCGTGCCGGGGACCGTTGTCGCTTGTAACAATTAACAGTGTATTTTCCGTCAACTCCAGACGGTCGAGCGCATCAAGAATTTGACCCACACACCAGTCGGTCCATACAACCATATCGCCGCGTGCACCGTCCCCGCTGCGCCCTTTAACAAAATCCGGCGGCAGCCACGGAGCATGCGGCGAAGAAAGTGGTAGATATAAAAAGAACAGCGTGGAGGAATGTTTTTTACAATTTTTTTCCATAAATTCGATGGCTTTGCCGGTAAATACCGTATCAACCTCGGTGACATCAAAACCATCCGCCACCCAGCCCGGACGGGGACGGTAGTCGGCATCGACACTTTTGTCTATCGGCATCATCTTGTTCGGTATCCCGACTGTATTTCTGTTCCGGATATAGCAAAACGGGCCGTCAATCGTCGAACAGGCCGCTGTAAAATATGCGTAATCAAAACCCAAATCCACGGGACCACCACTGACAGGCTTTGTGAAATCTACATTCATTCCCTTCTTAGGGTCTCCATCCTGCCACGAGCCATTAAAATATTTGCGCCCGTCTTTGGCATTACCCATGTAGCCGTTGTGTCGTGTCCAGCCTACTCCCAGATGCCATTTGCCGATACAGGCCGTTCTGTAACCTTGTTTTTGCAGGAATGAAGCAACCGTGGTTCGGCTCGGTTCTATCAGCGGATTGGTATAACCGCCAACAACGCCGCTTTTCAGCCAGGTCCTCCAACAGTATCTGCCTGTCAACACACCGTAACGAGTGGGAGTGCAAACCGCCGACGGCGAATGGGCGTCCGTAAAGCGGACACCCTGTTTTGCTAACCTGTCAATATTCGGTGTGGGAATCTTCGAGTCAACATTGTAGCACCCGACATCACCGTAACCCATATCATCGGCCATAACAAAGACAATGTTCGGATGCCTGGGAGTTTTGTAATTAACTCGGCTTGCAGCGCGAACACATCCCGGTATTGTTAATGCTGCCGCTCCAAAGCTCAGTGTCTTTAGGAAGTCACGTCGATTAACATTTGTTTTCTCAATGCTCATCAACTTTTCACTTGTTTTTTGACGACTTTTTTACGGGCCAAGGTTGAACAGCACATCTGGCGGCCCAGTTTTCATACATCGCCTTCAACTGTTCAAATGTCCGTGTATATTTTTGTGACAGGTCATTCAACTCGGTACGGTCGGCCTCAAGGTCATACAGCTCCCATTTGCCGGGATGTTTGGAGACCAGCTTCCACTTGCCTTTGCGGACGGCCCGGTTGCCCTCATGCTCCCAGTAAATTGCTTCGCGCTCAATGGGCTTATTGTCAAAGGCCGGAACCAAACTCCTGCCTTCCATCGGTATTATCCTGTTGCCCTTGTATTCGGAAGGATAGCTTGCTCCGGCAATATCAACACATGTGGCCATAATATCGATAAGATGTCCGGGCTGATGACGCAGTTTGCCCCGAGTCTTAATATGCTCGGGCCAGTGAGCAATCAGCGGCGTCGATATACCACCCTCATGCACCCAGTGCTTGTAAAGGCGGAAGGGCGTGTTGCTGGCATTGGCCCAGGCTTTGCCGTAGGCAATGTAGGAATCAGCTGGGCCCGGTATCACACCGTAACCGGTGCGCACGGGGCGCCCGTCACGCGTAACCTTCGGCTGCATATCAAGCTGCAGCTCATTTTTGTCCATAGGTTTCAATGGGATTCTTTTAGACGGGTCCGGTTTGACCTCGCCGCGGTTTCCGTATTCTTCGGCACAGCCGCCGTTGTCTGCCAAAAAGAAAACGAGCGTGTTCTCGAAGTCGTCCTTCCTCTTTAACTCCGAAACGATACGTCCGACACCCTGGTCAAGGCAATCGACCATCGCAGCATATACTTCCATACGACGCTGGAACCACTCTTTATTCTCAACCTCCTCCCAAGGTGGTACGTTTGTGTCGCGCGAGGTAATCTTCCAATCGCTCTTTACTATTCCCATTTTTATCATGCGCTTGTGTCGCTGGGCTCGAAGCGTATCCCAGCCCTGCGCATAGCGGCCCTTGTATTTGGCGATGTCCTGCGGCAGCGCATGCATTGGCCAGTGCGGAGCAGTGAAAGGAACATACAGGAAGAACGGTTTATCCGTACTGTGCTCACGAATGAATTTGACGGCGTTATCAGCGATGGCATTCGTGTAATAAAAGTCTTCACTTTCAGGAGAGATCTGTGTATTGTCGCGGGTCAGCGAGCACGGATCGTAGAAACTGCCTGCGCCGTGAATGGTTCCGAAGAAGCGGTCGAATCCGCGCTGGCGAGGCCAGTTATGTTTCGGGCCTTCCGGCCCCCGGTACCTGGTGACGTGCCACTTGCCGGACATATAAGTACTGTATCCGGCCTGCTTGAGCACCTCAGCAATGGTTACGCAGCGGTTGCTGAGGTCGCCGCGATAACTTTCATAACCTTTATCCTCCATCATATGCCCGACGCCCGCCTGGTGCTGGTAAAGTCCCGTCATCAGCGAGGCCCTGGTCGGACAGCAGCGAGCCGTATTGTAGAACTGTGTGAAACGCACACCACCTGCGGCAAGCTTGTTCAGATTAGGTGTATTGATTTCTCCGCCGTAACAACCTATGTCCGAATATCCCATATCATCGGCCATAATCAGAACAATGTTCGGGCGCTTTCGTGCAGCCGCAGCTAATCCGGAAGCACCACCGCACACTGGCATCACAAGCGAGGCCACTCCAAGACCCATAATTTTCAAAAAGTCACGGCGTTTGTATTGTTCATTCATCTTTATTTCCCCGTCAAAATATATTTTTATTCTATAGAATCCAGAACGTCCTGAAGCTGTTTTCTTGCCGATGCAGCTTCCGGGCCGCTCGGATTCGGATTCTGCTCCATTGTGTCAGTAGGCACATCAAAAAGATTGCCATTACCATAGAGCTTCCATCGCTTGTCGCGGACGAATCGCACGGCCTCTTTCCTGCCGAGCCATTTGGGGTCATAGTGACAAAAAATCCATTTCCTCGGTTTGCCTTGTTTACCTCGAAGCTGAGGCAGGAAGCTTTGGCCGTCTATTATCATACCCTCAGGAGGTGAAGCGCCGGTCATCTCCGCGAAGGTCGGAACAAAATCACTGAAATCCACAAGGTCGCCGCAAACTTTCCCTGCCGGCACTTCGCCCGGCCATCTCGCTATGAGGGGAACACGAGTACCCGCATCGGTTGTATTGCCCTTATCCCCTTTGATAATCTGACCGTCTGACATTTTCGATTTAATGTCCTTGTTTGTACCATTGTCACCAGTGAATATCACGAGAGTATTGTCGCTCAGGCCAAGCTCGTCCACCCTGGCAACGATACGACCGACGATTTTGTCCATATAGGTCACCATATCGGCAAAGTATTTATTGTCGTTCTTTTGCTTCTCTTGTTCCCAGTCCTGGCTGTCTGGCGTTGGAACAAAGGGATTGTGAACAATAGCCATCGGGAAGTACAGAAAGAAGGGTTTTGCCTTATGGCGCTCAATAAAATCAATCGCATAGTCGCAGAAGACGTCGGGGCCGTATCTGCCTTCAAGGCCCTCAAGATTTCTGCCGTTTTGCACGACAACAGGGTCTTTGTAGCGCGAGCCTCTCTCCTTTACCTGCCAGAGACAATGTTCGTCGAAGCCGGCCTGCGCCGGCATGCTGCCTGCACCGCGAACCTCGGCGCTTTGGTTAACGCTGCCGTATAACTGCCACTTACCCACTACACAGGTGGCATAACCACACCCCTGCAGCAAATGCCCGAAGGTTTTCTGCTTCGGGTCGAGGACGCCAAAATTTGTGTAGTTGCGGAAGTTATACTGGCCGGTCATAATTTTGACTCGCGACGGCGTACAGAGCGGCTGCGAATAGCAGTGTTCGAACCGCATACCCGCTGCAGCCATACCATCGAGAACAGGCGTCTTATACGATGCGCTGCCGTAACAGCCGAAACACTCGTAGCCGATGTCGTCGGCCATAATCAAAATTATATTGTGTCTTTTGCTTTTGCCGGGAGAAAAACCGGAAGCACCGCTGCACCCCTGTATCACCAACGCCGCTGCACCAAAGCTTAGTGTCTTAAGAAAATCCCGTCGGTTCATAAATACTTCTTTCCTTTTAGTTACTTCTTCTCTATACGCTTTGCGAGCTGGTCTTCGCCGAGCTTTAAGCCTGCAAGATGCAGGGCCAACTCTTTGCGGATTTCAATTATAACTTCCGGATTGTCTTTGGATATATCATATTTTTCAGATGGATCATGTTCGAGATTATAAAGCAGCGGGGGATCGTGATACTCATCTTTCCCCTTACCATAAGCCAGCTTTGTTATGAAATGCGCCTTATAAGGGCCTTTGCGCGCCGCGTACAGTTTTGCGCCTCGATAATAGAACATATTTTTCCGGGGACTGGGTCCGGTCCCGAACAGAGCAGGTGACAGGTCCAGCCCGTCAACCACTCGGTCGGTCGGGACATTTGCCCCGGCCAATGTAAGGATAGTCGTATATATATCCATAGTCGAACCCATATCGTTCACAACGGCAGGTTTTATTTTGCCCGGCCACCACATAATACAGGGCTCACGCATACCGCCTTCGAAGGTACAGCCCTTGCCTTCTCTAAGCAGCCCCGCCGAGCCGCCGTGCTCATTGAAGATAAGCCATGGGCCGTTGTCGGACGTAAAGACAACGAATGTATTTTCCGCCAGGCCCTCGCGGCGCAGCGTGCTTAGTATCTGCCCGACGCCATAGTCAATTTCTTCAATTACATCGCCATAAAGACCTCGCAGGCTTTTGTCCCTGAACTTCTGCGAGACGAACAGCGGGACATGGGGCAGATTGTGAGCCAGATAAAGAAAGAAAGGCTTGTTTTTGCTTTTCCGTACAAACTTTACCGCCTCTTCTGTGTAGCGTTTGATAATTGTGTTCTGGTCGGCGGGACGCTCTATGATTTCTTCGTCGCGCATAAGCGGGACATTAAAGTACTCGGTCTTCGGTTCAAGAAACGCCTGTCGTCCCTCTCCTCCGACGCGGTCCATATCGTTGCTGTACGGAATGCCAAAGTAGGAGTCGAAGCCGTTATTTGTCGGCAGATACTGCGGCAGATGCCCGAGGTGCCATTTACCGACACAGGCGGTCGCATAGCCTTCGTCCTTCAGGGCCTCCGCGATAGTAACTTCACTTTTCGGCAGACCGCCGGCCGAATCGGGGAACAGGACGCGCCGCTTATCGCTGCACATTCCGCTGCGAATCGGCAGTCTGCCTGTCAGCAGTGCCGCCCGGCTCGGTGTACAGACCGAAGCCCCGACATAGAAGTTCGTCCATTTCTGACCCTCGGCAGCCATCTTGTCCAGATTGGGAGTGCGAATCGTTGGGTGGCCATAGCATGCTAAATCACCATAGCCCATATCATCGCAAAATATGATAATGAAGTTTGGTTTTTTCTCGTTAGCCACGCCGGCATTAAAACTGGCGCAGCCGGGCAGGGTAAGTGAAACGGCCCCTGCGCTTAGAAATTTGATGAACTGTCGTCGATTAATTTGAGGTTTCATCGGAGGACTCCTTAACCGGTTTTTTTCTGTACACTACCTGTCACTTCACATTATAATATCCGACCGGGAACAATCTTGCAAGGGTACAGACAATCGCTATTTGCA
>JACKQG010001423.1_pt1 | contig 33197 bp, 35 predicted proteins | sample 8237621 | NCBI WGS metagenome assembly JACKQG01 (sample SAMN15677084, study PRJNA649215) | marine metagenome | biome: marine; feature: Black Sea; material: saline water; isolation source: suspended particulate matter (SPM) from the Black Sea western gyre | collected 2013-06-09/2013-06-10 | depth...
ACACTTAAAAAACTAAGGTAATAATAGTTATTGTCTCGTGTGTTGATAGTGGGACGTCCGTCAATAAGTAAACAACTCAAACAATTAGCTGATATTCTGTCTATTTTTGACGTCTTGGTAGCCCACCTACTGCCCAAATCAGTTTGTCGCATTAAGACCTTTGAACCCCATCCTTTCGCCCTCCGGGGCACAGGCCCGATCTTTTACCGGCCCGTGCTATCCCCTGCAAGGGCCTTTTCCGCATCTGCAAATTTCTGATCCGTATACCGCAAAAAGATCAATTCCAACACCGGTACCGCATACTCCGACGACTTCAGCTTCGCATTCGCCCTCAACTCATCCGCCGCCGCCCACAGCCGATTCTCAATCTGGTTACCATTCCCCGCCATATCGTCAGACCCCTTTGTAGGTCAATATTGACTTCATAATTCCCAATCCTCACGAAACACTCCACTCATATCGCGGGCGCCATGAACCACTGCAAGGATCTCAATATCTTTATTCGTCTCTGCCACTCGATATACAATTCGGTAGTTCCCGTAAATGACTTCTCGAAGCTCAGGATCTTCAAATTCCGGAACCACGCGCCCAGATCGAGGCATTGTCTCAAGTCTTTTGGTTGCGGCAATAAGTGCCCTAACATATCTTGCAGCATACAATCTGGAATCCCTTGAAATATACTCGAAAATTCCTTCCAGATTGCTGCTTGCCTTTTCAGTCCATCTTATTTTGCCCATTGATCCACTCTTTCAAGCAGCACCTCGGTAGTTATGAGTCTTCCCGCTTCCGCATCGCGGATGCCTTCAAGCACCTGGGCAACAAGATTCACCCGGTACATGATATCTTCCGGAGAACACCCATCGGGCAACCGCTTGATCGTTTCAATGGTAGTTTCTTTGAGCAATTCCATAATAAACCCTCCTCAACATATGGATTAAGGGGACGTAGGGAACGGGGATCGTGGTAAAAAAGAAAGTCTGTCGATCAAATGAGACCCATTCTCACGGCCAATGGCCTTCCCCTTTCCACCTAAAATCCCGCTCCAGGGTGACTCATTCCCAACCTCTTGCCCAGTCCCCAGTTTCACAAAGTGCGTTACCCGACAAGAACCTTTTCCATATCTGCAAGTTTCTGGCCCGCATATCGCAGAAAAATTAAGCCAACCACTGGAACCGAATACTCCGACGATTTCAGTTTCGAATTCGCCCTCAACTCATCCGCCGCCGCCCATAGTCGATTCTCATCTGGTTACCATTCCCCGCCATATCGTCAGGCCTCTTTGTAGGTCAATGTTGTAAAACCTGTAACTAAATGCCCGGCTTTACTGCTTCGCAGGCAGGAGATTATGCAACCTTTCTTTTTTGTGAGGGGAAATGTACAATTCCAAGTAGGCCATCAATCGAGATGTCTTCATCCAACAATGGCCAATGGATTCCATACCCAGATGGAGAAATTTCAAACGCATTTCTCTCTTTATCAGATGCTCTCTCAAGTACAGATGATACTTCATGCAAAGGGAACCTTTTTTCTTCTCCATTTATTCTTAAAAAGAGGGTCTGACCCTCGAACTTTAGATTTTCAACTTTATGATGCTTTCTCATCGTTTAATCCTCCGTTGAAATTCATCCCACTGCTCTTCGATATACTCAAAGTGATCAAGATAGCCGGGACGTCCATTTGTAAATCAGTAAGTATCACCATCAGCAGAGTTGCTGAAATACTGATGTCCTCTTTCCCATAAGCCCCCCTACCAACAACACGGGCTTTTTGAACCTCGCGCAAATGAAGCTGAAAACGTCCAGCGCCAGTATTGTCTAAAAAGACTGTGCATTAGTCCATGCATTAACTAACTGTAAATAAAGACAAATTAGCCGTTTTTGCTCGATCGATGGCATCGTCCCATAAATTTGTGGGACGACTGCGACTATTTATTGAAAGTTTCCATAACCTATTGAGATACCATTCTTTTTGCCAAACAGGCGTTTTCCTGCCGATGGACTTTTGTGAAAAACGTCAGGAACCGTCAATTCAGTGCCAGGTGCGCTGAACGCGAAGTTCACCAGCCGCGCCGAAGTGCCACGAAAGCTGATTTTCACTGACTTCTGTTGGTGGCCCTGCGGACGAGCGATCGATTGGGCAGTGCTGTCATGCATAGTTATACACGGGGGTTTCGATCACTCTGTCGGGCCTTTTCCTTCTCTTTATAATGCCTTGGATATGCTCTACTGTCTCAGGAGCGAAGAACTGTTCTCCCGTCTCGCTGCACACGCGGGCAGGTACGTTTTCAACAATGAAAAACCTACCACCATGCTCCAGTGTGTAAGTTGCTTTGGTATCTACCATTGTCTCTTTCATTCCGAATTTCCTTTCATTTCATCTTCTGACCCGAAAATCGATCCACAATCCGGGGACAGGTTGGTATAGGGTGATGATCTTGATAAGTGGCCTGCTGGGATAGCTACACTGAACATGCAGCGGCCGGCCCGCTTTCGTGTAGCCAAGGATGAGACAACTCGGGCCATATTTGTCTTCCGGGTAGTCTTCAATTACTTCACTTGGTCTGGCTATCGCCTCCTCCACCTCGGCCACGCTTATGTCTCGGATGATGCTTTGATCCATACCTATCCGGTTGCCTCCCAAAACGGTGGATCGGAGATCACGATATTCGCGCCACACACTTGTTGAGAAGCACCGTTAGAACTTCAGACATCGTCGTGGGGGGGCGATTCCGGCCACATTCGGGCTTCATCGACGTTTCTCACCCTATCGCGCGATACAGGCAGCATTATGGGTCAGGGATGATGTTTTGGGAGTCAACCGGATAGGCATGCTTTGATCGACCGCATGTTTGGAGAATTCATACTGGCGCCTCTTAATCTTTACACGGATTTCGTGGATCACGCCCATGGTAAAATAGTATCAACCCCCTTAGTTTTGGTCAATCAGCGCCAACACCCAACGTGCCTCTGGGTGGAATGAGTACGTCATTTGTCATCAAGCAGTTTTCGAACGCTTTCCATGACGTCGTTACCAGGTATTGGTTTGACTTGACCGCTTCTCACTTCGTCACGACGCCTCTTTGCCTCGGTAAGCCAAATATCTCGAACTGATTCCTGGTCGAGGCTCTCAATAAGTCTCTCAGCTAACAGTGCTCTTGCTTCGCCAGACAGAGACATGGCCTTTGTTGCCAGTTCGTCCACAGATATGGTCATTGCATATTACCTCCCGAAGAAATTGGTTTATTTTACGATAGTTGAGTCATGGGTTCAAGCACGATCTTTCAACCATTCGGGGCCACTATCGTCTAAAAGGACTGTGCATCAGTCCATGCATTAACTGGCAAAGAAAAGGCGGTTTGTGAAGCGACTGGCTCTGCTCAAACATTTGATGTTACATAGTCTTTTTCGCTATAAGCTCACGAACTACCGGTACCAATTCATTAGGGATTTCCATGAAAGTCTGATTGGAATCTTCATAAGCTGCTTCATCCTCGGCAAGAGCTTCATATTCAGATTGGGATTCATAATGTTCAAGTACTCGTTTCACGCGAGATTCATCCCATCCTGGTGGAAAATTTGTCTTTTTGGTCATTTAGTCTTCCTCCTTCGACGTCGTCGATATGCCTTTAATGGTTTCCCAATCAAATCGTATGCAGTGGGACGTCCGTCAATAAGTAAACAACTCAAACAATTAGCTGATATTCTGTCTATTTTTGACGTCTTGGTAGCCCACCTACTGCCCAAATCAGTTTGTCGCATTAAGACCTTTGAACCCCATCCTTTCGCCCTCCGGGGCACAGGCCCGTCTTCCGGGTGAGCGAGCGCCATCGGGACCTGGTTATTCCTCACAAAAAGACCTTATACCCGACATTCAAAGCCTTTGCCAATATCTTAGCCCGCTTTTTCCCAATTTGTCGCCTACCGTTTTCCATTTCAGAAATATGACTTTGCGGGATTCCTGTCAATTCAGAAAGCTCTTTTTGAGTCATGCCTTCCTTCAATCTTGATCCGGACAAACAGACTCCCGGCAGTTCTTCATCCTTATATTCGGGAAAAAGATCACGCCAGGGGACTCTATCTGATGCATCAACAAATCCCAATGGTTTCAAGGCATCTATTGCTTTCGCTTTGTTTGCCAATGGACCAATGAACTTTATTTCAATAGGGAGCTTTTTCGTGTGTTCCAACATAGGACACCTCTACTAATCGTATTTCTTTATCTATGATTTCCCAAACAGCCACATAGGTCGGCTTACCTTTTTTTAAGTGGCAGTGATAGCGGTTTTTTCCCAAAGGCCCATAGTTTAGCCAGTTGCTTCTATACGGGCCATAAATCTCAATTTCCCTTAAGAGACTTAGAAGTACCTTCCTGATCTCAACCGGGAGTTTTTTGGTTTGTTTTTGAACTTTCTTCTTGACGGTGACTGCCCATGTCATAGCTCATTATACCTTTTTTGGGGATATTGTCAAGGAAGAAAAAAGTGGCTACCCGGACTTCTTGAACCTCGCGCAAATGAAGCTGAAAACGCCCAGCGCCAGTATCGTCTAAAAGGACTGCGCATTAGTCCATGCATTAACTAACTGTAAATAAAGAAGAATTGTGCGTTTTTGCTCGATCAATGGCATCGTCCCATAAATTTGTGGGACGTCTGCGACAATTTTTTGAAAGTTTCCATAACCCATTGAGATAGCATTCTTTTTGGCAAACAGGCGTTTTCTGCCGATGGACTTTTGTGAAAAACTTCAGAAACCAAAAAAACAAAAAAATTTGTTGCCATTTTGGCACCGATCTTTTATCCTTGATAAGAAATCAACCCTGACATTCCGAACATATTAGGAGGAGTTAAAACATGGCTGCTACCCTGAACACCCAAAGGGTTTCTGCAAGAGTAAACCCCAAAGTTTACGAGACGCTCACCCAGGCAGCAGAGCTCACAGGTGCTACCCTGAATCAATTTATTGTCCGGTCCGCGTATGAGAAAGCCCAAGAGGTCATCGAAAAGGAGCGATTTATTAGAATGACGTCACGTTCGGCTTCCGTCTTCTTCGAGACCCTCGATCATCCACCGAAACCGACTCCAAAGCTGAAAAAAGCCGCCAAACTTTACCGGGCACCGGACCATGCCATTGAGAATTGAGCTACTCTCCCGCTCACACAATAGACAGAGATTTGATTGCGGTAATATTGAATTGAATCGATACCTCCGCAACACGGCACGCCAGCATATTGAAAAGGGCATTTCACGCACCTTTGTGCTGGTAGACGACGAAAATCCTTCCGAAATTCTCGGTTTCTTTACCCTTGCGTCCTGTGAAATCCTGGTCGATAAACTCCCTGGAAAGTACGCAAAAAAATACCCGGCCCGAGCTCCGGCTGCAAAGCTTGCCAGACTCGCAGTAGCCAAGCACATTCAGAAGAAAGGGCTTGGGACATACATGATGCTTGATGCCATGGACAGGATATTGCGAGTCGCTGAACACCTCGGCATCATAGGATTTTTCGTCGATGCAAAAAATACAGAGGCCATTATGTTCTATCAGCAGTTTGGTTTCATTTCTTTGCCAGACAATCTACTTGAGCTTTTCCTGCCGATTGCGACTATCCGTCAGGCTTTTCGCATTGGCTGAGATTGTAAAGGTTGGAGGCGAAGCGGGCCCTATCAATATTCAACTTTCAGGTTTTCGCGGGTCAGGACTTTCCGATATTTCCTGGAAATCCGGGGTCATCTCCTCCTCCACTTTTCTGACAGAGCGGTCTATCTTCAGTCGCAGGATATCTGGTCTGGAATAATGGCCGATGGTATCAAGCACATTCTTTTGCCGAATGATCGCCTTGAGGTTGATCTCCGCAACGGCCATATCCTCCCCCTCGGGCAAAGGACCCGCCAGATATAGCCCGTAGGGCGCTACGATTCCTGTACAGATGCCGCCTTTTATATATTTTTTAAGGGAGGTATCAGGAGAAATGATTTCCGCCTGCTGTTTGTCCGTAAGCCACCCCGTGGCATTGACGACAAAGGCCCCCGATTCCATGGCATGATGGCGTATGGCCGCATCGATCTGTTGGGACATGGAGTCGCCTGCGAAGGAACCGGGAAAATGGGAGCAATGGATCTCCTCCCCTTGAACCATCAGCGCGTATCTTGCGAGGGGCATGTAATGTTCCCAGCAGATCAGGGCCCCCACACGGCCTACGGCCGTTTCAAAGACCCGTAACCCGCTCCCATCCCCCCATCCCCATATCATCCGTTCGTGGAAGGTCGGCATGATCTTGCGCCGCTTTCCCAGAAGGGTTCCATCGTTGTCAAATATGAGCTGGGTATTGTATAAGCTGCCGCCGTCCTTTTCATTCACACCGAGAACCACGACCGTCCCGGATGCTTTTGCGGCCTTGCCCACGGCCTCTGTGACCGGGCCGGGGATTTCCACTGCCTGTTCATAAAGCCTTCCGTGGAGTTCAGCGATAACTGCGGGAGGTTTGACCCAGGCGAAATAAGGATAATTGGGAATGACCGTTTCAGGAAAAACAGCCAATCGGATCCCTTCCTGACCGCACCGCTCGATTGCCTTTAATACCTTTTCGGTTGTGCCATCGCGATCGAAAAGAACCGGTGAGAGCTGAACCGCCGCCGCTCGGAATGTTTTGCTTCTCTGGTTTGTCAATTTTAGCTCCTTTGAAAATTCACAGCGAGCGCATTCCCCGCAGCTTGCTGCGGGGTTCTTCAAATACGGGGCGTAGTCATTTACTTGGTGTTGGGAACCTGTCCCCGTCAGGGTCCCTTTTGCGTGCTTACTATATGCAAAGCGGAGGGCAGTGTCAACCGATCCCTCCTTTAATCAAAGTTATATCTGCTTGACATTTGCCGTGAAATTGTTGACCTTCTGCAAAATCAAAAGAAATCGGAAATCAGTGGAGAAAGAACATACGTTACAGGGGTTTTCTGATGGTCAGACCGCCGGCATATAAAGCGTTAGAGAAAAAGGTCGATGATTTGGAAAAGCAGGTCGCTCAATTGCGGCTGGTAGAAGAGGGAGTCAACCAACAGTTAAGGACGTTCCATGTCCTCTACGACCTTGCCACTGCTATGACCTCCGAGAGCAGTTTAGAAGGGAACCTGCAGCTTGTTGTGGATAAAACCAGAGAACTCCTGGGCACCGAAACTTCTTATATCGCCTTACGGGATGAGAAGCTCGGAGATGTCTTCATGCATAGCTTTTCCGGTATCAGGACAGAGGCGTTCAAGAAAGCGCGGATCCCGTTTGGGGAGGGGTTGGGCGGACTTATCGCCAAGACCGGGCGAGGCTACATTATCGATGATTACTTCACCAGCAAAGAGCTCACCCGGAAGGTTGACGAAGTCGTAGCAGGGGAGGGACTTATCTCCGGGATAGCGGCACCGATTCAGATGGGAAAGCGAAACCTGGGAGTTCTTTATGCCTTTAATCGGACAAAGACCCGCTTTTCTCAATCCGATCTGGACATCCTGTTTCTGATTGCAAACCTCGTCGCCATCGAGATCGCACGGAAGGGGGTGGACCGGAAACTCCGGAAGGCACGGAATGAACTTGAACAGCGGGTTGCGGAGCGGACCGAGGCGCTTGTAAGGGCAAACACGCTTCTAACGCAAGAGATCGCAGAGCGCAAGGCTGCAGTGGAGGCAATCGGCGAGTCTGAAAGGCGTTACAGAACAGTGCTCGACTTTGCGCCGTATCCAATAGTGGTGTTCACCTTAGATGGGCTCGTAACGTATCTGAATCCCGCTTTCACCGAAATTTTCGGCTGGACCCTCGATGAACTGGAGGGAAGAAGGATCCCGTATGTTCCGCCCGATCTGGAGATCGATATTCCGCACGACATCAAGAGGCTGTTTTCGGAAAAAACCATACTGAGACACGAAACCCGGAGAATGACCAAGGATGGCCGTATTATTGATGTCATCATGAGGGCCACTGTTTTCTCGGACTCCGGGAATGAGGCGGGTGGTGAGCTGGTCATCCTGCGGGATGTCACCCAGGAAAAGAGGACAGCGCGAAACAACCAGGCCATGCTCCGGATCAGCATGGCCCTGCCGGAATACCCTGATCTGGAAGACCTCCTCAATTATGTGAGCAGTGAGATCAAGGACCTCTTAGGCACGGAGGGTGGCGTTGTCATATTGCTGGATGAAGAGAGACAGGAAGTCTTTTTCCCTGGAGTTGCCTATGACGACTCAACCACCCAGAAAAGGGTCAAAGATGTGCGGTTGCCCGTGGATCAAGCGGATCAGGTTGTGGTTATGAAAGTCATCAGAACCGGAGAGCCGGTTATCGTCAATGACACCTCTAAGGTCCTGAAATCTTATCCGCAGAGAGACAGATTGCTCGGGTACAAGACGAAGAGTTTCCTCCAGGTAGCCCTGAAAGTCAGCGATCGCGTGATAGGGGTCCTGTGCGCCATCAACAAGAAGGAAGCGGGCTTTGACCAGACAGATGTGGAACTGCTGACCGTGATCGCTGGAACGGTTGGCATTTCCATTGAAAACGCCCGGTTTTCAAACGAGCTGAAAATGGCTTACAAAGAGGTATCGAGCCTGAATCGGGCCAAGAACAAGGTCTTCCACCATCTGTCCCATGAATTAAAGACCCCTATCTCTGTTCTCGTCGGTTCTTTAATGATATTGGCAAAGAAGATGTCTTCCTTACCTGAAGGGTCCTGGGCACCCACTGTCGAGAGGGCCAAGAGGAGCCTTGATCGTATCATGGCAATCCAATACCAGGTGGAAGACATCATTCAGGACAAGCCCTACAAGACCTACGATCTTCTTTCAAACATACTTGATCAGTGCGGCGATGAACTGGAGACCCTTGTGGCTGAGAAGACGGGCGAAGGATCCATTGTCGCGTATCTGAGGGGACGCATCCAGGAGATCTTTGGTCCCAGGCAGCTCCTGCCTGAAAAAATCAGTCTGAATGAACATGTGGGGAACAGACTCCATCGCCTGATGCCGTCATTTTCACACCGGAGGGTTGAGATATTACCCGGCTTCGAAGCGGTCTCGCCCATATATATTCCCTCGGAAGTCCTTCATAAAACGGTCGACGGCCTCATCAGAAACGCCATCGAAAACACCCCTGATGAGGGGAAGATGGAGATCCTTGTCCGGGAAACAAAAGGAGAAGCGGAACTCGTTGTCAGGGACTACGGCGTAGGGATCACCGAAGAGAATCAAAGGCTCATATTTGGTGGCTTTTTTACTACCCAGGATACAATGGCATATTCCACCCGGCAGCCGTTCGATTTCAATGCGGGCGGAAAGGGGGCGGATCTGTTACGAATGAAGATATTCTCAGAGCGATATGGCTTTAAGATACATATGTCGTCATTGAGGTGCCGGTTTATACCGAATGAGTATGATCTCTGTCCCGGAAGGATCAGCGAATGCGCCTTCTGCAGGACCAGGGAGGACTGTTACAGCTCAGGCGGGACAACCTTCTCCCTCCTATTTCCCGTAGCCCGGCGCTGAAGCAGAGGATGCCGGCTTTCATTTCCGTAATCTGTCTCAAACAGGAGGGAGGGTTCTACAGTGCAATATCGGGCGGGAACTAATCTGGCTCCCGGGTTCAACTGCCGAAGCACTGTTTCGATTTCCTGGCGGGTCCCGGCTTCAACCTGGTCCACTTTGTTCAGGATGATGATGTCTGCAAAACGGATTTGGTTGTCGTAAAAGGAGGCGAGGACTTTTCGCGCATCGAAGAAACTGGCGTCCACCACTGTGATCAGGCTTCGCGGGTGGATGAATTCGCTCTGGGGTAAATCAAAGAGTATGTCGAGGATTTCCCCTGGCTGGGCCACACCGTTGGCCTCCGCGATCAGAAAATCAGGGTGTGCCTTCGTGTATATCTCCTGGACCGCATCGGAAAAACCGGTCCGGATGGTACAGCAGATACAGCCGCCGGCGATTTCTATCATGTCTACATTGCAGCCGGAAATCAGGTCCCTGTCAATGCCTAACTCGCCCGCTTCGTTCACGATGACGGCTATCTTTCCGCGGCGATCGCGGGTCGATAACAGATGATTGATGAGAGTGGTCTTCCCGGCGCCAAGGAATCCTGAGATGAGGAGGACCTCCATTACCGGCGACGTTTTCAAGCTGTCACTCCTTACCCCTATAGTTCTTTGCCACATCGATCATCATCTTCACGTTCTCAAATCTGGCATCCACAGGGCACTCGCAACCGGTGGTCAGGATAAACCCGCCCCCTCGGCCCACCTCGTCAATGAGTCGCTGACAGTAGTCCCGGATCTGCTCGGGGGTTCCCAGCGTGAGAAGGTCGGCAGGGACATCGCCGCTGATGCACATGTGTCCGTCAAGGATCTCTTTCGCCTTGAAGATGTCCGTCATTCCGTCAAGATCGCACACGCACTTACCCTTGGGCAGTTGTTTCAAATAAGGGAGGTTCAGGCCCCAGTCCGTATCAAAATGGAACCACGGCGTGATACCTTCTGAGAGGAACGCATCCACGTAACGCTGAAGGTAAGGCCACTCGAACTGCTCGAAGACATCGAGCCGGTAGTAAAACCCCGAGCCCCTTTCAAGGACAATAAAGACCAAGGGGATCTGGGTCAGGGCAATAACATCTAACGCGTTCTGGATAAGGTCAGCGCAGGAGGCATCCATGGCGGCCTTTATTTTGTCCGGTACCTCGTAGAGGTCCATGGTAAACTGGGTCAGGGTCCGGGCCATGGAAAAGGCCATAATCGAGGAATCCACATAGGCCCCGAAGAGGGGATGAATATCCAGGTCGTGGTAGATTTCCACCTCCCTGATATATTCCTTCAAGAGCCGGTCCTGGGTGGCTGCCACCTGACCGATGGTACGACCGCCACTCATCTCTTCGTAGTGTTCATCCCAGAAGGCATTCCATCCCAGCGCGGCGATCCTGTCATAATCGGCACGGCTGAACAGCACTCTTTCGTCGATTTGGTTAAGGGCGTCTTCAGGGAGCTGCCTCCCAGGAATCAGGACCCTCACCGGTGTGGAGCAGAACCTTCCCCCTGTCATGGGCCAGAAGAGATTGGGCTTGTAGAGTCTGTCAAAGCCGCCCAGGTCATTGAATGTATTGAGCATGGCCTGAAACCCGGTTTCAACATCGCGCCAGCCGGCCCCCTGGGTCAGGCCCTGAGCGCGGACAGCAAATGCCGTCATCAAGGGCATGACCGGGACCCGGTCCGGTTTTTCAAGGGCCACTGCCGCATTAAAGCGTTCGGCCCTCGACATGGTTTCCTGGATCATTTTTCCCTCGTAATGGATAGCGTTATCCTCTATAATCCGCACCCAAAGGCGCAGAGCCCGCAAAGAAAAACAAAAAAAACCGTAACACTTTAGCGGTTTGAGACAATCATTCGTAGGTTGCCGGACCGTGAGGGTCTCTTTCCCAAAGGACGTAAATAAGTGGATCATTTCATAGGAACGGCAGCGAGGCCTTGAAATTCGTCACAGGACAGCCCCAGAAGAAGGTATCCATTTAAACGGACATCGCCTCTGCCTGCCCGGAACCTGTATTCAACGTCAAGGGGGCGTTCCGTACGCTCAGGAGAATTTTTGTTACATCCTTTGGGAAAGAGACCCTCACGGTCACTGGCTTTGTTTCAAAACACTAAAGTGTTACAAAAAACCCGATGTCCAAAGAAGTTAAGACGGGGTGCGGAAGGGTTTTTTTCCTCTTTTAGGACAAAGCTGTCTTGGCGTCAATGGAAAAGAGGGCAGGAAGATACAGGAAGATAAAGGAGGAAACATGCGAGTCATCACCGAAAAAAATGGGGGTGTGACCACGGTCATTATTAACCGACCCGAGGTGAGGAACGCCGTTGATGGCCCGACCGCCGAGGAGTTAGTGGAGGCCTTCAGGGCGTTTGAGGCCGACGGGGAGGCCCGTGTAGCGGTCTTAACCGGGGCTGGGGGATGCTTTTGTGCGGGGGCGGATCTCAAGGGCTTTACCGATGGCCGTGCCAACCGGCTGAGTGAAGATGGGGATGGGCCGATGGGTCCGTCACGCCTCTGGCTAAGCAAACCGGTCATCGCCGCGGTGGAAGGTTATGCTGTGGCCGGGGGGCTTGAACTTGCCATCTGGTGCGATATGCGTATCGTGGCCCGTGACGCGGTCTTTGGTGTGTTCTGCCGACGTTGGGGGGTCCCCTTGATAGACGGCGGCACGGTCCGCCTGCCGCGGCTGATCGGGCTTTCTCACGCCCTGGACATGATTCTCACCGGCCGCCCGGTTGAGGCAGAGGAAGCGTTCAGCATGGGACTGGCCAACCGGGTTGTCCAATCCGGGACTGCCAGGGGAGAGGCAGAGGCCCTGGCCCGGCAAATCATTCGATTTCCGCAGCGATGTCTCCTGAGCGATAGACGGTCTGCCTACGAGCAGTTCGATTTTTCCTTTACCGAGGCCATGAAAAACGAATTCCTCCTCGGATTAAGGACCATTGAAAGCGGGGAGACATTGGAGGGAGCAGGCCGTTTTGCAGGAGGTGCGGGCCGTCACGGTTCATTCAAAGACCGTTGAGGATGCGGAAGTCGGAATCCTTAACCCGTACCGCGGAACCCGCAACTCGCGCTAAGCGCCTACAGGATACGTTCAAGCTCTTCCTTTGAAACCTTGTAGGTCTTGTCGAACTCCGACCAGAACTTCTTGTCTTTATTCTTCCATCCGTGGCCGAATCGATTATCGAAAAAGGAGCTCAAACGGGCAAACCAGGCCCCTGATTTCTCTATCCCTTTTTCCTTGGCTAAGAATACCTCTTTCAGAAAAAGGCCGATTTCGTTGATCTTATCTTTGGGAATATACGATTTCGCCCCAATCCTTATGGAACCCACCAGGTTGTCTGGGTTCAGGCCATGGGCAGTTAGCATCAGTGCCGGGATCTTTCTTCGAGTTGCAATCTCTAACAGGTCAAAGCCTTGAACCCCCATGATATCCAGGATGACGGCATCATAACTCCCGGTCTTCAGGAGCTCTTTGGCAGATTCAAAGGAGGTTGCTGTTTCCACATTACACTCATCAAGGATCTCTACCAGGGTATCCAGAATGTCTTCCTCATCATCCACGGCAAGTATCTTCTTCCCTTTCAAAATATCTTTACTGGCCATAGTTGCAGTTCCTCCATACTGTTTGGTATTTGGGTTTATGACGCCAGACGATCCAAAAAGAAGCTTCCGAACAGGTTTTATCTTATAAGTAATAGCTGAAATAGTCAAGGCGGGAATCACACCTTGATAAACTCCTTATAAAGGCGAATTTTCGGCTGTCTTCAGTCCAAGCAGGGAAATGACACTCTTTGTCACACTTTTTAAAGAATGTTCTTGTCTTTAAAAAATGGATCATCTATAAACATATCAAGAGACCGACCGGTCTCCCCCCCACCCCCTTTATCAGGAGTCACAGGAGCCCATTATGGACCTCAAAGAAAAAATCGTTGCCGAGTCCCTCAAGCTGTACTCCTTGAAAGGTTTTTTGAGTACGTCCATCCATGACATATTGGAGGCGGCGAATACCTCGAAAGGAGGGCTCTACAATCATTTCGAGAGCAAAGAGGCCCTTTTTTTTGCCGTGCTGAACGAGGCCAAACGGATCTGGCGCGAGGCGACCCTTGCGGATCTGGATCAAATATCACAGCCGGTTGAAAAGATAAAAAAACTCTTGGAAAACTACCGGAGTCGGTATCTGAAAGACCGGAGCAATTTCCCGGGTGGCTGTATCTTTGTGACCTTATCAGTAGAACTGGATGATCAGAGACCTGTTCTGTCTCGTGAACTGAATAAGGGATTTGCCGGTCTGAGGGCGATGCTCAATCGATTGCTGGATGAGGGAAAGGGATCGGGTGAGGTCCGAAAAGGTGTAGATACAGCGGCGGTTACAGAGATGATCTTTGCAGGGATGTTAGGTGCGTCTGTCATCTACGGAATGGAAAAATCCGATGCCTGTCTGGATCAGGCGATCAGTTCTTTGATCGAATATCTCGACAAACTGGCCGATTGAGAGACCCCGGTGGCATTGAACAGGATCGGTTTGCGTCTGACAAGGTGAGGGAGAAATCTGTATAGGCTGTTGGCGTAAATACTATCCAAAGATATTTGAAATTGGAAATTGGAAATTTGAGCTGAAAGGGCCCATCCTTCGTTTTCTAATTTCTAATTTCCAGTTTCTCAAAAACTATATGAGGGGACAAAGGTCCTAAAAAAATTCTGAGGGATAATCTCTTAGATTAAACGTGTAAAAATCTAATTATGGGAGGAGATGTTATGGATTTTACTTTTTCGGAAAGAGAAGAGATGTTGAGAAAGGCCGTGAGGGAATTTGCTGAAAATGAAATTCCCCCGAAGATGGAGGCCATGGAAGAGACAGGGGACTTCCCCGAGGAACTCTTAAAGCCGATGGCTGAAGTAGGGATTACAGGCGTCATTACACCCGCAGAATATGGTGGCGTGGGTCTGGGATATGTCGCCCGCACAATTGTTTTGGAGGAACTCGGGAGGGTTTGTTCGGCAATGCCGATGGCCATGCAGGTCCATCATATGGGGTGTGCGGTGCTCAATGACTTTGGTACCGATGCCCAGAAAGAGAAATATCTCACACCGTTGGCCAAAGGTGAAACCATGGGGTGTGTGGCGGTCACGGATCCCAGCGGCGGATCGGACGTCATCGGAATGAAGACCTCAGCCGAGTTGAAGGGGGATAAATACATCCTGAACGGCCGCAAGTGCTTTATCACGAATTCACATACCTCTGACTACTGGGTGGTGATCGCAAAAACAGGGGAGGGACCCAAGGGGATCAGCGCCTTTATCGTGGACAAGGATGCTCCCGGCGCCAAAGCGGCACGTAAAGAGAACAAGTTCGGTCTTCGCGGGGCCAATACCGGAGAACTGGCATTCGATAATTGCGAGGTACCCAAAGAGAACCTGTTGGGACAGGAAGGTGGTGGACTTGGCGTGGCCATCAAAACCATCAGCGAGACCGGGAGAACTGGTATGGCCGCGACAGCGTTAGGCATCCTGACCGCCGTTTATGAAGAGGCCGGGAAATTTGCCAGCGAACGCGTTCTTTACGGCAAACCGATCAGCGCACTTCAGGCCATTCAGTTTTACATGGCGGAAATCTATTCGCAGCTCGAAATCTGTCGTCTCCTATGCTACCGGGCGTCGTGGCTCAAGGATCAAGGGATGCGATGTGACAATGAAGGGGCTTTGGCCAAGTACTACACCTGTGAAGCGGCTGTAAATGCGGCAAAGACGGCGATTGAAATACATGGTTCGTACGGGATCATGAGGGAATATGCGGTTCAGCGTCTTTTCAGGGATGCCATGGTGACGGTTCCGGCAGGGGGGACCAAAGAGATCGCCAAGGTCGTTCTTGCGAGGGCTGCACTGGCTCCTTTCAAGAAGTAGGATAGAAGAGAGAATATAATGGAAAGAATAGTCGTCTGTCTCAAGCCGGTCCCCGACCCGAAACAGTGGGACAAAGTATCCATGGATCCCCAGACCCAGACTCTGATCCGGGAGGGGATTCCGAGCGTCATCAACCCGCTCGACAAACATGCGATAGAGGCGGCGCTCTCGATTCGGGACGTGCATGGGGGGGAGGTCGTTTTGTTGTCCATGGCCCCCCCCTCGGCCACTTCAACGCTTCGGGAGGGCCTGGCAATGGGAGCGGACAGGGCGGTTTTGCTGTCCGACCGGGCGTTTGCAGGCTCTGATACCTTAGCAACTGCGCATGTTCTTGCTGCCGGATGCAGGTGGCTCGGTGATGTTGATCTGATCATCTGCGGGAATATGAGTATTGATGGCTCAACGGCCCAGGTAGGTTCCCAGTTGGCAGAACTGCTGGATCTGCCAAATGTCATGCATGTGATCGATCTCGATCTGCACGATGACGGCTCATTGGTCGTCACCCGGAAGATCGAGCACGGTCTTGCGCGGCTTGCGGGAGCGTTGCCTCTGGTGATATCTGTCCGCAAGGAGCTTAACAAGCCCAGATACACCTCCTTCATCGGGATTTTAGCCGCTGAATCCAAAGAGATAAAGATTCTCTCAAACCAAGACCTGAAAATACCCTCGGCGATTATCGGGATTGAAGGTTCCCCGACCCAGATGGCAGGGATTGAGCTTCGCCGGTTTGAAAGGAAAAGGGAAAGACTGGATGGATCTGTTGAAGAGATTGTTGAATCGCTTGCGGAGAGGATATACCAGTATGGCATCATCTGATACATCCTTGATGAGGTTTCAGGTTTCGGGTTTCAGAGTTAACCAGAGCTCAATAACCAATAACGAATAACCAGTTTCACAAGAGGATCATTCATGAAGGGTGATATGAACGGTATCTGGGTTTTTGCGGAACAGCGGGGCGGGGAACTCCATGAGGTTGGCCTGGAGCTTTTGGGCAAGGCCAGGCAACTTGCGGATGAAGCCGAAAAAAAGGTGACGGCAGTCATTCTGGGTCACGACATCCGGCCGCTTGCACAGCGTCTCATCAACCACGGGGCGGACTCGGTCGTTGTGGGTGATGACCCAAGGTTGAAGACCTATCGGTTGATCCCGTACGCCAGGGTGATCTCGTCCCTGATCCATGCATATGATCCGGAGATCCTGTTGATGGGGGCCACATATATGGGAGTTGAACTGGCACCCAGGGTGGCCGCCAGGGTGCGCACGGGCCTTTCCGCACACTGTATCGACCTCAGGTTGGACAGTAATGGGAAACTCCTTCAGGTGGTTCCCGGGTGGGGGGGCGGTGTTATCGCCACCATAGCCTGTCCGGATCACCGTCCGCAGATGGCGACAGTCATGCCGGGGATCATGAAGGCCCTTTCGGCCGCGGAGAAGGAAGGTGAGATCAAAGAGATAGAAATTGATCTTCCTAATGAAGGACTGGGACCGGAGGTGCTTGAAGTAAAGAGAGAAAAGCCGGACCGACTCCCGTTGGAAAAGGCCGAGGTCGTTGTTGCGGGCGGCTGGGGTATCGGAAGCCGGGAAAGCTGGAAGATGATTGAATCGTTGGCCGAACTGTTGGGGGGGGCTGTTGGGGCGACCCGTCCCCCGGTCGATGAGGGTTGGGCCGAGGAAGGGCAGATGATCGGACAGAGTGGGAAGACCGTCCGCCCGAAACTTTACATCGGTATCGGGATCTCGGGCGTCATGCATCATGTCGTCGGTATGGATCAATCAGAACATATCATCACCATCAACACAGACCCGAATGCAGAGATCTTTGACACGTCCGACGTCATCGTGGTGGGAGATTTCAGAAAAATTGTCCCCAAATTGATCGAAGAGATCCGGGCGAAGCTGAAAGAGTAAAGGTTATTGTTCATGGGCCAGGGTTCAATGCCCTCTCCTGCCCCTTGAGCATCTGAGAAAAACAACATCTTTGTCTTAAATACGATATCCAAATAAAAGGAGGTTGTCATGGCTGATTTAAAAGAAGTGGAACAGGCGTTGAACACGTATATACGTCCCCTTACCTTTCCGTTGGCACTTAAAATGTTGAAGTCTGAAGATGAAATTCCGGACAGGACCCGCCGACCCTTTCAGCAGATGAAGAAAAAGGTGGCCATATGCCAGGGGATCGGGATGGCCAGGAAACTGGGTTCGACCGTTGCCATGGGCAGGGAAGACATGCAATGTTCACTTGGCGCGGCACCGTTCGGCTTTTTCAAGAACATCGACTTCTACAACGAAGGGAATCTGGCCGCAGGCATGTTTACGGCCTCCAAGGAGATAGGAAAAAAGGAAGAAGATCTCATTGACCGTTTTGATTATGGTCTATATAGTCATATCCTGGTCGCACCGCTGAACAGAGCCGGTTTTGAACCGGACGTGCTCATGGTCTACGGCAATCCCGCGCAGATCATGCGACTTGTTCATGGTGCGCTGTATAACCAAGGCGGCGCGGTTCACTCTTCATCCATGGGAAGGTTAGGGTGTGCAGCCATTATCACGGTCATGAAAAACGATGAATGCCGTTATCTCGTCCCGGGGAACGGCGACAGGATTTTCGGGATGACTCAGGATTATGAAATGTCATTTCTGATCCCCGCATCTAAAATCGATACGGTTATAGATGGACTGGCCAATACGCACAAGGGCGGCATCCGGTATCCGATCACCAGTTTCTTCAATTTCCAGGCGACTTTCCCACCATCCTACCAGGAACAGATGAAGATCTGGGAGGAAAAAGGAGAGCTGTAATATGGAGGCGTATACCGGGAAACAGCGTGTTTCCGCGGCGTTTAAGAAAACCTTTACCGATCAGGACCCGGTCATTGACCGGGTCCCTGCCTATCCCTTTATGGGTCAGTGCAACCCCCAGCTTATCGGTGCATCCATAAAGGAATTTTTGCTGGACCCGAAGGTGTTCGTGAAGTCACAGGTGGCTGCCTATGAACGTTACAGACCCGATATCCTTCTCATGCAGTGGGACCTGCTCATGGACGTGGAGGCCCTGGGGAATGAACTGAAATTTCCTGAAGACAGCCTGTGTATCTCCAAGAAACTGGCCCTCGAGGACAAAGGGAAACTGAGCAGTCTCGAACTTGCCGATCCGAAAAAGGACGGTCGCCTCCCTGCTTATCTTGAGGCCATGGTAGAGACAAGAAAGATCGTCACCGACACCGCTGTGTCTCCGGTGATTGCGGGGCCTTGGACCATTGCCATCGGCCTGAGAGATGCCAGCAATCTGCTCAGGGATGCCATGAGAGACCCTGATTACGTCCATGAGCTGATGCGGTTCTGCACACAGCAGTCCATCCGGTTTGGGGAGGCACTCGTTGATCTCAAGATCGGCCCCAACTATTCTGAGGCGCCGGCGTCATGCAGCCTCATCTCACCCAGGATCTACCGAGACTTCATCTTCCCTTACCACAAGGAGATCGTGGACCACTTTAAGGGAAAAAAGATGGGTATCGGGCTCCACATCTGTGGCTATACAGATCCGATTCTCGAAGATATGGTGAATACGGGGGTGACCAATATCAGCGTTGATGCGCCCACGGATCTGGCTAAGGCGGTTGATGTGGCAAGGGGGAGGGCGGTGCTGATCGGAAATGTAAATACCAATCTCTTCTTCTCCGGGACCAGGGAAGAGATGAAGCAGGCCATGATTGACTGCCTTGCCGTGGCGCCTAAGGACAGCGGCTATATCCTGGCAACCGGATGCGAGGTCCCGGGTATTGCGCCGCCCGAGAAGATTGACTGGTTCATGGAATTGGCAGACGAGGTGGGTCGGTACGAGTAAACACATCCAGCGTTCTCGAAAGGCTGCGAATTGCCAAAAGGAACTCACCCCTGTGCACGGGGCTAACCCGGTCTTAAAGTGAGGATGCCCCGGCTGTTTTTCTCTGCCTCAGTCCGATCCGTCCAGGAAGGATGGTATCTGCCGCTCAGGTAGAGGGGGATCTGGTCTTGGTAGTTCGGGCTCTTGAGCTGGCCTGACTCACCGGTGGGGAGGACGTGGAGAGCGCCGTCCATGTCAGCGAAATCGACGATCATCCGCATGGAAACCCCATGGTTTGCATGATAGGGATCATGCAGCGAATATTTCTTTTTATTGACAGTGAGAAGGCTTCCTCCTACCGGGAAGGGTCCCAGATTAAATATCAGGTCAAGGGGTTTCTTTTTCCCGAGCGCATGTTCAAAGGTGAGGGTGTGTATCTTTCCCCACTCCCACTTCTCCATCTCGCTCCCCAGTGTCTCCTTCAGCTCCGAAAGTGTCTGGCTCATGCTCAGGGTAATGATCTCTTCCAGGCCCTCTTTTTCCGGGGTATTAATATTGTCAAACCATGGAGAGGAGCCGTTCTCTACCATTGCACGGACGGCCCGGGATGGGAAGACAGATGTCTTCAGATATTTTTCAAAGAGATCCTCTCCCAGCTCATCCTTGAATATATTCCCCATCATTTTTCGATATGTCATTTCAAACAGACAGGCTCCGGCGCTGTCTTTGGCCATTTTGAAATCCCACCTGGAGAGAATATCTTTGGCCTTCTTCCCCTCTTCGCTGCTAAATCGTTTTTCGAGGACCTGGATGATCTTGGGGGTCAATTCCGCAGCCTGCGGGCAGTAGACGTCCTGATGCATCTGTTTCAAGTCATTAACGGAGAGCTTTTCCTTCTCCTTGAGTAGCTGAACGATCCGTGTGATCCTGTCCGTCGGTTCCCAGTAGCGACTGATCAGATATGGATAGTTATTATCGGTCACTTTGTTGTTGGCTGTGGCAATGAAACCCGATTCCGGATTGATCAGATGAGGTCTTTCTTCAAAGGGAACATACCCGTTCCACTCATACTCACCGGTCCAGCCGGGCACCGGGAGGAGTCCGTCACCTTTCAGGCGGATGGGGACGGTCGCACAGCACCAGTAGCCGATATTTCCGTTTGTGTCGGCAAACACGAAGTTCTGCCCCGGTACCTCCCAGTATCTGAGGGCCTCTTTTACCTCTTCTATATCTCTTGCCTTCAGCAGGAGGGAAGCGGCCTGAACCGGCTGCAGGGTTTCGGTAAAGGTCCACCTTGCAGAGATCGGGCTTTCTTTTAAATTTGCGCGGGGTTCATTGACAATCGGGCCGTGGCGGGTGAGCAGGATTTCTGCCTTGACCGGGTCTTTCCCTTTGACCCGGATGGTTTCAACCTTGACCTTCATATCTTCCCAGCGGTCCTTGTACCAGTATTGCCGGGGGTTATCGGGATTGATCTTCTCAACGAAAAAGTCCACATCGTCCACCATGACATTGGTGACGCCCCAGGCAACATGACGATTGTGACCGATCGGTATTCCCGGAAGACCGGTAGCCGCGAATCCTGATGCATCGATGGTGGGACAGACGAGATGCACTTCCCACCAGAATGATGGGTTTGTCAGTGGCAGGTGGGCGTCATTTGCCAGCATCGGCTTCCCGCTTACGGATTTCTTCCCGGCGACGACCCAGTTATTACTGGCGCCTGCAGAGGGGAGAGGGATCAGCTTTTCGATGATGTGTGCTGCTTCCGTGGGAAGATCTGGAATCGAAGAGAGGGCGATGGTCTTTTCGGGAATAATGAGGGGCGCGTGGCCTGGCCAGGAAGGGAAGGCCTCTTTAAACATCGGGTCACCCACCCATTTCAGGATCGTGGCAGCGGTCAGATCCGTATTCCAGCCTACGCTGAGCGCCCAGGTGATGACCTTCACGATGGAGATGTAGTCGTCCACCTGCCAGGGCTCAGGCTCATAGCGAAGCAATTTGAATTCAATGGGAAGGCGATCTTTATGGGTCTTAAGGTACGCATTCAGGCCATTCGTAAACGACTGGAGCGTTACGGCGAACTCGGCCGGTATCTCCGTGTTCACCCCCGCCGCGGTGAGCATCCTGAAATAACGGTCAACTTTTACGAAATCTTCACCGAAGATCTCGGAGAGCCGTCCCTGGCCTAATCGGCGGGAGAAATCCATCTGCCAGAGGCGATCCTGGGCCATGGCATATCCAAGTGCGAAGTAAAGGTCGGGCTCGTTCTTGGCATAAATGTGGGGCACACCATAACTGTCCCTTAAGATTTGTACCGTGTCCTTGATACCTGGAATGCTCAGTTCTCCTGAAACCTGCGGCAGACTCTTCTTGAGGGTATGCTGAAACCACCAATAACCACCCCCTGCCGCCATTACGATCAGACATGCAAGACCCCCCCCAATCACCAGCAACCATTTTTTCATGTGTGTTCTCCTTCTTCACGTGTCATTTCTGATCAACCCCTTCAGCGGAAACAGCCCTGAGGAACTCCATCAGGGCATGGTTAAAGGCCAGGGACTGTTCTATATTGGAAAGATGGGCTGCGGACGGGAGTACAACGAGCCTGGAGTTCGGGATTCGCTCGTGGATTGCCTGTGACGCGGCCACCGGTGTCCCGGGATCATCTTCGCCGACCATGATAAAGGTGGGCACCTTTATTTCAGGGAGCCGATCCAGATAATTGAGCTCGCGTATTGCTTCGCTGCAGCCGATATAGCCCTCCACCGGCGTTGCAAGCAACTGCCGGCGAATGATTTCTACCATGGGGGAGTTGAGGTCGAGATAAGAAGAGGTAAACCACCGTTCCAAGGTGGGCTGTGCAAGGGGTTCCATGCCTTTTTTGCGGGCCATGTCGATCCTTTCCTGCCATGTCATCTGAAATGTGCAGAATCCAAATTCCCTAATTTTACCAGCCTGAGAAAAAGAGTTCAACAATATAGAAGATTGGGGGGTTGCCTGGATAATATCATTGGAGCTTAAACGAGGCCTTGGTACGATGCAATTCTTTTCTTGCTATGGAGGATCGAATCTTTTATATTTTATTTATGAACTATCCGGACATTTTGAGACCTTTTTGAGGAACCCCTATGCAAGCAGCGGGGATTGCGCTCGCTGTGAATTTTCAATAAGGAGGAAACCGATGGAAAAGATAGAGGCAATTGTGGCACGAGAGATACTGGATTCCAGAGGCAATCCCACGGTGGAGGTGGAAGTCGGCTTAAGCGATGGGGGTTTTGGAAGGGCAGATGTGCCTTCCGGGGCATCTACCGGTAAATATGAGGCCATAGAACTGCGAGACAGGAAGAAAAGGCGGTATGGGGGTAAAGGGGTAGGGCAGGCAGTAAAGAATGTGAACGGGATCATCGCGCCTGCGCTCGTTGACATGGATGCCACGGACCAGCGTCTCATTGACAGGACCCTTATAGAATTAGACGGCACCCGAAACAAGGGCAAATTGGGGGCCAATGCCATCTTAGGGGTTTCCTTAGCGGTTGCAAGGGCCGCTGCTGATTCCCTCTTTATGCCTCTTTACAGATACATCGGCGGGACCAATGCATGCCGTCTCCCCATGCCGATGATGAATATTCTGAACGGCGGGGCCCATGCTGCCAACAACGTAGATATCCAGGAGTTCATGATCATGCCGGTCGGAGGCAAAACATTCAGAGATGCCTTACGGATCGGGGCCGAGGTCTTCCATGCCTTAGCCGGTGTCTTGAAAAACAAAGGGTTCAGCACGGCAGTGGGTGATGAAGGCGGGTTTGCACCCAACCTGAAATCTGACGAGGAAGCGGTCGAGATGATCCTGGCCGGTATCAAGGCGGCAGGTTACACGGCCGGCAAAGATGTCGTGCTCGCATTAGACCCGGCCTCGTCTGAATTTTATCAGAAAGGCAAATATGTCTTTAAAAAGTCTGATCAATCGGTCCGAAACGGTGATGAGATGATCCAGTTTTATGCGGACTGGGTAGACCGCTTCCCCATCCATTCCATTGAAGACGGGCTTGATGAGAATGACTGGAAGTACTGGAAGAAGATGACCGAAAAATTGGGGGACCGTATTCAGATTGTGGGCGACGACATCTTTGTCACAAACACAGAACGGATTGCAAAAGGGATCAAGGAAAAATCTGCCAATGCGGTTTTGATCAAGCTGAACCAGATCGGGACGCTTACAGAGACCCTGGAAGCGGTTCAGATGGCCCACAGGGCCGGATGGAATGCGGTGATCTCGCACCGGTCAGGCGAAACAGAAGATACATTTATTGCCGACCTGGCCGTTGCAACCGGAACCGGACAGATAAAGACCGGCTCTTTGTGCAGAACTGAGAGAATATGTAAGTATAACCAGCTTTTAAGGATTGAGGAAGAACTTGGCGAAGCCGCCGAGTTCGGCTAAGAAAATATTTGACAGGATAACAGGATAGAGAAGATCTTAAATATTGATGGTCTCATAAAATGCTAAGCCTGAAATCGAGTGCGTGTTGCTTGTAGTCATCTGCCTTTACAGTATAAGATGTCTTTTTTTGTGGCTTTTGCGCCTTTTTGCGGCTTCATCAATATTCAATCGTCAATATTCAATATTCAATTCCAATAAGGGTTAAACAGATGGCATATGATGCGAGCAAGGACCAGGTGCTGGCAACCTGGGAAAATGAGGAAACAGGACTTCAGCTCTCCATAAACCGTTACGGGGATGGTGAACCCAAATTGCAGATCGGCCCGCGGGCCTATACGAAAAAGGACGGGTCCAAGAGCGCTACCAAGACGGGCAGACTCAGTATCGCGGATGTGCTCTGGTTTGAAGAGACAATAGAAGCGATCAGAGAAAAGATGAACGCGTATTTCCTGGAAGAGAGTTCGTAGGGATCGGGAAAGTCGAGGACCCGGCCCTTTCTTATGCGAGATTTCGGATCCGAACGCCTTTCTGCTTAAGTGCTTTTCTGTTCGCAAGGAGCGGCTCCCCGACAATCCGGTCCACCACATAAATCAGGGTCCCTCCGCCTTTGGCAAATATCTGGCCATAAGAAATGGGGACATCAGGGGTTGGATCGCCTAAGAGCGATTCGGCCACCGAACTGACTTTACGTTCCCCTGAGGCTAACAACACCACTACTTTCGCCTGATACACCAATTCAGCGCCCATGGTAATGGCATAGCGCGGGGAGTCTTTTTCCGAGGCGAAATGCCCGTCTGCCATGGCGTTGGCCACGGTATTGTCATCCAACCTTACCAACATGACCTTGCTCCCTTTGAAAGGGATTCCCGACTCATGGAACGCCACGTGGCCACGTCCGCCTACACCGATGATCTGCAGATCTATGCCGCCGGCCTTTTTAATCTTTCGCGTGTATGCGTCCAATACCTCGTTTCGTATCCAGGCCAAGTACTCTGACCCGGATCTCTTGTTTATGACAATGGATCTCCCTGCATCTGTCCCCGCCTCACGCCAATCCGCGGTATGTGTCTTGAGTTCTCGCATCAACTGTTTTTGATCGATGAGGGCGCCAAAAGGGACGCTGCTTTCAAGAAACTTGTTTTTCAGGAGGCCAAAAAACTCCTGGATCATAAAATAACAATAGCTCTCCGGGTGCATCAAGCGTTGCTGAGCATTTTCTCCCGGGAGGCCGACATATTCATCCAAATTAAAGCTGCGTATCCGGAAGCTGTCGTATTCCCCCGAGTTGGCTGCCTCGGCCAGGCGTTTATAAACGCCGGTGGGTGAACTTCCTGTGGCTAATCCCAAAACAAACTCTTCCTTTTTCCGCAGCACCTGAATGATATTTTTCTTAACGGTTTCAGCAGCGATTTCGCTCATATGGTTGAAATCTCTTGTGACCATCACGTTGATCGGCATTGGTTTTCTCCTTAGCAAAGATCAGGGCCCGGAGGACCTGGCTTTGGTTATCCCCAGAAGGGATTTCGTCTACTGGCATTTCAGTGGTTCATGGAGTGATGGAGCACTGGAGTGATGGGCTGAAAATCGGAAAAAGGCCAAATCAGCGGCCCAATACTCCACTACTCCATCAATCCAAGTACGATTAAGCATTCTGATAAAAGGTGAATGACTCTATTTGCCAACATGCTTGATCTAAACCCGGTGCAAATCAGTTGAGAGCCGTCTTTATGACCTCGGCGATCTGCCTGCAGTGCTTTTCGGTCAGATCGTCGGTAGGCCCCTCAACCATTACGCGACACATATTCTGGGTTCCGGAATAGCGCACCAGGACCCGGCCCTGCTCTCCCAGTTGGGTTTCGACTTCCTTGATTGCCGCCACCACCTGTGGGACCGAAGAGATCTCAGGTTTGCGGGTGACCTCCACATTGATCAGTTTCTGTGGGAAGACATCCATCATTGCCGCTAATTCGGAAAGCGGCCTGTCCTGGCTGACCATTGCTGCGATGAGTTGCATAGCCGTAAGGATGCCGTCACCCGTGGTGTGGTGTTTCAGAAAAATCATGTGGCCGGATTCCTCGCCACCGATTACCGAGCCTAACCGCTGCATATCCTCCAATACATATCGGTCTCCCACCTTGGAGGCATGGTGTGAAAAATTATATTTCTTACAAGCAATCGTCAGACCGAGGTTGCTCATGACGGTGCTGACCAGCAGGTCATTTTTCAGCCTGCCCTCTTCTTTCAGCGCCCTGGCGCAGATAATCAGGATCTGATCACCCGTGATCTTACGCCCTTTTTCATCTACAGCGATCAAGCGGTCGCCATCGCCGTCAAACGCCAGGCCGATGGCTGCGCCCTTTTCTTTTACGCGTCTTTCCAGGTCGTCCGTATACTGCGACCCGCAATTATCATTGATATTGATTCCATCGGGAGTGTTGTGGATGATATCCACGTCTGCCCCCAACTCGGTAAAAACAGCCGGGGCCACCTTATAGGTTGCACCGTTAGCCGCATCAATGCAGATCTTCAACCCTTCCATTGACAATTCACGCGGGAAGGTGTTCTTAATAAAAACAATGTATCGCCCGAGGACATCATCAATCCGTTTGGCCCGACCCATTTCCTTGGCACGGAGCACCATCCCGGGGAGTTCACCATTCAGGATGAGGTCTTCGATAAATTCCTCCCGCTCGTCGGAGAGCTTGAATCCGTCGCCGGAAAAGATCTTGATGCCGTTATCCTGGTAAGGGTTGTGCGACGCTGAAATCACGATCCCCGCATCCGCCCGCATACTTTGCGTGATAAAGGCGATTCCCGGCGTGGGGAGAACGCCGACCAGATAGGGGTTGCCCCCCATGGAGGTAATGCCCGCCTCAAGGGAGCTTTCCAACATGTAGCCGGAAATGCGGGTGTCTTTGCCGATAATGACCCGGGTCTGGTGATCGCCGTTCCTGAACAAGTGGGTAACGGCCTGTCCCACAGAAAAAGCCGTCATGGCATCCATCGGATAGAAGTTGGCTTCTCCCCGAATTCCGTCCGTGCCGAATAATTTACCCATGTCTTTGCCTCCTCCTAATATCTTAATCAGTAAATTTGTGCTTAAAAGGCGCAGGAAGTTGTTCACCACGAAGATCAGTAGAACACGAAGAGATCATGAATCCATGAGAACTCATTTTTCGTGACTTTCTTGTGCTTGTGGTAAAATTTTTATTTGTTCTGCCTTAATCGGGCTGGGCAATCCGTCTCTTGAAGAGAGCCAGTCCTGGTAAAACTGTGGCCGCCTGCCGGGAGATCTCATCAATGATTTCCTGGAGCCATGCCGTGCCCGTTTCGGATACACCCACAGGGAGGCTCTGCACCACCTCCACATAGGCCCCGTCATTTTCTTTCCTGTGATCAATAAACGCTTCCAAGAAGCTGTCTCGCGCCTCCAGGCCGCTCTTCTCGACGATCTCTCCTGAAAACAATTGAGAGATTCGTTCAATGTTGTCACAGAGTTCCCGTTTACCAGCCACGCTCCGGGCCTTATCTCCATATTTATCAAGGGAGCTCTCTACCTTATCCGTCATGGCCTTTAGGCGTTTGATACGTTCTTTTTTGGCTAATTCCAATTTGCTGAGTACGCCCGCGTAGATGAGCCCCCCGAGTTCCTGCGAATTGAAAAAGGTCTGCCGCACATGGATATACCATTGTTCTAAAGCAGCCAGATTTGCCAGATAGAGGATATTGTTTTCAAGCAGCCTGGGAAGGCCTGCGTAAAAATCGGGTACAGAACGGAATACACCGGCGCGGTGGGTCTTTGCAATGATCAGTTTATTGCTCTCTAAGATATCCTTGCGCAGAATCGTGCCCGCACTGGTGACATTGCCGTAACCTAACCGCACAGGACCGACAATTCCTCCCTGTCCCCCTAAAAAGATGGCTGGCTGGTTCAGCATGACACCCTGCGGGACGTCGCCAATAAGGGATGCGGTGGTCTTGTCGCCGCTGGGCGTGAAATTGAAATGAATATAGGAACTGCCCACCTCGCTGTGGTCTTTACGGCTTGTTCCCCCGGTCATCAGGCAATCGCAGAAGTTAATCAGGCTCCCCAAGGTCACAAAAGGGAACAGAATGGTCTGCTTTAAGCCGACGCAGTGGGCGCCGTTGGCCTGTTCTTCAAAGATGCACCCTTCGCGCACGTGTGCGCCCGAGCCCATGCTTGCGTTTTCTAAAAAAGCCGACTTTTTGAAATACCCACCCTTGAGCTCCACCTTAGGGCCAATCTGGCAGCCTTCAATGGTTACCGGTCCTTCATGGCCAATCTGGGCGCCGGCCGCGATGACAGTTTCCGCGCCATAGATACGACACCCGGGATAAATCTTAACCCCGTTTCCGGAAATCTGATCGACCTTGATTTCGTCTCCGATGTCAAGGGTGAGGGGGTTGGGGATCTTAACCCCTTTTTCAACTAACTGGACAATCTTCTGATGGCTTTCAGTCTTCAGCTCCAAGGTCTCCTCCTAAAATCGACATCGTATTCCTTGCGAACAATAAAAAAATCCACCAACTACACCGTTCAGTAGTTTGTGGACTTCGCTGTCCTCTTTGGTAATACGCCATTGTATTACTGATGTTGACCTGTTTTATATAAGCAGTTCAATCCCTTGTCAAGCGATTATTCGTCAGTGTCTTGATTTCAATAAATCCTGTTTGACATAAGGGCCAAAAACTGTAAGAGTAGGTATCATGAAAAATCTGAATATCATCATTATTACAGGTCTGTCCGGCTCGGGAAAGAGCGTTGCTATAGATGCCCTTGAAGACGCAGGTTATTTTTGTGTCGATAATCTACCGGTTCTGCTCCTGCCCAAATTTTTGGATCTCCATTCAGGTGGCGTCTCGGAGATCCAGAAACTCGCCTTTGGTATGGATCTCAGGCAAAAGGCGTTTGTCAAAAATTACCAGGAAATCTTTCACCTGCTGCGAAAGGAGGGGTATCACTTTGTGGTACTTTTTCTGGAATGTTCTGAAGAAGTGCTGTTAAAGCGATACAGCGAAACCCGTCGGCAACATCCGATTGCCAATGGAACCAACCTCCTTGACAGGATTAGGTCTGAAAAGCGGCAGTTACACGGGTTGAAAGAGATGGCAGACAAGATTATCGACACATCCAATTTGACGGTGCATCAGTTGAAAGATGTCATTGTTCAAAATGCATTGCAGGGTGCCAAGGCGGAAAGGATGAGGCTCTCCGTTCTTTCATTCGGTTTCAAATATGGCGTTCCCCTTGAGGCCGACCTCCTGATAGACGTCCGGTTTATTCCGAATCCCTACTTTATTCCCGAACTAAAAAAATTAGATGGAAAGGATGAGCGGGTACGTAGTTTTGTAGTAAAGTGGGCTGAAACCAAAAAGTTCCTTAAAAAATATTTTTCCCTCCTTGAGTATCTGCTCCCTCTTTACGAAAGGGAGGGTAAATCATACCTGACGATTGCAGTGGGGTGTACAGGTGGACGGCACCGATCGGTGACCATCGCAGAAGAGATTTTCGAACACCTGAAAGGACAGATGAGCGAGGTCACCTTGAAGCATCGGGATCTTGAGCTGTCTGAGTAGCTGTGATTTCATTCAAACTCTTCAGACTCCTCTGTTGGATAAAGAAGGTGCTGATACTCCTCCCTGATCCTTCGGGGGTCCTCCTTCAGGAGCTGTCTTTCCGCGTTGCTTCGGAAGATCCTGGCGCGGTTTTCCAACTCTTCCAACTTCTCCGTGATCCCGTGTTCTCGCAGCATTTCCTTGATGGTACAAAATAGGTCCTCGCTGCCGTAAAGGAAGGCGCCTTCCTGAAGGATTTTGCATGCGACCATATGCTTGAAGGTATCGAACTGCATCTGTTCCCTTACACGGGTTATATTCTTAACAATATAATCGATTTCTTCTCTGAGGTGGGGCGTTATCAGGACATTCTGTTTTTCCTGGTAAATCAACTCATCTAACCTCTCGGTCAGCGGTTCCGGAAACAGATCATCCACCACAACTACGATGTCCATATCCGATCCCTTTACGAGTCTTCCGGTGCTCCTTTCGGGACGGGGTACATCGTGGGCCATGTCATAAACGATATCGCCTGCAATCGTGACGCAAACCTGTTTGGCGATCAGGGCGCTATTTTCAAACCGGCCCATTGCTGCTGAAAAGATAATGTAGGCGAGTTCAGATTTTGCCCGGGTCACTTTCTCAATGTGTGCGGTGATTTCCTTGGCTCTGTGAGTCATAGAATTGTGATCCTGATCAAGTCCAATCACAGAGTAGGTCAGAAATTCCCGCAATATTGAGGGGGAGAGGCGCGCAAAACCTTCAATTCTGCGATCGAGCCTCAAATACCTTCGCCCGATGGTGCGGATGGCCAGTTTTTCTGAGGTCTTGCAGGTACGCCACAAGAGAAAGAGATCAACGTCGATTTGCTCTGATATCTCAGCCCCGGTTAAGGGTCCTTGCGCTGCCACAAGGCTTATGATTTCCTTTTCCAATCTTTATCCCACCCTGGAAAATCCGGTTTTTCCTGCCTATTACATCTCTAACTTGACAAGTGACGATGTCATAAACTAAGATCCGCGCCATTATGACTATATCATTACTCAACAGAGAAAATACAGGACTCATTATCGTAGACGCCCAGGAAAAGCTCATGCAGGTCATGGGCAATCCGGACAGGGTGACTGACAGGATTGTCAAGCTGCTCCACCTCTCACGGCTCTTCAACCTGCCTGTTGTTTTGACCGAGCAGTATTCGAAATGGCTGGGTCCCACACTCTCCCCGATAAAAGAGGCCTTACCCGAATATGACCCGATTGAAAAGCTTGATTTTAACTGCTGCAGCGTCGACCTCTTTAACACCCGCCTGAAAGCAAACGCCTTAGATAACATCATTTTGGTGGGCGTTGAAACCCACATCTGTGTATTCCAGACCTGTGTCTCCCTCCTCGAAAGGGGATACAGGGTGCATGTGCCCCATCATGCGGTTGATTCCAGGACAGGGGACAACTGGAATATCGGCCTTTCGCTCATGAAGGAAGCAGGGGCCGTAATTACCTCAACCGAGACTGTTGTTTTTCAGATATTAAAGCGGGCCGGGACAAAAGAGTTCAAGGAGATGTTAAAGGTAATCAAATAGCTATAACCCTGAGAAAAAGCCATCCTGAACCTGGGAACCTCTACGAAAAAAGGAAGGTGCCTAAATGAAATACGACCCTATCACAAAAGAAGACGTCACCAAGATGAGCGTAACACCCAACCTCTTGAACTATAAAAAGGCAAGAGAGGATTTCAGGTGGGAAGATATTGTGAGGGAGCTTGACGGGTTCGATGATGGCGGCCTTAATATCGCTTACGAGGCCATCGACAGGCACATAAAGACCCCGATCAAGAACAAGGTGGCCCTCTACTGGGAAGGGAAGGATGGCGAAACCGAAGAATATACCTTCCTGGATTTGCAGAGGCTGAGCAACCGTTTCGCAAATGTCCTGAAGGGGTTGGGGGTCAGGAAGGGTGACAGAATTTTCACCTTCGGAGACCGAATACCCGAGATCTATATCTCTCTCTTAGGGGGTCTTAAAATCGGGGGGGTCATCGGCCCCCTTTTTTCCGCCTTTGGACCTGACGCCGTTAAGGATCGTCTCGGGGATTGCGAAGCAAGGGTCCTTGTTACCACAGCGAAGCTCGCGGGGAAGGTGAAAGAGATCGTTGAGGACCTCCCCGCCCTTGAAACGATCATCATTGTTAACAGGGGAAACGTGCCCTATGAATTAGGAAACAGAGAGGTCAGCTATGAGGCACTTATGAATCAGGCCTCAGATGCGCTTGATATCGAAAAAACAGACAAAGAAGATTATGCCATCATTCACTACACATCCGGGACTACCGGGAAACCGAAAGGGGTGGTGCATGCCCATCAGGCCGTTGTTGGGCATTATGCTACTGCCAAATATGTCCTCGACCTTCAACCTGAAGACATCTATTGGTGCACCGCTGATCCGGGATGGGTTACCGGGACCTCATATGGCATCTTCGGCCCCTGGTCAAACGGCATATCCCAGGTGGTCTACGAGGGCGGCTTTCGCGCCAGCAACTGGTACAGGGTGATCGAAAAATACAGGGTGACGGTCTGGTATTCGGCCCCCACAGCCATCCGGATGCTGATGAAGGCCGGGACAGAAGTGGTTGAAAAGTACGATCTTGCCAGCCTGAGATACCTCGCCAGTGTGGGCGAACCACTCAACCCCGAGGCCATTTTTTGGGGTAACAAGGCTTTCGGGCTCTCTTTCCACGACAACTGGTGGCAAACGGAGACCGGGTGTATCCAGATTGCCAACTATCCGGTCCAGGATATCCGCCCGGGCTCCATGGGAAGGTCCTTCCCCGGCGTAACGGCCGCCATCTTAGATGACAAATGTGAAAAAGAACTCCCTCCGGGAGAAGAGGGGCATCTCGTTCTCAGGGCGGGTTGGCCCTCCATGTTCAGGACCTACTGGAACAAACAGGAACTTTATGACTCCATGTTTAATAACGGGTGGTATATCACGGGCGACCGGGCAACAATGGATATGGACGGTTATTTCTGGTTTGTAGGGAGGGCCGACGATGTCATCAATACAGCGGGGCACCTTGTGGGTCCCTTTGAGGTCGAGAGCGCCCTTGTAGAACATCCTGCCGTGGCCGAGGCCGGAGTCATCGGGATACCCGATCCTTTAGCCATGGAAGTGGTCAAGGCGTTTGTTTCCCTGAAGGACGGATATGAGCCGTCTGATGAGCTGATGAGAGACATCAAAAAATTTGCCCGCAAAAAACTCCACGCCGTTGCCTGCCCGAGAAAAATCGAATTCCTCCCCGGCCTGCCCAAGACCAAAAGCGGCAAGATCATGAGGCGGCTCCTCAAGGCAAGAGAACTGGGTCTTCCCGAGGGGGATACCTCCACCCTCGAAGAATAGCCGTCAACAGATCTCTTTTAGGGCGAAAGACCCGGTAGTGATAACACCTTCCCACGTAAGTGCGGATTCAGCCACAGAAGGGCAAAATTCGTTGAAAACCCTAGGGACGCCCTTGACAAACTGGATTAACTTGCTTCGATATTTCTACGGTCTAATGCTTTGGCAACAGCCGATGACTGCAAAACCAATTCTTGACCATTTCCAATGGATTTGAGACACTTACTTATGCAAGCTTGAGATTTTGTGGCCCTTGATTTATTCATATTGGCAGGTGAAAATATGAATGGGGCAATTTTCACGTTTTGTGCTGGTAGCCGTCACTTATTTTGGCTGGTGTGGTGTGCAAGGTTTATGCACGAAATCTTGACATTTTGTGGCCCTTGATTTATTCATATTGGCAGATCAAGATATGAATTGGGGATTTTCACGTTTTCGACTGGCAGTCTTCACTTTTTCGGGGCAATGTGCTAAGAAACTTAATGCACGTAACCTGGAATCCGAGGTGGTGACAAATATCAAGAAATCCTGACCTTT
>JACKQG010001424.1_pt1 | contig 33167 bp, 31 predicted proteins | sample 8237621 | NCBI WGS metagenome assembly JACKQG01 (sample SAMN15677084, study PRJNA649215) | marine metagenome | biome: marine; feature: Black Sea; material: saline water; isolation source: suspended particulate matter (SPM) from the Black Sea western gyre | collected 2013-06-09/2013-06-10 | depth...
CACATCCAGAAACGCGGTCCCAGTCGCTACAAGGCCCGCTACCGCTCTCCCGATGGGCGCGAACACTCAAAGACCTTCACCCGGAAGGGGGATGCCGAGCGCTGGTTGGCAGCCATCGAGGTCGAGAAGTCCCGAGGGAACTGGGTCGACCCAGCACTCGCCAAGCAGACCTTCAGGGCCTTTGCTTCCGATTGGATGGCCGCACAAGCACACCTGGCACCGACAACGAGGCAGAAGGTGCGCGGCCACATCGACAACCACCTGATTCCTGCATTCGGGTCAATGCGGCTCGCGTCGATTCAGCCACAGCACGTGCGGAAATGGGTCACTGAGATTTCCAACACGGGAAGGTCGCCAACAACCATTGGGAACGTCGCGTCCACCCTCGGACGGATCATGAACACCGCAGTAAGGGACGGTGTGCTCGGCCGCTCCCCTTGCGCAGGTGTCGAACTCCCGAGAGCCGGGGCGGCCCAGGAGATGCGGGTGATAGCACCTGCTGAGATTGTCGCCCTCGCCGAAACCATCCACCCTCGATATCGAGCAGTGATCTACCTGGCCGCCTACGGGGGGCTGCGGTGGGGTGAAGTTGCCGCTCTACGACCCGGACGTCTCAATCTGCAACGTGGGTCAATACAGGTCCGTGAATCCCTTGCGGATGTGTCTGGGGTGCTGATCACCCAGCCACCGAAGTCGGGAAAGAATCGTTCAGTGAGCCTGCCGCCGTTTCTCTGCAGCATCCTGAACGACCATCTGACCCGGTTCTCTTCCAGTGACTACGTGTTCACGTCACCCATGGGAGAGCCTCTACGGCGTTCGAACTGGTACCGACGACATTTCAAGCCTGCAGTCATCGAGGCAGGCATCGACCCGGGGTTCCGATTCCACGACCTCAGGCACACCTGCGCTGCACTGGCAATCGCCCAGGGTGCACATCCAAAGGCCGTCCAAGAGCGCCTCGGACACGCATCAATCCGGCTCACGCTCGACACCTACGGACACCTGCTCCCAGGGTTGGATGAACGGCTCTGCGACGACCTCGAAGAGGCCCATTTCGAAGCGCTCGCGGCCTCACCGCGGCCTGAGTCGGGAATCGTCGTCCCGTTCGAGAGGAGAAAAACCACAGAACCCCCTGCTGTGCAGGGGGTTCACGTGGAGCGGACGACGAGATTCGAACCCGCGACCCTCACCTTGGCAAGGTGATGCTCTACCAGCTGAGCTACGTCCGCGTCGGGGCGTCACTGTATCGGCGGACCCGGAAGTTCAGTACGCCGATCGGGCGACCGCAGACCCGATCGGCAAGACTCCCCGCATGACCCAACTGGTGTACGAGCACGACGAGCTGCTCGCCGACCACGACTACGCCGCTCCCCACGAGGTGGCCGGCCGTCGGCTCCACGGCGGCTTCCTCACCGACGGCACCTACCAGCCACCCCGCACCCTCGTGCGCGAACCCGCCCTCGCCGCCTGGGAAGGAGCCCTACGCGACCGGGGAGGCGAACCGTTCGCCGCCAGCGCCGACCTGCTCACCGGGCCCCGCTTCCCGACCGTCCCCCAACAGCTCGCCCTGCTCCGCCACGGCCTCGACCAGCCCTTCTGGGACACGCTCACCGTCGTCGGCAAGATCGAGGCCAGGGGGGCCTTCCTGTCCGTGCTCCCCGTACCCGACCTCTCGGCGGCCATCATCGAGGACATCTCCGAAATGGCGATCGGGCACCTGGACCGCGGCCTGCTGGACGCCCACGGCCTCGACGAGGGCGGCAACCCGGCACTCGGCATCGGCGGACACGACGAGATGTGGTTCGTCGCCCGCGACCTCGTATACGGCCCCGACGCCCACCCAGACATCGAGCCTCCCGACAACATCGCCCGCATCGACGGGGGGCGCCACCTGCCAGAGATCGACAGCAAGATCGAAGAGCTGTTGTCCTTCCTCGCCAACCTGCTGGTCATCGAGTTCCGGGCGGAACTCGGGTTCGCCGAGACCCAGGCGGTCTTCAACTCGCCGGAGGCCTTCACCGACCGACGGCCCGAAGCCGAAACCGCTGCCGAGATCATCGAGCGCATACGAACCGACGAGCGCATCCACGTACGCTCCCTGAACCTCTACCTCGGCGAGATCCGCAACGTGCACCTGCGCACCGGTGACGGTCGCCACCTGCCCGGTAGCGTCCTCATCGACCGGTTCTGGGACGGGCTCGTCCACTGGGCAACCGTCGAACAGCCCCGGCTGGCCGTAGAGGACTCGCAGCGTCGCATGTACGAACGGATCGCCCGGGAGCCCGACGGCGACCCCATACGCGCCGCCTTCGACGCCGCCTGACCGCAAGGCAGCCGGTCAGCCCTGCACCTCAGGTGGCCGCAGGTCGATGCTCAGCGTCAGGATCCCGTCGACGACGTCGGCCTCTGCGTCACCGATGATGGCGAAGTCCTGGAAGTCGAGTTGCGCCTGCTCGATGAACCGCAACCGCTCCTCGCCGCCGATCGGTGGAAGGGGCCGGTCCCGCACCGCCCGGGCACGCTCCTTGAAGCGCTGCAGCATCGCATCGAGGTCAAGGTCGTCGCCCACGCCGTCAACCTAGGACCCGGGTCCACCCCTGCCGTTACCGGTCGCCACAGCAACCTCAGCGAGGACATCGGCAGAGTTCCTGACCCTGGTCGGTACAGCCTCCTCCGGAACAGGCCCCGACGGGACCTCAGGTTCGGGATCAGGACCGACCTCGGCCTCTGCAGACCCGCTGTCCCCGGCATCGAACGGCGCCGCAGCATCGGCCTCGACACGGGCGATGGCCCGCTCGAGTTCCCCGCGGGCCACGGCCGCACGAACCACCCTGTCAGGACGGGTCTGCCACCAGTAGACACCCGTTGCGACCAGCATCAGCGCTGCGATCACCCGAAGCGTCACGACGATCTGGTCGACGCGGTCGTCGGCGGTTCGGCCCTCTCCGTCGACCTCCGGGGGCACCGTCTCGACGGTGGTCACCTGCGCAGAGACCGGAGCCACCCAGGCCAGGGCACCCACGAGCAGGGACGGAGCGATCACAAGTGCCGCAACAACGCTCTTGACCCTCGGTGCCCGCATACCCCTCCTTCTTTCCCTCGCCACCGATGCTAGCCAGTCGAAACGGGCCTGTCCGGAAAACTCAGCCGGAGGCGGCGAGCAGGGCCTGCCCGATGTCGGCGACCACGTCGTCCGGGTGCTCGAGGCCACACGAAACCCGCATCGTGCCCGGTCCGATTCCGGTGGACGCCATCTCCTCGGGTGTCAGGCCAACATGCGTGGTGCTGGCAGGATGGGAGATCAGCGTCTCGGGGCCTCCGAGAGAAGGCGCCTGCCGTGCCAGGCGGACGGCCTCGGTGAAGCGACCGCCCGTTTCGATGTCGCCCCCCAGGTCGAACGTCAGCAGCCCACCGAAACTGCGCATCTGACGCTCCGCCAACCCATGCTGCGGATGCGATTCGAGACCCGGGTAGCGCACCAGATCCACGCTGTCATGCCCTTCGAGGAACACGGCGAGGCGCTGAGCGGTGGCCGCCTGGTGGGCGAGCCTCACACCCAGCGTCCGGAGGCCCCGGTGGGCGTTGAATGCGTCATACGGTGAGGCGTTGGCGCCCTGGAGCACGGCGAAGCCCCACAGCCACGACAACAGTTCCTCCGAGCCCGCCACCACGCCGATGGTTGCGTCGTTGTGGCCGGCGATCCCCTTGGTGGCCGAATGCAGCACGAGGTCCACACCGTGGGCGAGCGGGCTCTGGCCCAGCGGGGTGGCGAACGTGGAGTCGACGACCGTCGTGGCCTGTGTGATCGCCCCCAGTTCGTCGAGGTCGACCAGATCGAGCTTGGGGTTGGCCGGCGTCTCGGCACAGATCAGCATCGTCTTCCCGGGCCGGATGGCCGCCTCGAACGCACCGGACTCGGTGCCGTCCACGAATGTCACGTCAATGCCGAAGCGCGGGCAGGCGGACTGCAGGAACAGTTGCGTACCGGCATAGATCTGGCGCTGGGCGACGATGTGGTCGCCGGACGAGCACAGACCGAGAGCCACGGCGCTGACGGCCCCCATGCCCGACGCGAAGGCACGGGCCGCCTCCGCCCCCTCGAGTTCGGCGATGGCCGCCTCGAAGGCATTGATGGTCGGGTTGCCGTACCGGCTGTAGAAGCGCTCGGCGCCGACAGCAGTCGCCATCTGGCGTCCCTCGTCGATTGTCGCGAACTCGAACGCCGACGTGGGGTACAGAACCGGTGCCAGCGACGTCTCGCCCTCGCCGCGTCCGGCCAGGATCGCCGAAGTCTCCGGCTCGCACCCGGTGGTCTCTTCGTCAGCCATTCGATTCGATCTTCTCGAGGAACGAACCCAGGTGCCGGCCAACCTCGTCGGTCGCCAACAGGAAACCGTCGTGGCCGTCAGGGCTCTGGATCACATGATGGTCGCATCGGCCGCCCGCTGCACGGATCGCGTCCCGCAGGTCCTCCTGCTGGGCCGTCGGGTACAGGATGTCGGACGTGATGCTCAGGGTCAGGAACGGCACCGGCGCCAGGCGCCCCAGTGCCTTTTCCAACGAACCGCGGTCGCGGGCCACGTCGTGGAGGTCCATCGCCCGGTTGAGCAGGAGGTAGCTGTTGGCGTCGAAGCGGCGCACGAGCTTCTCGCCCTGGTAGTCGAGATAGGACTCGACCTGGAAGCGGTCCCAGCGGTCGAACACCCTGCGCGGGTCGACCATCTCACGACCGAAGCGGTCGCCGAACGCCGGGTCGCTCCGGTAGTGGATCTGGGCGATCGACCGGGCCACGGCCAGGCCCACATGCGGACCGTCACCGGGCGATGCGTCGTAGTAGTCGCCGTCCCGGAACCTGGGATCGATCGCCAGAGCCGTCCGTCCGGCGGCACTCCAGGCGATCTGCCAGGCACTGGCGGCCAGTGCCGTGGCGATCGGCACCACCGACCGCACCCGCTCCGGGTACATCACCGACCACTCCAGCGCCTGCATGCCGCCCATCGAGCCGCCCACGACGCCGAGCCACCTGCCGATGCCGAGGTGATCGGCGACCGAGGCCTGACAGCGCACCATGTCGCGCACGGTGACCACCGGAAATGCCGAGGCGTAGGGGCGCCCGGTCTCAGGATCGACCGACGCCGGCCCCGTCGATCCCTGACAGCCGCCGAGGACGTTGACGCACACCACGAAGTAGCGGTCGGTGTCGAGCCCGCAGCCCGGTCCGATGACGCCGTTCCACCACCCCGGGGTGGAATGTGCCTCGTCCACGCCGCCGTGGGCGTGGGAGTCGCCGGTCAGGGCGTGGCAGACGAGGACCGCGTTGTCGGCCGCAGGCGACAGTTCGCCCCATGTCTCGAAGGCCATCGTGATACCGGGGAGGATGCCGCCCCCCTCGAGTGCGAAGGGCCGACCGTGCCCGACGCTGTGGAATCGCCGGCCGCCGGCCGGGTCGCCCGGCTGCCAGGCGCCGGTGACGGGCAGGTCGGCCGAATAGCCGCGGGGGTGCAGCATGGCGTCGAGGGGAAGGTCGAGGTCGCGCCCCGCCGAGCCGTCGCCCGACTGCGTCTCGTCACCGCTCATGGCTCGTCCGTTCCCGATCTGCGGGGGGACACCTCCGGCCCGTAGCCGGTGGTTGGGCGCTGGCGCCTCCACCGGACACTTCGTTGCCCCGGCCGGTCACCCGACCCGGACCACATCCCCACCCCGTTGCCGGGGTGAGCGGGCACCTTGGGTGTCCGTCCCAGGTTGCCGGACCCGGCTTTCGGCCGGGCCGCTCGTGATGTTTCGGAACAGTGTAGGGGGTGGCGGCAACCGCCGGTCAGTTGATAACGGACCGGGATGCCGGATGGGCGCCCCACCACCAGTCGAGAAGCGGCGTCGAAGACACCCCGTAGGCCCCACACATCACCTTGCCGAACGCCCTCCACAGTTGCGGCGAGGCCATCCAACCCGCCTCGTGGATTGCCATCGCCGCCTCGGCACCCTCGTCCCAGGTCGTGCGATCGCCGGGAAGCGGCAGGTCGGCCACCAGTCGGGCGGTCAGGCGGACACGACCAGTCGAACGACCAGCCCCGGCCGCCGAGACCGCTGCGAGGGCGGAAACGGGTGGCGACGAAAGCGCTGCTGCGAGGTGCCAGAGGTCGGACGGGTCGGGCTCGACGGTGATGAGCGGCGTGAGCGGCACCGTGCCCCCCTCGGGGTCGACCATCGCCTCGACGATGCGGGTCTGCGAGGCGACGAGCACCTTCGGGCGTCTCCGCTCGTCGATCCAGGCGGCGACCCCCTCGTCAACGACGGCGGCCGGGTCGACCATGGGAGCCGACCAGCGGCGGCCGGCGAACCTCGCCTGTGACGAGCCCCAGCGGCAGTTCAGCGGATCGACGAGGCCGGTCGTGACAAGCGGTCGACCAGTTGCGACGTCCGCATCCTCGCCCACGGCGCCCACCAGCCCGTAGTAGTGCTGGCGGAAGCCGGCGGTCACCCGCGCCATGTCGCCTACGCAACCGTCGCTGCTCGGCGACACCATCGGAATGCCGAGCAGGCCTGCAACCAGCCCACCCCAGCCGACCGTTCCGATCGGCGCCGCAGCGACACCGGCCGGCTCGAGGTGGCGGTCGGCCAACAGCGTCACCTCCGAGGTTTCGGCCGGCGCACGTTCGAACACCGGTGCACACACGGGGGTGCGACCGTCGAACACACCCGAACGGTCAAGCCAGAGCGCGTCGAGCCTTCCGCTTCCGAGCAGGTAGCCGCGGACGGCCGCTGCATCGCGTGCCGACAACAGGGACTGTGGCTGGATGAGAGACATCCGGCCCCCCGGGGCCAGAAGGTCCGTCCCCAGGGCCAGGAACAGCCAGGCGGCATCCGTGTAGGCGCCCACCAGGTCCGGGAACCTCCTGCGCAGCTCCCGCCGACGGTCGGCATCGAACGCCGTACCCGAGCGCAACTGACCGAGGAACGGTGGGTTGCCGACGACCGCCCCGAAGCCGGCCCCCGGCGCTGTCGGCCAACAGGACCGACCCGCCACCAGCGGATCCGCCTCGACGACCCCGGCCACCCCCGACGGTTCGACCCCGGCCCAGCCGGCCAGGGCGCACCTCGTCAGGTGGACCGCCACGGGGTCGGTGTCGGCACCGAAGAGCCGGGTGGTTGCCAATTCACGCGGGTCGGCGCCCCGTTCAGCCAACCTGATGCCGGCGGCCAGCAGGAACACTCCGGCCCCGCAGGCCGGATCGACGACCGGTCCCTGCTCGACGGTCACCGCCACCAGCGAGGTGGCAACGTCGGCCGGCGTGTAGAAGGCGCCGCTGTCATGCCGGTCCGGCATCGACTCCTCGTGGAGGCGGCCGACTTCGGCGAGCCGACTCAGGTCGCCGGCAGCACCTGCAGCCCGGGCCGCCTCACCCAGGTGCCCGGACCCCGAGGAACCCCCCGGTCGGGCCACCGCAACAGGGGGTCGATCAGGCGGCGTCAGCCGCCGGGTCCCAGGCGGTCAGATCGGCCAGGCGGGGGTCGTTGGAGAAGACCTCGACGATCGGATGCTTCATTCCGAGGCGCCGCATAAGCTTGCGCACCTCGAGCTCCTCATCCCAGAGCACGAGGCTCACCACCAGGCCGGACTCGCCGGCCCGTGCCGTGCGACCGGACCTGTGAACATAGGTCTTGGCATCGGAGGGCGGATCGTGGTGGATGACCACGTCGACATCGTCGACATGGATGCCCCTGGCGGCTACATCGGTCGCCACGAGGGCCTTGATCCTGCCGGAGGAGAAGTCGCGCAACGACTTCTCGCGCTTCTCCTGGCGCAGGTCTCCGTGGATGGGTGCTGCGTCGACCCCCTCGTCCTGGAGTGCCTGGGCCAACTTGTCGGCACCCCAACGCGTGCGGGTGAAGATGATCGTGCGGTTGGACGACTCGATGATGGCGGCGGCCACCCTCACGCGGTCCATCCGGTGGACGGCGAGGAACCGGTGCTCCATCTCTGCAACGGTGGGTTCTTCGCCGTCGATGGCGTACATCGCCGGATCGTTCTGGTAGCGGCTGATGAGTCCGGCGGTCATCCCGTCGAGCGTGGCCGAGAACAGCAACGTCTGGTGCTCGCCCTCGATGCCGCGCAGGATCCATTCGACCTGTGGCATGAAGCCCATGTCGGCCATGCGGTCCGCCTCGTCGATGACGATCCGCTCGATGCCCGCCACGGAGAGTTCCTTGCGCTCGATGAGGTCGATCATGCGGCCCGGGGTGGCGACCACGAACTCGACGCCCCGCTTCAGGGCAGCGATCTGCTTCTCGATGGGGGCGCCGCCGTAGATGGCGTGGATGCGGATGCCCCGGCGAGCAGCCAACGGCTCGAGTTCGCGGCAGACCTGGACCGCCAGTTCGCGTGTGGGCACCAGGGCAAGGCCCGTCGGGCGCCCCGGCTGGGCCTTCGACAACAACTGTATGAGCGGCAGGCCGAAGGCCAGCGTCTTGCCAGAGCCTGTCTTGGCCTTTCCGCAGACGTCGCGGCCGGCCAGGCCGTCGGAGATCGTGAGGGACTGGATTGCGAACGGTGTCTCGATGCCCCGTTCGGAGAGAGCGGACACCAGATCGGCGTCCACGCCCAGGTCGGCAAACCCGGTGGTGGTCATGTGTACCTGTTCCCGGCAGCCTGGCCGCCGTGTTCGTCACCCGCAACGAAGAGCGGGTCACGTCACCTTTCTCCGGGTGACGAGGATGTCCGGGGCCGACACACCAGCGGTCGACTCTGCCCGAACGTTGCCCCCACCCTATCGGAACGGCGCCGTTCAGCCCTCCATGACCCGTCCGTCCCTTACAACGACCCCTTCTGCAGCCAACCGGCGGGCCTGATCCGCCTCCAGTCCGGGAACCAGTCGGCCCGTGGTGGTCACGACCCGCCACCACGGATGGCCCTCGTGGGTGCGCAGGAAGCGGCCGACCGCACGGTGCGCCCCGGGGAACCCCGCTTCGACCGCCACCTCCCCATAGGTGACGACCTCGCCGGGACCCAGTGCATCAAGCACCCGACCGATCGCCTCCTCGAAGGGGGTCATCGGTGTCCGGGGGTCAGGAATCGACGTGGCCGCCCTCGGGGAGCAGCCTCACGACGGGCACCGGTTCGGCGAACCCGCTGATCTCGAGATCGCCGACCGGCTCTATCTCGGAGTTGACGAGGAGCGACGACACGAGCGAGGCCGGCGCCAGGACCTGATGTGACTCGGCGATGTCGCAAAGGCGCGAGGCCAGGTTGACGGCATCGCCGATGTGGTCCTCGCCCTCCACCAACAGCACCGGCCCCTTGGCGATGCCGGCCCGCAGTTTGAGCGGAGATCCGCTCATGTCGATCACGCCCTCGATCTCGATGATCACCTCGACCGTGCGCTCCGGCTCGGTCCCGACGAGCATCGCTCCGTCGCCCAGCCACTTGGCGATACGGACGCCCTTCTTGGCTGCGATCTGACGAACCGAAGACTTGAAGGCATGCAGGACATCGAGCGCCGCACCGTCGCCCTCCGAGTCGATGAACGATGTGAAGCCCGAGAGGTCGATGAACGCGAAGGTGCGGTCGACCCGCTGGTACTCGTCACCCGAAGCGTTCCTCATGCTGCGTCACGGTAGTTCCGACCGGTCGCAGCCACAGCACCGCCGACGACGATGGCGACGAGGCTCATCCATATGTTCACCCGCACGCCGGCGACCAGCGAGGCGTGGTCGATTCGCAGGCTCTCGACCCAGAGTCGGCCCAGGCCGTAGCCGCACACCCAAAGGCCGATGAGGCGACCAGGCTTCAGCACGCCACGGCGGTCCACACGAACCAGGACGGCCGCAAGGGCCAGGTTCCACAGACCCTCGTACAGGAACGTGGGGTGGAAGGTCTCGACAGCCAGGTGGGCTGCCGGACGGTGGTCGGTGTCGATGCTCAGGCCCCACGGCAGGTCGGTGGGCCGCCCGAAGAGCTCCTGGTTGAACCAGTTGCCCCAGCGGCCGATTGCCTGGGCAACCGGCAGGGTCGGGACCAGGGCGTCGAGCACCTTCGGCATCGAGATGCCCTGACGGCGGGCGATGAGCACGCCGACGATGACCCCGGCGGCCAGGCCTCCCGGGATGCCGAGCCCGCCCTGCCAGACGGCAGGCACGTCCTGCCAGCGGCCGCGGAACTTCTGCCAGTCGGTGGCCACGTGGTACAGGCGCGACCCGATGAGCCCGGCCGGCACGGCCCAGACGGCGATCGTCGCAATGTGGTCGGCGGTGCCGCCCTTGTCCACCCACCGTCGCTGGCCCCAGGAGACGGCCACCATCACGCCGAGGGCGATCATGATGCCGTAGCCGCGGATCTCGAGCGGCCCCAGGCCGAAGGAGCCCGCCGAAGGGCTGGGAATCGCCGCGATCACGTCAGGGGCTCAGCAAAGCGGTCGGCGCCGAGCGCCATCAGGTCGTCGAAGCCGGCGGTCACGGAGCCGAGGCGACCCCGGACCAGCGGCAGGTGCTGTTCGGCCCAGAACCGGGCGATCACGACCTTGTCCGCCAGGGCAGGATCGTCGTCGCCCGCGTCGGTACGGGCCCTGGCCGCCAGCGCCAGTCGGGCGAGCAGCCATCCGCCGAGGAGGTCTCCGAACATGCGCAGGTAGGGCGTGGCCCCGGCCAGCGCATGGCGGGGGTCGGCGAGGCCGTGCTCCATGAGCCAATCGGTGGCCTGGCGGAGGGCGTCGAGACCGTCGGCCAGGCCGCTGCGGATCGAGGCGAAGTCGTCACCCGCCGCCGTCAGAGCCACATCGAGGCTGCCGATCTCGTCGAGGAGGCCCTTCACGACCGCTCCACCGCCCATCGGGAGCTTCCGGCCGACCAGGTCCATGGCCTGGATGCCGTTGGTGCCCTCGTAGATGGGCGAGATGCGGGAATCGCGCAGGATCTGGGCCGCACCGGTCTCCTCGATGTAGCCGTAGCCGCCATGCACCTGGATTCCGATCGAGGCCATCTCGACGCCGAGGTCCGTGCTCCAGGCCTTGGAGATCGGGGTGAAGAGCTCGGCCCGGTCAGCGGCCGCCTGCCGGATGTCGGCGTCAGAATGGCGGGCGGCGACGTCGTTGGTCGCTGCGTTGAGGTACAGCAGGCAGCGCATGGCGTCGACCGATGCGCGCATCGTGAGGAGCATGCGCCGAACATCGGGGTGTTCGACTATGGGCGATGACTCGCCCTTCGGGGCACCGACTGCGCGTCCCTGTCTGCGCTCGCGGGCGAAGCCGGCCGCCAGTTGAAGGGCCCGCTCCGACACGGCGAGGCCCTCGATGCCGACGCCGAGGCGGGCGTTGTTCATCATCGTGAACATGATCCGCATGCCCTGGTGCTCCTCGCCGATGAGGTAGCCCACGGCGCCGTCCCCGGCTTCGCCGTAGGACATCACGCAGGTCGGGCTGGCGTGGAGGCCGAGCTTGTGCTCGACGGATACGCAGGTGAGGTCGTTGCGATCGCCGATGCCGCCGTCCTCGTCGACGAGGTACTTGGGCACCACGAAGCAGGAGATGCCCCGGGTGCCCGGCGGGCTGGCGGGCGTGCGGGCGAGCACGAGGTGGATGATGTTGTCGGTCAGCTCGTGCTCGCCGAACGTGATGAAGATCTTGGTGCCGAAGATGCGGTGGGTGCCGTCGGCCTGCGGTTCCGCCCTCGTCGTGAGCGCACCGACGTCGGAACCCGCCTGGGGTTCCGTGAGGTTCATGGTGCCGGTCCACTCTCCGGAGACCATCCGCGGCAGGAAGGCCTCCTTGAGGTGCTCGTCCCCGAACGTCTGGATGGCGTCGATGGCGCCGACCGTCAGGAGCGGCCCCATGGTCCAGGACCGGCAGGCCGTGCCGAGCAACTCGGTCATCACGGTCTGGATCAGCGCCGGGAAGCCACCACCGCCGTAGTCGGGGTCCTGGGTCACGGCGCCCCATCCTGCGGCCAGGTACCGGTCGTAGGCGTCGTGGAAGGCCTGCGGGACCGTGACGACGCCATCGGTTACCGAGCAGCCCTCGGCGTCGCCGATGCGGTGGGTCGGAGCGACGACCTCCTCCACGAAGCGGCCGAACTCGTCGAGCACGCCATCGACGGTTTCGGGGTCCACGTGTTCGAAACCCGGCAGGCCACAGATGCCTTCCAGATCGGCGACCTCGCGCAGGACGAGGCGGATGTCGGCCAGCGGTGCCCGGTAGTCGCTCACGGCTTGCAGAATACCGCCGTAGCCACCCGCTGCCCGTGGCGGGCCCCGACACCTGACCCCCGGCGAGACCGCTCCCGTACACTCCCCGGATGACCGCCATCGCCCCCATCCGGTCCGGTATCCGACGATGAACGGGACGGCAGTCCGACTCCGCGGCCTCGACGAGTTGCTGTCGGACCGACGCCGCGAACTCCGGTCCCCGGAGGTTGTCATGGCGCCCCGCCAACTGGGCGCCGCACGGCTCACCCGCTACAGCTTCAGCCGCACCCTGCTGCGGCGGGCGGCACGCGAGGGCTGGCGGTCCCGCCTGGTAGAGCTCGAGATGGACGCTGAGGGTCGCGGCCACGCCATCTACCGCACCGAAATCAACGGTCGGGAGTTCGACTTCGTGGCCTTCACCACCACGATCGACGAGTCGCTCCACACCGACCGGGTAATCGCCGAGGCCTGGGAGGTGAGCGGCGCCCTCGTCGATGGAGCCGTCGACGCCGACTACCTCGAGGTGCTGCGCCGGGAGGTGCCACGCCAGGAGGACGCCCGCCTGGACCCGCGGGTCCTCGTCCTGACGCGCGGCAATCGCAGCGTCCGCTTCTTCGGCTACCTGGTCGACCGGTTGGCCGCCGGCCTCCAGCCTGAGGTCGACAAGGTGGCCGACGCGGGCTACATCCTGCGCAGCACCGCCTTCTACGGGAACGGCAAGTTCGGCATGCGCTCCTACCTCGGCTACCCGGAGGGCCACCCCCTGCGTGCTCCCTACCGGGCGCAGTTCCTGTGCGCCTGGTTGTTCCGGGAACTCGGCTACGACCAGGTCGAGTACTGCGCCGGCGTGCGCGGCGGCGACACCGCAGCCCGCTTCGGGGGCGACTGGCGGCACTACTTCGGTCTCGGCAACGCCACCGGCCTCGGGCTGGTCCCCTACGCCTTCAAGCATCCCCGGATCCTCAACGCCTGGGCCGGGGTCCGCGAACTGGCGCTCGCCAACGTCCGGGCGCTCCCCGCCACCCCGGAGCGCCTCGACGCCCTGCGCCGCTGGACCGACCGGGCGTTCGTCCACTTCACGACCCTCGGTGGTGCCGACCGGCCGCCGTGGCTGGGGCCGGCCTCGATCGCGGAACGGGCACGCCTCGTCCGTGCACGGATCGACGAGTTCGCCGACGGGCCCGCCCCGTTCGAGGCCCTGTACCGCTGGTCCGAGGACCAGGACGTCGAGACCGGCGAACTCGTCGTCTCGCTCCTCATCGAACTCGACGAAGGGCTCGACGACGACCTGGTCGACGACCTCCTGCGCGTCGACGAGGAGGTCGTGGTCGATCCGCTCACGACAACCGGCGACCTGCGGCGCCTGTTCGATGAGCGCTACCCCTGGCTCGATGACCTCGGACTCGACGGGACCGGCGAGGGGCACTACTGGTGGGTTATCTCCGACAACAGCGACGAGCCGCGGCGGGCCGAGCGCTCCGTGCTCTCACCCGACAACCACGATGTGGCGATCGACGTGGCCCGCCGTCTCCATGCCCTGCGATGCAGCCTCGACGAGCTGCCGGGAGACACCGCCGTCGGCACCCTGCTCGCCGAGCGCCCCCGCCACGGCAACGCCGTCCTGCGGCTACTCGGCAACGACCAGCCCTATGGCGAACCACGCGACAACGCCTGCGCCGCCGACTTCCTTCCGCTCGAACTCCAGCGCTTCCAGTTGGCGATGTACGGCATGGACAACTTCTCGCCGAAGTCCACCGACTGGCTGCGGGTGACGCTGTTCCAGGGGGCGCCCCGCATCGACGACCTCGGCCCCGACACGACCGACGACTGGGTGTGGCCGCCACGCCCCACGGAGGCTTCCCCATGATCATCGACGGCCTCCAGATCAACGACTGGAGCCGGCCGGTCGTCGAGCAGGTGCGCTCCGGCGGCATCGACGTCGTCCACGCGACCTGTGGAGTCTGGGAGGACATGGCCGGCACCTTGACCCGCATCGGTTCGTGGCGGCACTTCGCCCGCCAGAACGCCGACTTGGTCCGCATCGTCACGAGCGTCGCCGATATCGAGCAGGCCGCCTCGGACGACGTGCTCGGCATCGTGCTGGGCTTCCAGAACAGCTCGATGCTGGGCGACGACCCCGAGATGGCCGGCATCTTCGCCGACGTCGGCGTCCGCGTCATCCAGCTCACCTACAACATCGCCAACCACCTGGGGTCGAGCTGCTGGGAACCCCACGACGGGGGCCTGACGCGGGCCGGCCACCGCATGGTCGCCGCCCTCGACGACGCCGGCGTCCTCATCGACATCTCCCACGTGGGCAACGCGACCGGCCGTGACGCCATCGACGCCTCGGCCAACCCGATCGCCGTCACCCACGGCAACCCGGCCTCGTTCTGCGACTCGCCCCGCAACAAGCCCGACGACCTAATCCGGGCCCTCGCCGACCGCGACGGCATCATCGGCTGCACGCTGTACCCACTTTTCATGGGCGGCGCCGACGTACCCCGCTCCACCTACTGCCGGATGCTCGCCGACCTGGCCGACATGGTCGGCGTCGAACACGTCGCCATCGGAACCGACGCCGTCGTCGGCTGGAGCCCCGACGCCCTCGGCTGGATGCGCAACGGACGGTGGAACCGCCCCAAGAACCCCGACGAGGTCCCGCCGTTCCCGCCCTGGCCGGCGTGGTTCCAGGGCCCCCAGGACTTCCCCTCCCTCGCCGAGGGGCTCGACGAGGTCGGCTTCCTCCCCGAGGAGCGCGACGCCGTCCTCGGCGACAACTGGATGCGCCTGTTCGGACAGGTCTTCGGAGGCTGACGGGCCGTGGCCGTGACCGTCTCCCCGCGTGAGGTCGTCGACGAGGTGCACCGCGCCAGCCGGGCCCTGGGCTGCGATGCCGACCTCGCCGACCGGCTCGCCGTCGAGGTCGCATTCTGCGAGGTCCACCACGGAGGTGGAGTTGCCGCCTGGGCCGAGCTGGTCGCCACCGGCGACGGCCGGCTGGCCGAGGCCGCCCTTGCGCCGTTCCGGCTGGCGGACGCCGAGGTCGCGCTCCGAACCGACGGATCCACTCGACTCGACCTCGATCCGCCCGTCCCGCTGGCCGTGCTGGCCCGTTCGCTGTGGGACCTCGAGCGGCGTGGCGTCCGCTGCACGCCCGACCCCGAAGGGTGCCCGGGCACCGAGTTGCTCTCGACCCTGGAACTCGTCGCCCGGGATCCGGACCCCGTGGCCGGCGAACGGGTCGCCGAACGCTCGCAGGAGGCCCTGAACCACGGGGTCGACGTCGATGACGACCTCTGGCGGCTCCTGCACGACCGGGCGAGGGCGTTCCTAGTCGCCGAGTCGGTCCTAGATGCAGTGCACGCCGTCGGGGAGGGTGGGATCTGATGCCGACGGTCACCCTCGACGCCGTCGAATCGGCCTCCCGCCGGGCACTGGAGCGCCACGGCTGTCGGCCCGACATCGCCGCACACGTCGCCGACGCCGTCCGGGTGGCCGAGGGAAACGGGAACCGCATCTGCGGCCTCTACTACCTCGAGAGCTACTGCCGGCAGCTCGAGACCGGCCGGATCGCCGGGGACGTCGATCCGGTGGTCACCGTGGACCGACCCGGGGCGGTGCGCGTCGACGGACGGCTCGGCTTCGCCCAGTCGGCGTTCGCCGCCGCCCTCCCCCACGCCGTCGCCGCCGCTCGCGCCAACGGGATCTGCGGCCTCTCCGTCGAGCACACGCACACCTGCACCTCGCTCGGCTACTTCACCGAGCAGTTCGCGCGTGAGGGACTCCTGGCCATCGGCGCCACGAACGCCACTCCACGTGTGGCGCCACCCGGCGGCTCGACGGCGGTGCTCGGCACCAACCCGTTCGCCATGGCGGTCCCCGACGGCGACGGCGGCATCGCCTTCCAGTTCGACTTCAGCACCAGCGCCGTGGCGCTGGGCAAGATCACGATGGCTGCGGCGGCCGGCGAGGAGATCCCCCTCGGCTGGGCCGTGGACGCCGACGGCAACCCCACCACCGACCCCGATGCGGCACTCGCCGGCTCACTGGTCTCCGCCGGTGGCTACAAGGGCTACGGGCTCGGCCTCATGGTCGAGGTGCTGGCCGCCTGCCTGACCGGGTCGCGCCTCAGCGTCGACGTCCCGCCGCTCAAGGCGCCCGAGGGTCCACCTCATGACCTCGGACAGTTCTATGTGGTGATCGACCCGGCGGGCTACAGCGGCGACGGCTTCGCCGAGCGCCTGACCGCACTGGCCGCCTCCATCGCCGAGCAACCGGGCGCCCGCCTGCCGGGTGCCAACCGGGCCGTGCCCGATACTGTCGATCTCGAACCAGACCTCTGGGAAGCCACACAGGCACTCGCCACAGACTGAGAAGCCGCCATGGACAGCGCAACCGCGATCACGAACCTGTTGTACCGGTACGCCGAACTGTTCGACGCCGGCGAGCACGAGGCCTGCGCAGACCTGTTCGCCCATGCACGGATCATCCTCGACCCGGAAGCCCCCCTGGTGGTCGACCGCGACGGGATCCTCGAGGTCTGGCGGGCACTGGTGGTCATCCACGATGACGGAACGCCGCGCACGAAGCACGTCGTGACCAACCCGATCCTCGACATCGACGAGGCCGCCGGCACCGCCACCTGCCGCAGCTACTACACCGTGCTCCAGCAGGTCGACGACGGGCCGCTGCAACCCGTGGCGGCCGGTCGCTACCACGACCGCTTCGAACGCGTCGACGGCGAGTGGCGGTTCGCGGAACGCGACTACTCGCGCCTCGACCTCACCGGCGAACTCGGCGCGCACCTGCACACCGACCCGCGGGCCTGAGCGCCCCGACCGGGGGATCAGCCCTCGACGACAGCGGCGTGCGCCGTGACCCGCTTTGCTCCCCCGCTGTCGCCGGCCAGCCAGTGGCGACGGCACCTCAGTTCGTAGGTGACCTGGTGGTCGTCGGGGTCGTCGACGAGAAACAACTCGCCGTCGTAGACCTGGTCGCCGTCGACCAGGCGGGCGTTGTGGGTGGCCCGCCCCCCGCACCAGCAGCGGGCCTCAACCTGGATCTCGGCGGACTCGTCGGCCATCTCGAGGAGGCGCTTGGTGCCCTCGAACAACTCGCCCTGGAACGACGTGAGCAGGCCGAAGGCGAAGACGTCGGCGCCCAACTCGTCGACTATCCGTGCCAACTGGCCCACCTGGGCGGCGGTGTAGAACTGCGCTTCGTCACACACGACGTAGTCGAGGCTCCCATGACGTTCGGCCATGGCAAGCGCCAACTCGTAGAGGTCGAGGCGCGGGCCCACCTCGACGGCATCGGCCGAGACACCGAGGGCACTGGACACCTTGCCGTCGGCCCGGTCGAGTTGGCTGCACAGCAGGCCATTGAGGTTGCGCGACGACAGGTTGTGGTGGATCTGGAGGGCGAGCGTGCTCTTGCCCGACCCCATGGTCCCGTAGGAGAACCGCAGGCGGGCCATCACGAGCAACCGCTGGTGGCGCCGCAGTCGGTGCACACGTAGCAGGACCCGGCCCGCTGCATGGCGATTCCACAAAGCATGCAGAGCGGGGCATCGGCCGAGGAACCGGCCGACAGGTGGGCGGCGAACTGGGCGGCTGACGGAACCGACGGCGGATCGGGTGGCACATCGAGGCCCTGTGTCGTCTCGGTGGCGGACTCCTCGACACCGGGGAGCGTTGGCTGGGTGCGCTCGCCGGTGGTGAGGATGTTGAGTTCGGCCCGCTCCTCCGGGGTGAGGTACTCGACAGCCAGGCGCCGGAACAGGTAGTCGATGATGCTCGTGGAGATCCGCAGGTCGGGATCGTCGGTCATGCCGGCCGGCTCGAAGCGCATGCCGGTGAACGCCTCGACGAACGCCCGCAGTGGCACCCCGTACTGGAGGCCGTGGCTGAGCGAGATGGCGAAGGCGTCCATGATCCCGGCCAGGGTGGAGCCCTGCTTGGATACCCGCATGAAGATCTCGCCCGGACGGCCGTCCTCATACTCGCCTACGGTGACGAAGCCCTTGCAGTCGGCGACCCGGAACTCGAAGGTGAGCGACCGGCGGGACCGCGGTAGGCGCCGGCGCACCGGCTCGGCCGTGGAGACAGCTGCGACGGCCCCGGCGACGGCGGCAGCCGGTGACTCGTTGCCGGAGGCCAGGGGCTGGCCGACCTTGCAGTTGTCGCGGTAGATGGCGACCGCCTTGAGGCCGAGCCGCCACGACTCGAAGTAGAGCTCCTCGACGTCGTCGACCGTGACGTCCTCGGGCATGTTGCAGGTCTTGGAGATGGCACCGGACAGGAACGGCTGGACGGCTCCCATCATGCGGATGTGGCCCATGTGGTGGATGAAGTGATCGCCCATCGAGGTGGCGAACACGTCGGCGTGTTCGGGCAGGAGGTCGGTGCATCCGGCCACCGAGTGCTTCTGGTCGATGTGGTCGATGATCGACGCCGTTGCCTCGTCGTCGTAGCCGAGGCGTTCGAGTGCACGGGGCACCGTTCGGTTGACGATCGACATGGTGCCGCCTCCGACAAGGCGCTTGGTCTTGACCAGGCTCAGGTCGGGCTCGATGCCGGTGGTGTCGCAGTCCATGAGGAGGCCGATGGTGCCGGTGGGTGCCAACACCGTGGCCTGGCTGTTGCGGACCCCGACACGTTGGGCAAGGGCGCATGCCTCGAACCACGCCTCGCGACCGGCCTCGACCAGGACCGGCGCAGCCGAATCGTCGAGAAGCTCAGCCGCCTCGCGGTGCTGGTCGAGCACCCGCAGCATGGGCTCGCGGTTGGTCTCGTAGCCGGCGAACGGACCCATGCGGTCGGCCAGGCGGGCCGAGGTGCGGTAGGCGTGGCCGGTCATGAGCGACGTGATCGCCGCCGCCACAGAGCGCCCCTCTTCGCTGTCGTAGGGCAGTCCGAGAGCCATGAGGAGGGCCCCGAGGTTGGCGTAGCCGAGGCCCAACTGCCGAAACGCCCGGGTGTTCTCAGCAATCGGTTCGGTCGGGTAGTCGGCGTTGCCGACAAGGATCTCCTGTGCGGTGAACACGACCTCGACGGCGTGCAGAAAGCCCTCGAGGTCGAACCCGCCGATGGCGTCGGTGTCGGCATCGTGGTCGCCCAGGAACGACAGCAGGTTGAGGCTGGCGAGATTGCAGGCCGAGTTGTCGAGATGGACGTACTCCGAGCACGGGTTGCTGGCGGTGATCCGGCCGGTGTTGGCGGCCGTGTGCCAGCGGTTGATGGTGGTGTCGAACTGAAGCCCGGGATCGGCGCACTCCCATGCGGCTTCGGCGACCTGGTGGAACAGGCGGCGGGCCCTCAGGGTGTCGATAACCGAACCGTCTGTGCGGGCGGTGAGGTCCCAGTCGGTGTCGTCGGCGACCGCCTGCATGAACTCGTCGGTGACCCGGACAGAGTTGTTGGCGTTCTGGTACTGGATGGAGTGGGAGTCGGAACCGTCGAGTCCGACCTCGAAGCCGGCGGCCTCGAGTGCACGCAGCTTGTGCTCTTCGCGGGCCTTGCACCAGATGAACTCCTCGACGTCGGGGTGGTCGGCGTCGAGGACGACCATCTTGGCGGCCCGCCGGGTCTTGCCGCCGCTCTTGATGGTGCCCGCCGAGGCATCGGCTCCCCGCATGAAGCTGACCGGGCCACTGGCGGTGCCGCCGCCCCTGAGGGCCTCGCGTGATGACCTGATCCGGCTGAGGTTGACGCCGGCTCCCGAGCCGCCCTTGAAGATGACGCCTTCTTCGACGTACCAGTTGAGGATCGAGGTCATCTTGTCGTCGACGGAAAGGATGAAGCAGGCCGATGCCTGCTGGGGGGTGTCGGGTACGCCGATGTTGAACCAGACCGGCGAGTTGAAGGCGGCCTTCTGCGTGACGATCAGGTGCTTGAGTTCGTCGGCGAAGGCGTCGGCCTCGTCGTCGGCGGTGAAGTAGCCGTCGTTGCGGCCCCAGGTTGCAATGGTGTCGACGACCCGGTCGGCGACCTGGCGCAGCGAGGACTCGCGCTCGGGCGTGCCGAGCTTCCCCCGGAAGTACTTCTGGGCGAGGATGTTGGTGGCGTTCACGGACCATGAGGCGGGCACCTCGACCCCGAACTGCTCGAAGGCGACGGATCCGTCCCGGTGGTCGACCAGGCGGCAGTCGCGGTGCTCCCAGGCGGCGGCGTCGTAGGGATGGGTTCCCGCCTCGGTGAACAACCGCCGGATGCCGAGGACGCCACGTTCTGGCATCAGGGTCATGTCGTTGAAACCATCTTCCGCTCGATCACCTGTCCGGGTTGTTCCAACACTACGACCTTGGCATGCCCCGAATCGGGGACCAATGCCCCCGTTCGTCGCACCACCCTATGAAGGCCACCCTGTTGAGGGGAAGGGCATGAGCTGTGGAAATGGAGGTGGATGACCCCTGATTTTTCCACAGCCGTCCACAGGCCCCCACCAACCCCGACCGACCGGGTGACGGCTACCGTCGCAATGTGCAACAGGTGTTCCCACCCGGCGACGGAGGCGAGGCCGATCCGGTCGCCGTCTACCACGATGCCGAACGCCCCGCCCCTGCAGGCCGACCGTGGGTCCTGGTGAACATGGTTGCCTCGGTGGACAGGGCCACCGCCGTCGACGGACTCTCGGGTCCGCTGGGTGGCGACGCCGACCGTCGTCTCCTTGGGGTGGTGCGAGGCCTGGCCGACGTGGTGCTGGTGGGCGCAGGAACCGTGAGGGCCGAGGGCTACCGGCCGCCGCTGACGCCGGCCGCCGCCGTGGGCGGACGCAGGGCCACCCGGGGCCAGGCGGTGCGACCCCGGTTGGCCGTTGTGTCGGGCAGCGCCAACCTGGACCCGTCGGCGGCGCTGTTCGCCGACCGGGACCCGGATGACCCGCGACCACTCGTGTACACGTCTACCGACGCGGTGCCGGACCGGCTCAACGGGCTGTCCGGGGAGGCCGAGGTCGTGGTGACAGAAGGCGTTCTGGATGTCGTCGAGGTGGTGGCCGACCTGCACGACCGGGGCGTGGGCACCGTGCTCTGCGAGGGCGGACCGGGGCTGGTCGCCCAACTCGCCTCGGCCGGACTGGTGGACGAACTGTGCCTGAGCGTGTCGCCCCTGCTGGTGGGCGGCGGGTCGGGCCTCCTGTCGGGGGCACCCTTGGCGACCCCGATGTCGTTGCGGCTGGCACATGTCCTGACCGCCGAAGGCTTCCTCTTCTGCCGTTATCTGGCCTGCTGACGCTGCCCGAGTCAGCCGCCGACCGGCAGTTCGATGCGCTGGCCGGGCTGGAGCAGCGCCCCACCCGCAGCGGCGGTGAGGCGGTCGACGGTGTGGCGCACGTCGATTCCGGCCGGGGTGAGCCGCTCGGCGATGGCCCAGAGTGTGTCGCCGGGCTGAACCACGTAGACGACCGGCTCGCCGGCCGCAAAGGCCGATGCCCCACCGGGGACGCCGTTGACACGGCCCGCCAACTCGCCGGCGACCAGGGTGGTGCAAAAGACCGTGGTGGTCAGGACGAGTGCGGCGACCATCCGGCGCCGGCGGTAGACGCGGGTCGGCGTGACCCGGGACGGGACGGCGCGGAATGCGCCGAGGCGCTGGAGGCCCGCGGGGTGCGGTACGAAGGTCGTGGGCACCGTGGTCGTGGGTGCGAAGGTCGTGGGCACCGTGGTCGCGGGCACCGTGGTCGTGGGCACCGTGGCCGTGGGTGCGAAGGTCGTGGGCACGAAGGTCGTGGGCACCGTGGCCGTGGGCACCGTGGCCGTGGGTGCGAAGGTCGTGGTCATGGTTCTCATCCTCTCCCTGGGGTGTGACAGTGGCTGGATTTCCGGTGTATTGCGAGGGTGCTTGACATGGAACGCCTGTTCGGGGAACATGTGTGCGACGAACGTCCGTTCGATACCGTACACTCTATCGAACACCTGTTCGATGTCAACCCCCGACAACAGATGCACTGGGAACCTCCGAGAAAAGAGCCCAACCATGACCGGAACCACGCTCACCGCCCGCCAGCAGCAGATACTCGAGCTCATCGATCGCCATACCCGAGAACGGGGGTACCCCCCGTCAGTACGCGAGATAGGCGACGAGGTCGGCCTCACGTCGCCTTCCACCGTCCACTCCCACCTGGGCACCCTCCAGGACAAGGGCTACCTAAAGCGCGACCCCAGCAAGCCCCGGGCCATAGAGGTCTGCTTCGACGCGACCTCCGGCGCACCCGTACACCGTGGCACCGTGTGCCACGTCCCGCTGGTCGGCGATGTCGCGGCCGGCACCGACGTGCTCGCCCACGAAAACATCGAGGAATCGGTCCCCCTGCCCGCCGAGTTCACCGGCGAAGGCGAGCTGTTCATGCTCCGGGTCCGCGGCGACTCCATGATCGACGCCGGCATCTTCGCCGGCGACTTCGTCGTCGTGCGGTCCCAGCCCACGGCCGACGATGGCGACCTGGTGGTGGCCGGCATCAACGGGGAGGAGGCCACCGTCAAACACTTACGGCGCGACGGCAGCCACATCGTGCTCCGGGCAGCCAACCCCGACTTCCAGGACCTGCGCTACCCGGCCGACGAGGTATCGGTCTTCGGCCGCGTGGTCACCGTCCTGCGACGGCTCTGAGCGCCGGTTCCCCCTCCCCCTCCGGGGGGTCGGCGCTCAGACGCCCCTCTCCAACAGCGCCCGCAGCGCCGCATGGACCGCCTCGAGCGAAGACCTGTCCAGGTGCTCGTCGGCCATGTGGGCAACCGTAGGGTCGCCCGGCCCCAGGTTCACCGCCGGCACCCCGTGCTCGCTGAAAAACGCCACATCGGTCCAGCCCAGCTTGGCCCGAACCTCCAGCCCCGACTGCTCCACGAGCCCCGCCATGAGCGGATGGCCGAGTCCGGGGGCGGCCGCCGGCCCGTGGTCCACAAGCTCGACCGAGTCACCGTCGTCGAGGAACGGTGCCAGGACCGCCCGAACATGGGCCTCGGCCTCGGTGCCGCTGCGGTCCGGTGCATAGCGGTGGTTGACCTGCAGCACCACCTCGTCGGGGACCACGTTGCCAGAGATTCCGCCATCGACTGAGACGGCCTGCAGCGCCTCTCTGTAGCGGCAGCCATCGACCTCGGGCTCCCGGTGCCCGTAGGCCTCGAGCGCCACCAGGATGTCTCCGAGCCGGTGGATGGCGTTGCGACCCATCCACGGCCGCGCCGTGTGCGCCCGTATGCCCCCCAGCCGGACCTCGAAGCGCATCGTGCCCTGGCATCCCGCCTCGATCGCCCCGCCCGTCGGCTCGCCCAGGATCGCGACATCTCCTTCCAGCAGTTCGGGTGCCTCGGCGAACAACTCGGACAGCCCGCTGTGTTCGCGGGCGACCTCCTCACGGGCGTAGAACACGAACGTCACGTCCACCGCCGGCTCCGGAACGCTTCGGGCCAGCTCCAGCATCACGGCCAGCCCGCCCTTCATGTCGGCCGAACCCAAGCCCCACACAGTGTCGCCGTCGATGCGCGCACGCGTGCCGTCGGATCCGGCAGCCTCGGGAACCGTGTCGGTGTGCCCCGCCAGGATCAGCCGGTGTGAGCGACCGAGCCCGGTCCGGGCGACGAGGTTGTCACCGACCCGGTCGACGGTCAGTCCCGGAACGGCACGCAACCCGGCCTCCAGGTGCGCCACGATGGCCGCCTCGTCGAAGCTCGCCGACGGGATGTCGACGAGTTCGGCAGCAAGGGCCAGGAGATCAGTCATGGTGGTGCCTCGGGCTGCGGCTCAGGTGGTGACGCCGTGGGTACGCAGGATCTCGGTCAGTGCCGACTTGTCGTGGCGCTCCCCCTCCTCGAGGCGACGCAGCACCAGGACGCAGGGCAACCCGAACTCGCCACCCGGGAACGACCTCGGGCGGGCAGCCTGCACGGCCACGCACCAGGGCGGAACCTCACCGCGACCCAGCTCCTCGCCGGTCTGGGCGTCGATGACCGGGATCGAGCCGGTGAGGACGGCGCCGGCGCCGAGCACCACGCCGTCGCCCACCCTGGCTCCCTCTGCCACGATGCAGCGACTTCCGATCAGGCACTCGTCGCCCACGACCACCGGGGTCGCATTGGCCGGTTCGAGCACTCCGCCGATGCCAACACCTCCCGAGAGGTGCACGTTGCGGCCGATCTGGGCGCACGAACCCACGGTGGCCCAGGTGTCGACCATGGTGCCGTCGCCCACGTAGGCGCCGATGTTGACAAAGCTCGGCATCAGCACCACACCAGAGCCCTGATAGCTGCCCCAGCGGGCCATGGCCCCCGGCAGCACCCGCACGCCACGGGAGGCGAAGTCGCGTTTGAGCGGGATCTTGTCGACAAACTCGAAGGGGCCGACCTCGGTTGTCTCCATCCTGGCCTGCTTGAACAGCAGCAGGATTGCGAGTTTGAGCCACTCGTTGACGACCACGCTGCCGGGACCGGGTTCGGCCACGCGTGCCTCACCGCTGTCGAGTAGTTCGATCGCCTCGTGGATGGCGGCGTTGGCGTCGGCATCGTCGGAATCGAGGGATTCCCGGTTCGCCCAGAGCTGTTCTATGCGGTACTGCAGGTCGGACATGGTCGACAGGCTACCGACCGGCCCCCCTTCGATCGGGACGCTTTGTCCCCCGGGGAAGCCGGCGTCAGTAGCGGCGGACGCGTTCGGCGACGAGGTCCAGGCGGTCGTCGGTCGCCACGGCGGCGACGCGGACATGGCCGGTGCCACCCGGGCCGTAGAACTCGCCCGGGCTCACCACGATGCCCAGCGTCCCGGCCAGCCGGTTGATGAGGCCCCAGGCGTCACCATCCGGTGCCGCCACCCAGAGGTAGAAGCCGCCTGCCGGCAGGGTCGCCTCGATTCCCAGGTCGCCCAGGATTCCGGCGAGCAGTTCCAGGCGCCGGTGATAGCGGCCCGCCTGGGTCTCGACGTGGGCCTGATCGGAGAGCGCCGCAGTGCCGGCCGCCTGTGCAGGCCCGGGGATCATGAAGCCCTGGTGCTTGCGGACCTCGCGTAGGTAGTGGACCAGTTCGGTGTCGCCGGCGTAGTACCCGACCCGCAGGCCGGCCAGGTTCGAGCGCTTCGAGAGCGAGTGCACGGCAATCACCCCTTCGGAGCCGTGCTCGAGCACCGACCGGGCCGGGCCGTCCCAGGTGAACTCGACATAGCACTCGTCGCTCAGGACCGGAACGCCCCGATCCCTGCCCCACCCCGCTGCTGCTCCCAGGTCTTCGAGGGCACCGGCCGGGTTGCCCGGGGAGTTGACCCAGAGGCAGAGGGCACGACCGGCATCGGCCTCGTCTATGGCCGACAGGTCCAGGCGCCAGTCGGCGTCGAGCGGCACGGCAAGGGCACGGCATCCGGCCAGCTCGGCGCCCATGGCGTAGGGCGGGTAGGAGATCGCCGGGTAGAGGACCGTGTCCCGGGAAGGATCGCGGAGCCGCAGCACCTGGGGCAGGCCCGTGACGAGTTCCTTTGATCCGATGCAGGCGCCCACCTGTGCCGGCTCGAGCTTCACGTCGAGGCGACGGTCGAACCAGCCGCAGACAGCATCCAGGAGGTCGGCGCTGCCGACCGAAGGCGGGTAGGAACGTGCAGTGTCGGTTGCGGCAGCCAGCGCATCGGCCACGACATCGGGCACCGGGTCGCACGGCGTGCCCACCGACAGGTCGACTGCGCCTCCGGGGAGGGCGCCTGCGACGGCGCGGGCCTCGTCGAGCAGGTCGTACGGGTAGGGCGGTGGCACGAACCCGCCGGACCGTCCGGTGCTCACTTGGAATCCAGCACGATCGACCCGTCGCCTTCCTCGGCGAACTCGGCAAGGCGCCCCACCGAACCCTCGTCCAGGCGCACCCTCAGCCGCCAGCCGCGCTCGTCCGACGACTCGTCCAGGACCTCGCCCTCACGGTGGGCCATGGCGAGCGCATCGCCCCGGTCGAACGGCACCACAAGGGACACGACCCGGGTGGAGGCCCGCAGCCGTCGGCCGATGGCGACCAGCAGGTCTTCGATCCCCTCGCCGGTCATCGCCGAGACCGCCACGGCGTCCTCCTCCCTGGCCGCCAGGCGGGTGGCTGCCACCGGATCGGCGTCGGCCTTATTGAAGGCGTAGAGCTCCGGAACCTCTTCGGCGCCAATCTCGCGCAGGACTCCACGGACAGCGTCGATGTCGCCGAACGGGTCGGGGGCGGAGGAATCCACGACATGGACCAGCAGGTCGGCGTCGACAACCACGTCCAGGGTCGTACGGAACGCCTCGACCAGTTGGTGGGGCAACTTCCGGACGAAGCCGACCGTGTCTGTCATGAAGACCGCCTCACCGCCGGGCAGCTCGAGGCGCCGTGTCGTGGCATCGAGCGTGGCGAAGAGCCGGTCCTCGACGAGCACGCCGGCGTCGGTCATTCGGTTCAGGAGCGTCGACTTGCCGGCGTTGGTGTATCCGACGATTGCCACCGACCGGTTGCTGGTGCGGCGGCGCCTCTTGGACTGGGTGGCCCGGTTCTGCCGCACGCCCACCAGGTCCCTTTCGAGCTTGCGGATCCGCCGCATGATGCGGCGCCGATCGACCTCGAGCTGGGTCTCGCCGGGGCCCCGGGTTCCGATGCCACCGGCCTGCTGGCTGAACGTGCGGCCCGAGCGGCGCAGGCGGGGCAGGCGGTAGCGGAGCTGTGCCAACTCGACCTGTGTGCGGCCCGCCAGGCTGCTGGCGTTCTGGGCGAAGATGTCGAGGATCACAGCGGTGCGATCCAGCGCCGACCTCTTCAGGATCGTCTCGAGGTTGCCCTGCTGGGCCGGGGTGAGCTCGTTGTCGAACACGACGGTGTCGGCGTCGTGGTGCTCGGAGAGGTCGCGTATTTCGGTGGCCTTGCCGCTGCCGACGTACGTGGCGATGTCTGGGGCATCGCGGTGCTGGAGCACCCTGGCCACGGGGTCGGCTCCGGCCGTGTCGACCAGGCGGGCCAGTTCGTCCATCGAGGCGTCGACCTCGTCGGGGTCTTCTCGGCCCAGTGCCACACCCGCCAGCACGATGCGCTCACGGAACGCACGGTCGATGAGGCCGCTGCCGGCACCACCGAACTCGCCGAAGGCGCCCCGGTGCGACGCCTCGCCTGGAGCTTCTGGATCGCCTTCGACGGGTTCCTTCGGAAAGTCGTCACCCACGTCCGACCTCGTGCTCCCCGATGTGGACCGACGGACCGGTCAGCCGGATCGTTTCGGCCAGTTCGACGACGGCGCTGCCGCCCGGCATGCGCACCTCGACCCGGTCGCCTACGAACCCCCACGAATGCGCCATGTGGGCGGCAGCACAGGCACCGCTGCCGCAGGCCTTCGTGAGACCGGCGCCCCGTTCCCACGGCCGCAGTCGGATCGTGGCCCGGTCGAGGACCTGCACCAGGTGGACGTTGCACCCCTCAGGTTCGAAGAACGCCTCGACGGCCGGACCCACGGCCCCCAGGTCCACGGCATCGACATCGTCGACCTCGATGACCAGATGCGGGTTCCCCATGTCGACGGAACCACTGCGGCCCGACGTCGGACCGCCGAGGTCGATAACCAGACGGTCGATGCCGGGACCCTGCCCGGCGGAACCCATGTCGACGGTTGCCGTGACCTCGGTGTCGTCGGGACCGCCCACGACGACGACCCGGCGCCTTCCGGCTGCCGTGTCGACGGTCAGGTCGAGATCCGTGGCACCGGTGGCCCGTGCGACGGCCTGCCCGAAGCAGATCAGGCCGTTTCCGCTCACCTCGGCATGGCTGCCGTCGCTGTTGACCAGCGTGAAGTTGAGGCCCTCTGCGGAGCCGACCCACGGCGTGCCGAAGACGAGGCCGTCTGCGCCGATGCCGCTGACGCGGTCGCACAGGCTCCGCGCCAGGTCGGAGGCGTCGGACGGCACCCCGTGGACGAGCGCCACGAGGAAGTCGTTGCCGAGGCCGTGGTGGTGGGTCAGGTGCACGGCGCCATTCTCGCCCACAGGCGATCCGCCACCGCGCCCGGTTCCGCTCCGTTCATGCTGCGCACCCATCGAAGGCCGCGAGCAGGTCGTCAAGTACGTCCATCGGCTCGTCGTCCACGTCGAGCCACGTGATTCGGGGATCCCGCCGGAACCACCTCTCCTGTCGGCGGGCGAACCGCCGCGTGGCGGCCACCGCCTCCTCCACAGCCTCGTCGAGCGTGCACTCGCCACGCAGGTGCCCCGCCAGTTCCCGATAGCCGAGCGCCTGGGCGGCGGTCTGCGACAGTCCATCGGATTCGACCAGAAGGCCGGAAACCTCGTCGAGGAACCCATCTTCCATCATCCGGTTGAACCGTTCGGCTATGCGCCGGTCCAGCAACGCACGCTGTACCCGGAGACCGACCTGCGTGAACGGGGTCTCGGGGTACTCCTCGAGGCCCGGCCCGAACGACGAGAAAGGCCGCCCGGCTCCCAGCGTGACCTCCAGCGCCCGGATCACCCGCCTGCGGTTCGTCGGCTCCATGCGGCCCGCCGCCACCGGATCCGAATCCATGAGGCGTCGATGCAGGTCCAGCGTGTCGGGCTCTGCCTCGAGTTCGGACCGCACCTCCCCGTAGCGGCCCGGGATCTCGAGATCGTCGACGACGGACCGGATGTGGAGCCCGGTGCCACCGACCAGGACCGCCCGGCTGCCCCGACCCGTGATCTCGCCCAAGGCAGCCAGCGCCGCCGCCTGGAACATCGTGACCGTGAACTCGTCGGAGGGGTCCGCCAGGTCCAGGAGGTGGTGTGGAACCTCGGCACGCAACTCCGTAACCGGCGTGGCCGTGCCGATGTCCATGCCCCGGTAGACGGCCATGGAGTCCATCGACACCAGCTCTACCCCCGGGCGCCTGCGGGCGACCTCGAGCGCCAGCGTCGACTTGCCCGATGCGGTGGCCCCGATCAGGACCAGGTGGCCGTTGGCGTGGTCTGGCACCGCTGTCGGTCCGGACTCAGGCCGAGGCGACCGGTATACGGCGGCGATGTCGCGGCGCCGTCGTGATCTCGAGCAGTTCGCCGTACAGGTAGTGGGTGCCGGCACCCGTGATCCGCACCTCGGCGTAGGCGCCTGTACGCAGGCCGTCGGAACGGGGCACGTGAACCAGCTTGTTCTGGCGGGTGCGTCCGGTGACCTTGTCGGGCTCGCGCTTGGAGGGCCCCTCGACCAGGATCTCCTCGATGCGTCCAATCCTTCCCTTGTGACGACGAGCAGACGAACGGCGCAGGACCCGATGTAACCGCTCGAACCGTTCGACGCATACGGCGTGGTCCACGAACTCGTGCGCACGGTCGGCTGCCTCGGTGCCGGGCCTGGGCGAGAACACGAAGGCGAATGCCGAGTCGTATTCGGCTTCGGCGACAACCTCCAGGGTCGCCTCGAAGTCGTCCTCGGTCTCGCCCGGGAATCCGACGATCACATCGGTCGAGACGGCCAGGTCGTCGATGCCGGCCCGGGCGGCGGCCAGACGGTCGAGGTAGCGCTGGGCGGTGTAGCCACGGTGCATGGCGGCCAGCACCCGGTCGCTGCCCGACTGCAGCGGCAGGTGCAGGTGTTCGCACACCGACGGGGTCTCGGCCATGGCGCAGATGGTCTCCGGGCGGAGGTCCTTGGGATGAGGGCTCGTGTAGCGGACACGTCCGATGCCATCGACGGCACCTACCTCGCGCAGGAGGTCGGCGAACAGCGGGCGGGGGCGACGGCGACCCTCCCGAACCCATCGTTCGCCGGCCTCGAAGGCATCGGCAGGCCCGGCGTCGATCGACCGCAACCTGCTGGTGAGGTCGCGGCCGTAGGAGTTGACGTTTTGACCCAGCAACGTGACCTCGGTGACCCCGTCTGCAGCGAGGTCCTCGACCTCGGCCACCAGTTCGCCGAAGGGTCGGCTGATCTCTGGGCCCCGCACTGCCGGGACGATGCAGAAGGCACACGAATTGTCACAACCGACCTGGATGGTGACCCAGGCGGTGTGGTCGGCGTCTCGCCTGGTCGGCAGCGCCGACGGGAACGCGTCGGCATCATCGCGCACGGTCTCTTCGAGGATCTCCATTACGGGGCCGTGCCTACGGGCGTGGGCCAGCAACTCGGTGGCACGGTTGACGTTGTGGGTGCCGAACACGACATCGACATGGGCTGCCCGTTCCTGTATGAGTTCACGGTCCTTCTGGGCGAGACAGCCGGCCACGGCGACCTGCAGGCCCGGTCGCTCTTCCTTGAGGGCCTTGAGGTTGCCCAGGGCGCCGTAGAGCCTGTTGTCGGCGTTCTCCCGGATGCAGCAGGTGTTGAGCACGATGACGTCGGCGTCGGCCTCTGAGGCGGCTTCGACCATCCCGTCGGCCTCGAGGAGGCCGGCGATCCGCTCGCTGTCGTGCACGTTCATCTGGCACCCGTAGGTCCGCACCGCATAGGTGCGGGCGGGGGAGACGGATTCGGGTGCGTCCGTTTGCGTGGGATCCACACCGAACAGGCTACGGGCCGGCTGCTACGCCGGGTGTCGGACGCCGGGTGCAGGCAGGCCGCCCTTCGGGGCCGGGCGCCGGCCTACCCGGTGATCTGCGTCAACTGTCGAGGCTGATGGGCAGGTCGTCGGCTTCGCTGAAGGCGCCGTTGGCGGCGGGATCGCCCGTGATCTCGCCGGTGGCCTCGTCGACGACCGGGGTCTCGTCCGGCTCGACCGGCTCGACCGGCTCGACCGGGTTGACCTCGCGCCAGATCCGATCGCTGATCTCGACCATCAGCTCGGGGCTCTCTGCAAGGAACTTCTTGGAGTTCTCGCGGCCCTGGCCGAGCTGCTCGCCGCCGTAGGTGTACCAGGCGCCCGACTTGTCGACGACGCCCAGGTCCACGCCCAGGTCGAGCACCGAGCCCTCGCGGCTGATGCCCTTGCCGTACATGATGTCGAACTCGGCCTGCCGGAACGGCGGAGCGCACTTGTTCTTGACGACCTTGACCCGGGTGCGGTTGCCGACCATCTCGACGCCGTCCTTGATGGCCTCGATCCGGCGGATGTCGAGACGGACCGACGAGTAGAACTTGAGGGCCCGACCACCGGGCGTGGTCTCGGGCGAGCCGAACATGACGCCGATCTTCTCGCGCAGCTGGTTGATGAAGATGCAGATGGTCTGGGACTTGTTGAGGTTGGATGTGAGCTTGCGCAGCGCCTGCGACATGAGGCGGGCCTGGAGGCCCACGTGGGCGTCGCCCATCTCACCCTCGATCTCGGCCCGGGGGGTGAGCGCCGCCACGGAGTCGATGACGACCACGTCGAGGGCCCCGGAGCGGATGAGCATGTCGGTGATCTCGAGGGCCTGCTCGCCGGTGTCGGGCTGGGAGATCAGGAGTTGGTCGACGTCGACGCCGATGGCCCGGGCATAGACCGGGTCCATGGCGTGCTCGGCGTCGACGTAGGCGCAGATGCCGCCGTTGCGCTGCGCCTCGGCCACGACGTGTACGGCGAGCGTGGTCTTGCCCGACCCCTCGGGGCCGAAGATCTCGACCACCCGCCCGCGTGGCAGGCCGCCGATGCCGAGCGCCAGGTCCAGCGCCAGCGCCCCGGTGGGGACGGTGTCGATGGACATCGAGCCCTTGTCGCCCATCTTCATGACGGCGCCGGTGCCGAACTGCTTCTCGATCTGGGTCAGCGCCAGGTCGAGGGCCTTGTCCCGGCCCTCGCCGTCGACGTTGGTGACGGGTGCGGCCCCGGTGTTCTTGCGGACCTTGCTCATCGTGTGCTCCGTTCCTTCGCCGGGATATTCCCGGTTCTGTTGGCGTGGTGGATCTGTCTGATCGATTGGGGGTGACCCTACGAAGGGGGTGTGACAGTGGGTTCGGGTGGACCCTCCGGTGGCCCGAATGACAACAGTGTAAGTGCGAACAGACGTTCGATGCAAGCATTTCCGACAATCCGGTACCGTCCGGGCATGAACCGCCCCGATGCCGAACCCGAAACCACGCCTGAGACCGACGAACAACTGCGAGAACGCCTCTCCCCGATGCAGTTCCACTGCACCCAGGAGGCCGGCACCGAGCAGGCCTTCACGGGCGAGTACTGGGACGAAAAGACCGCCGGCACCTACCGCTGCGTGGTGTGCGGCGAAGCGCTGTTCGACAGCGACACCAAGTTCGACTCGGGCTCCGGTTGGCCCAGCTTCTGGGAGCCGGTCGCCGACGGGCTCGTCGACAACCACCGGGACACGAGCCGGGGCATGGTCCGCACCGAGGTCACCTGCGCTTCGTGCGGTGCCCACCTGGGCCACGTGTTCCCGGACGGCCCCCAGCCGACCGGCGATCGCTTCTGCATGAACTCGGCGTGCCTCACCCTCGACCCGCGCGACTCCTGATCACCCGAGCCTGAACCTCTCCAACGTCTCGTAGACGGCGCCCTCCGGCAGGGTGCGGCTGCGCACCAGGCACACCTCGCCCACCTCGAAGCTCCCGGCGACCGGCGTGCCGGCAGTCCCCGGCGGCACCGGCCCCTTCGACCTCGCCAGCGTGAGATGCCCGGTGAACGCCCGGTCCCCGGGGGGCTCCCCCACCTCGTCCGTCGCATCGACCACCGTCGCCGCCAGTCTGTCCAGCCCGGCCACCGGCACCATCACGATCCGGTTCCCCAGCAGCCGGGTCGCCGGTCCCGCCTCGGCCTTGCGGCCGAGGACCGAGGATTTGAGTCGCTCTTCTTCCCGGAGCACACCCACATCCCGACGAGTCGGGAGTCGCCCTACCCCGGCGGTGGCGATCTGCCGATGGAATATTCGCACACGCTGGACCCGTTCGTCGCGTTTGGCGCGATTGCCGCGACCACCGAGAAGATCAAGCTGGCGACGGGCATCGCGCTGATTGTGGAGCGTGACCCGATCATGCTGGCGAAAGAGGTGGCGACGTTGGACCAGCTCTCGAATGGCCGGGTAATGCTGGGCATCGGTGGCGGGGGGAACCGCGAGGAGATGCGGAACCACGGCACGGAGCCGTCGAGTCGCTGGCTTCTGGGGCTCGAACGCGTCGAGGCGAAGCAGGCGG
>JACKQG010001425.1_pt1 | contig 33120 bp, 27 predicted proteins | sample 8237621 | NCBI WGS metagenome assembly JACKQG01 (sample SAMN15677084, study PRJNA649215) | marine metagenome | biome: marine; feature: Black Sea; material: saline water; isolation source: suspended particulate matter (SPM) from the Black Sea western gyre | collected 2013-06-09/2013-06-10 | depth...
TCATATTTATTATAAAAGTTAAAATTTGTTTGCACATCTTGTACAAAATTAATATGTTAGATACTACATTGTCCCCATAAATGTATGGAGCTTTCTTATCTTTTTCATTAACTTGCTAAACTCTTTTGGCGTCAACGCCTGATCCTTATCCGACAATGCTTCTGGTGGATTATGATGAACTTCAACAGTTAAACCATCAGCCCCGGATGCCAAGGCTGCCAGACTCATGGACTCTATCAAACTGGGTTTGCCTGTAGCGTGTGATGGATCTACAATCACCGGCAGATGCGTTAGTTCTTTACTGGCAGGTACCGCGCTTAAATCTAATGTATTTCGGGTGTACGTTTCAAAAGTCCTGATACCACGTTCGCACAGAATTACATTTGTGTTTCCTTCATTCATAATATATTCTGCACTGCCTAACCATTCAGCAATCGTCGAATACATGCCGCGTTTCAGCAGCACCGGCTTATTGACCTTTCCCACTTCTTTGAGCAGGGAAAAGTTCTGCATATTGCGCGTCCCAATCTGTAAAACATCAGCAAATTCGCAGACCCAGGTTACATCACGCGGATCAAGTACTTCAGTAACGATAGGCAATCCGGTCACATTTTTTGCTTTTTCTAAAATTTTAAGTCCTTTAATGCCAAGTCCCTGGAAAGCATAAGGCGAAGTTCTTGGTTTAAATGCGCCGCCGCGTAACATTTGCGCTCCGGCTTCTTTCACCTTTTGAGCGGTAATCATTACCTGCTCTTCGCTTTCCACACTGCACGGACCGGCAATGACAACCAAATCCTTTCCTACCTCAACGTCGTCAATTTTAATAATAGTCCGTTTTTTATCTTTTGATCCGACAAGTTTTAAGTTTTGCATTTGTTAGTTTTCTTTCTGAGAAGTTTGAATTATCATTATATTTGTATTCGACCCAATACAATATTTTTAGCATCATCATGACCTTTGCATTTTCCTTGTTTTACTTGAGATTCCGCTATTTGAATATCTGTTAATACTTCCAGTTTTTTTAAAAGTGTTTCATATTCTTTAGCATCCATCATTACAGCAACATTTTTTTTTGTGCTGAGTCATAACTAATTGTCGCCTTATTTTTCGTATTTTTTAAAAAGCCGTGGTACATGCACCTGAAATTCAGATAATGGCTTAACATCTTCATCTATTAAAATTCTTTACATATTCTTACTTAAGTACATTAATAATCAGGATTGAATATAATGTACGAAACAAAGCATAAAAAGTAAAGCATTTTTTGTACTGTTAGCAGATGTTTTATAAACAGACTAACAGTAATTTTTGCTATCAGAAAAAGTATGTGAAATTTGTCAGATTGGAAGGACAATAATTGTGGAACGACATAAATTCAGGTCAGCCTTGATGTATATGTGAAAAAATGTAAAATGAAATACGCTAGCAAATAATAAAACTCAAAATAAGCGAAACTCTTTGAGATTTTATTTCAAATAAAATAAACCTCCGACAGGTTCTAATCCTGCAGGAGGTTTATGCATCAGGAGGTTGATGATGTCAGAGAAAATCCACAATTGTATTTACCCCGCATTATTCACAGTCTGTATTTCCTTATATTTAAATGGTAACTGTACAGGCATCATATTTTCAAAGGTAGCGGGATTGATAGTATTTTTTTGCCAATGCAGTTAATCACTTGCTTTTGCATTCCACACTAACAGTGCCAACACAACAGACATAATAGCAGCGCTAACCCAAAAGATTTTTACAACGCTAAAATCGTATGTTTCTACTCCATTAACAATAATTTTATGATTGTTTATTAAAAATCCACTCACAACATCCTGAATACCGGCGCCGTAGAATCCCCATCTCCAACCTAAAAAGCTAACAATGAAAGCTACAACAATAAAAGTAATAGCTTTGCCCAAACCATGGCTGGCGCTCCAGATGCCATAATAGGTGCCCCGCTCTTTATTGCTGAACCAGCGGGATAAAGACACAACACCAGGTGCAGCTCCCATTGCCTGGAGCCACCCATTCATTCCCCATAAAATAGCAAACACCAAAAATAAAGACGTAAAACCCAGGATCAAGTTTACTAAAGCTGACAACAACAATCCTGTCGACATAAATCTTCTGATATTGCTCCTATCCGCTAAAAAACCATTGGTAAATTTTCCGATGGCATACACAAAAAACAAGGCTGAACCAATAATTCCCAGTTCCGATTCATTTAAAATTCCAGCATCGACAATAGGTTTTTTTACAACACTCATACTTAACCGGCAAACATAATAAAGGCTGTATCCAAGAGTAGCTGATAAAAACACGGACAAACGAAGCTTTTTATAAGTTGCTTTAATTGATGTTTCATCAATCAGCACCGGTTTCGCAGGTGTCACTCTATAGAAATTTAATATTCGTCGAAGCATTATATTCCACATCGTTTAATTATATTAAGTCCAATTATCTTAATTTTTTAGATTCCAGGTAATTCATTAACAGCACAGGGCGATCGGTCTGAATCATATTTGTTCCTTTACCGACAATCCATCCGTAACTTCCTTGAATATCATCAATTGCACGGTTATCATCATGTCCACCATTTAAGCTTGCCCACAAAGAATTAATCCACACGCGTGAACCTTTATCTTTTATTAAGTGGAAATTATCAATAATTTTTGAAGTATCCATTTTGAACACAAATTCAAAAGCTACTGAATTTATCTCTTTCTGATAGTCACTAATTATCTTTGCCGCATTTGGTTCATCAAGAGACACGATTGGCATAAAGAAAACCTTATCCAGATATTTGCCAAAATCACTCCGGACTTTTTCTACCGGATATTTTCCTTTCATAATCACATGGTCAACTGTGGCGGTCTTTTCCAACACCTTGTAAGCTTCGGCAAAGTTATCATAGCACTTATCGAGGTTGACCATGATCTTGCCTTTTGCGGTGAGCATTGCTTCTTCCAGGGTGGGAATTTTATGTCGTGTGACCCGCCCCAGACCATTGCGTAAATACAGGATTTTGACTGAGTCCAGCGTCCAATCTGTTATCAGCCCTTTTCCATTAGTCGTACGGTCTAGGGCTTTATCGTGCATGAGTACCAATATTGAATCTTTTGTCATCCGCACATCAATTTCTACCATATCGACGCCCATTTCGATGGCGTTTTGTATTGCTTGCAGTGAATTTTCCGGTGCATGGCGCCAATCACCACGGTGGGCTACTACAATAACTTCCTCATTCCGGGAGTTTTCCAAAGTATTGATAAAATCATTAATTCGATTGTTTTTACTCTCAGTATTAACACAACCTGAACATAACAGCAAAAGAACAATTAGATTTCTCATAAATAGTTACCAATTATATTAAAGGGGAAACAAAAAACTGTCTCCCCTTTGTATTTGTATTTTTAGTATTTAACTCTAACGCCAAGTGTAATGAAACGGCCTGTTTTACTGAAAGCAATATTTCTATCCTTAGTTTCAGCATATCTATATGATTCATTGTCAAGCAGATTTAAGCCATTAGCAACCAGCAGGATGTTGTCAAAGATTTCGTATTGTAAATTAGCATCAAGCTGACCATAGGCATCAATGAAATTACTTCTTTGGGTATCTGATGCTCGAACCTCATACAAGTATTCATCTCTCCACGAATAGGCCAATCGACCACTAAACTTCCCTTTCTCGTAATATCCAATGATATTGAAAGAATGTTGAGATTGCCCGGGAAACAATGTTTTAACCACTTTTCCATTAAATGGAATTTGTGATTCACCATCCGAGTATGTATAGTTTATCAATGTTCCAAATCCATCTAAACCATCTGAAAACAGGGTGAATGGAGTTTGCAATGATATTTCAAAACCCTGAAAGAACGATGACTCTCCGTTAACAGGTTGAGTAACCGTAAACGGAGCATTACCGACTTCTTCACCATTGTCATTCAGAAGAGATCCTACATCAATAGTTTTTTCTTCTGTTACGCTTACGATAAAATTATCAACATCCTTCCTAAAGTAAGTAAATGATAATAAAGCTCCATCTGCAAAATACGATTCAAGTGAGAAGTCAAATTGAGTCGCCATGAATGGTTTTAAATTGGGATTCCCAAGTTTTGCTGTTCCTCCGCCGATAACCGGCACGGCTGCGCCGGGTGCAACAGTACCACCGGGAGTAAGGCTTGACAGTGTCGGACGTGTCATTGATTTTGACACTGTAGTCCTAAATAACAGGTCATGCGAAAGATTAAATACTGAATTCAAACTGGGCAGGACTTCTGTGTATGAGTTGGTTTGACTGACCGGCATCCCATCACCTAAGAATCCGTCTGAAGTTTGATTTGTTGAAACCAGTCGAACACCTAAATTTGCCTGAAACCATTCATTCCCTGCATCAGCCCGGATATACCCGGCTGTTGTTTGTTCGTCAATCGTAAAAGTACTTATATAGCGTTGGGGAATTTCAAAATTTGCTCCACATATTTCCGGATCAGCAAAAACAGCATCGAAATCCGTCACGAACCAATCCCTGACAATCGATGAATTATCGTATTGACCAAAAAAATCATCGACTGGGAAACTTGCAGCAATAGCATCGCTAACAGGAAGTGGGTTACCTGCTGCATCTTTTGCCGTAAAACGACCGTCGTATCGCACGTTTCCTTTTTCCCTGCTGCTTATTCTGCCTCCAAAACTGATTTTTCTTAACAGATTGATATTAAATGATTTTGACAAATCTAATTGACCTGATGATTCCGTATCAGTTATATCGTCATTGATAAACCTGCTTTGATTGTGCCTGAAATCGTCGGGATTCGTAAAGTCTGTATTTTCTGGAGATAGTCCGACGAAAATATCATCGCTGAAATCGTAAGTAAATCTGTCAACTGCATTATAAACAGCGCTGAATTCTCTGGATTCTTTTGTGGATTTGGAATGTCCCAGTTTAATTGATGACTTCCAACTGTCAGTAAGCTTATAACCGGTTTCAAAATTCAAAAGGAGTAAATCCTCTTCGGATGGTGTAAATATGTTTTCACTTCTGGAAGAAACATTGCCGTATGCAGCCTTCCTTGCGTAGCCGGTATTATCCACAGTAGCGCTGACCGGAGTGGACCTATCTCCGTTTAATAGTCCGTCGATTGAATATCGGGTTCTTTCTTCATCAAATTTTGCATAGGCTATATCAAAATTGAAATCTAATCTGTCATTAGGTCTATACTGAAGCGCTCCTGTAAGTCCTAATCTTTTACGATCCTTCATTTCAAGAACATATCTGGGGATAAACGGAATTTCCACATCATTGTGATCTATTGTTCCGTCCCCTCCGATGTCATAATCATGAAAAAGAAGATATCTTAAGCCTTCAACATTGTCTTGTCTTAAATCTGATTGTGAATATGACACACTACCAAGTACACCTAATTTTCCGCCAAACAGTTGATTATTACTAATCAAACCGGAAATTCTCGGAGTGGCTTTTTCTCTGAGATCATTCATGACCCCTTGACTTGAAAATGCATATTGCGTTCCTTGTTTTTTTAAATCAAAGGGTCGGGCAGTTCGCATATCAATAGCAGCGGCAAGACCACCTTCGGTAGTACTTGCATCTTGACTTTTCTTAATACTAACATTATAAAAAAGTTCAGAAGCAAACACATCGAAATCAACTTCACGACCGGAATTCCCTGAAGTTACTGTTTTGCCATTGATGGTAACTCTAGTAAATTCAGGTGCCAATCCTCTCACACTTACTTGCTGTCCTTCTCCGAGTACACGATTGATAGTTACACCGGGTATTCTTTGTAATGATTCGCTGATATTTAAATCCGGAAAATCGCCAATATCTTCAGCAGAAATTGCATCAAGAATACCAACGGATTCTTTTTTTTGTTCGATTGAGTTTTCTAAACTTGCCCTGATCCCTATTACCTCAACTACATCACCTGAAACCGCTGCTGCTTTCAGAGCAAAAGACAATGCAACGGTTCCATCTACCTCAACCTGTACATTTGTTTTTTCTTTCGTTTCATAACCAATAAATCGTGCTCTAACAGTATATGTACCAGGTGGGATAGGAAATGAAAACTTTCCTTATAAATCTGTGGCAGCGCCAAAAGTTGTCCCAACTACTATCACATTGGCGCCTGAGAGTGGTTCACCATCTTCACTCAATACCACACCAGTAATTTTCCCTGTTGCTTGTTGTACTCTTGATTTTTTAGTCAATATTAACCGATTCCCTCTCGTGATCATTAACTCAATGCCGGTACCAGCTAACACAACATCAAAAGCTTCCTGAACTGTCACAGCTTTTAACTGTTTTGTAATTCGTTTATTTTCTGGAATGAAATCTTTACTATAAGATAACTTCATTTTCACTTTTTCAGCGATTTTAACAATAGCATCTTCTAAAGGGATATTATTGAATTCCAAATCAATTAATTGGGTCATTGAATTTGAATCCAATTTGCTCTTTTTATTTAATTCTTTTGAAGAATTCATTGACAGAAGAGAATTATCTGTCACTTGAGCAAAAACAAAAGTTACCATTAAAAGCGAAAGAAACACGCCTCGAATAAAAAATTTTACTTGCATATTTCGTCTCATCTCCTTACATTATAAGGAATTAATTTTCGTTCGAGCCTGTGATAAATGCGTTTTAATGCGATTTTTTAATTTTTGGAATCCCTACAATTCCTTTCGCACGATTCGTGTTTTCACAGGCTTTTTAATTAGTAATAAAAACTGTACAATTATACTTATGTCATTTTCACCTCCTTCCGACCTTAAAGTTAAACATTATTGTAACTGTTCAGATAAGAAAAAAATGCCACAGAGTCACAGAGTACACAGAGAAAAACCATTTTACAGATCATGGTTTCAGGCTGCAAGAATCAAATTTCACCTAAACATAATATTTTTAAATACTCATATTTTTATCAGTATTATTTCTTTTTGGACTCTGTGTTCTCTGTGACTCTGTGGCTGATTAGTTACATATTATTAATTATGTGAAAAAATTACATTATGGTTTTCACGGGTATAGTTCAAATCCAAAGAAAGTACGATGATATTCAAGATTTCATCCAGGCTCTCATTTTTGAAAGAAGCAGTGAGATGTCGTGATCCCAACGTTGAATCAGCTAATTGGCAATCTAAATTGTACCAGCGCTTCAAATGAACCATAACATCGCTCAACCGTGTGTTATCAAAGATCAGTTCGTTTCTGATCCATGCCAGGTATTTATCAGTATCCACAGTTTTAGGAGTTGATGGTGCGCTTCCCTGTGTCAGGCTGCTCATCTGGTTTTTTGTAAGAATAGTTTTTTCACTAAAAGCAGAATCGTTGGATTGAAATGCAACCTTACCTTCTGCAACGATCACCCGGACTTCTTTATCCGCTTCCCAGGCGTTTACATTAAACGAAGTTCCCAAAACACGCACTTTTGCTTGTGCGGTGTTCACAATAAACGGCTTGTCAGGATTGGGGACGACTTCAAAATAGGCTTCACCGTCCAAATATACTTCCCTGGATTTTTCCCAGGATTCAGGAGAGAACCGTAACTTACTGGCAGCGTTCAGTTTTACTTTTGTACCGTCGGATAAATTAATTTTAACCTGCTGCCCGTTTTCGGTGATAATCTCCTGTTTTCCTGAATCGGAAGCTGCGCCATTCAGAACGCCAAAATGGTTCAGCGATAAATAACCGCTAAGAGCAATTAAAGCGAATACGGCTGCAATTCGGAATGCCGCAGCAAATGATGAGCGACGTCCCCATACCTGTTGTTGCTTCTCGAAACGAGGAGTTGGAGGACTCATGGGTAAAATTCGAGTATCTTTTGAGATCGCTGCTTTATCGGAAAAGTTCTTCCAGGCAGCTTCCACATCCCAGGCGACCGGTGACTTGCTGGATTCAGTCCAGACTTTTTTCATAGAATCAACAAACCGGGCATTTGATGGTTCTGTTTTTTTCCAATCTTCCATCTCTTTTTTTTCATCGTCAGAACATTCGCCGGCAAAATAGCGGGCAAACTTCTTCCAATCGATTTGGTTTTTCATTTTTAAAAAGCCTTTCAAATTAATTAATAAATGTATGCATGCATGCATTAAGGGGGTGGGATAAAATAAGTTATTCATTTTGATCTCACAAGTCATTATTTATCAGTCTTGGGAAAATTTAGAATGTCCAAGTTATTCTATCCAACCCCTAAAACAGAAACTGTTTCTATAATAATAAACAACTGAAACTGGTTTTACCCCTACAAATATTTTGGTTAGTGGTGGATTGGTGATTGGTGAGTGGTTTGTAGTGAATTGAGTTGGGGACTGGTGATTGGTAAATTGGTGATTAGTGGATTAGTGATTGGTTAATTAGTAAAATAGTGATTGGTAATTGGAAAAAGGTGGATTGTTGAATTTAATTGTTGATATTATGCTTCTTAAACCAATCTCCAGTAACAAATAATAAATACCAATAACAAATAAATACCAATCACCGATAACCAGTAACCAGTAACCAATCACAAAAAAGGTGCAAGAATTCTACGGAGAGTTTTAAGCGCTCTGCCCATTTGGGTTTCTACGGTTTTGATGGAAATATCCAAATTGTCGGCGATATCGGTGTAGGTCATACCTTCCTGGCGATTCAGGTTGAAAATTAAGCGGCATTTTTCCGGCAGCTTGTTTACAGCGTAGGATACGGCTTTATGAAGCTCTCTTCCGTGCAGTTCATCTGCGGGTGTGATATCGGATTGAATTTCTACAACCGCTTCAGAATCGAATATTTTTTGTTTTCTGGTTTGATGTTTCAAATAATTTAAGGAATGGTTCTTTGCTGCTTTGTACAAATATGACTTGATAGTACCGTGAGGTTTCCATTTTTCATGATTCTCCCAAATTTTTAAAAAAATATTCTGGACAATTTCTTCAGCAGCTTCTGTCGATTTGGTGTACTGATAGACAAAGCCACACAAACTGGCGTAATAAGTTCGAAACAGCGTTTCAAAAACAGAAGCATCACCGTTTTGAATACTCTCTATCCATTGACCGTTTTCAATTGGTTGTTTTTCTTCTGGGAGTTGTGATTTAAATTTGAGAATATTCATGATGTAAAAATGTAATGGAAATGTTGGAAAATTGCAAGTGTTTTTTTCTGAAGTGATTGTCTATATTCTTTTATTGCCACGAAGACACGAAACCACAAAGAAAAAAACAATAGAAGTAAATATTACTATTGATTGATAACACGAAACGTTTTCAGAATTCATTTTACTTTATTTTTTTGTGCCTTAGAGCACTCTTAAAAGTGCTTCGCCTTATTGATAAAAATTTATAAATAATTCATTAATACTTTTTCTACCCGGGAATAAAACGCTATTTAAAATTGTCTAATAAACGAAAAAAGAAAAAATTAAACTTGAGAATTTCAGGAGCCTATTATGAGCCAAAATACACATCAAATAAAATCTAATCAAATCAAAAGTGATGACCTGGCATTTTCTGCATTTTTGAGAATGAAAGGTTATCAACTCATCAAATTGAATCAGAACAAATCAAAGAGCAGCTTTACATTTGAAATAGGAAAGGAAGATGCTCAAGGATTAAAAATGACATTCATCAATAGTAGTTTTTTAACTTATTATAATGAATTGAGGAATTTGAAAAAATTAATTTAACGGAGGTTCAAAATGAAAAAATTAATTAATCTTTTAAGCGTAGCCACATTAGTGGCATTATTGATTCTGAGTTTAAGCAACGATCTATTTGCCCAGCGCCAGAGACCAAATCGAGATGGAGGTCGTCAACATCCAGCCTTCGGACAGCAACATGGCGGATTCTGGTCAGAATTAAATGAAGAACAAAAACAGGCTTTGCAGCAGAAAATCGAAGAGCTGCGCGCCAGTGGGGCTTCACGGGAAGAAATCCACGCAGTCGTTGTTGAAATGCTGGAAGGCTGGGGGATTGAAGCGCCGGAACGTCCTGGAGATGGTCAGCGAAACAAACGTTTTGGTGGAGGAAGAGATGGTATTTTTTCTCGATTAACTGAAGATCAAAGAAAAGCTGTTCACGATAAAATCGAAGAACTACATGGTCAGGATGTTTCCAGAGAAGAAATTTCAGCAGCTATTGCCGAACTGCTTCAATCATGGGGAATCGATGTTCCTCAAGATTTTGGAAAAAGATTTGGCAGAAGAGGGCATCACGAAAATCCGCTATTTGCTCAATTAACGGAAGAACAGAAACAAACAATAAAAACCAAAATGGATGAGTTGCGCGCACAAGATATTTCACGTGAAGAAATTACTGCAGCTATTGCCGAATTGTTAACCTCCTGGGGAATCGATGTTCCTGAAAATTTTGGAGAAAGGTTTGGCAGACGAGGTCCGCAAGGGAATCCATTGTTTGCCCAGTTATCAGAAGAACAAAGGAAAGCGATTCAGGGTACAATTCAGGAACTCCGCAGCCATGAAGTGCCCCGGGAAGAAATCGCTGCCGCAGTAGCTGAAATGCTGGAAGGCTGGGGGATTGAAGTACCCGAAGGTTTTGTGGAAAACTTTGGCAAACATAGACCACGATTTCCTTTCCCCGGAATCTGGCAACAACTTTCTGAAGAACAGAAACAAGTCATAAAAGACCTGACCGCCACCATGAGAGAAAACGGCGCAACACGAATGGAAATCCGCCAAGCAGTCCGGGAAAAACTGGAAGAGTTCGGTTTTGAATTACCTGAAAGAGGTAAGGGACAAAGACCGGGGCAGCCGGAACCTCATAAACAAGGAAAATTGGAAAAACAAGGAAAAGGTCAATTTAACGCTAAAAATTATCCCAATCCGTTCAACCCGGAAACCAATATTCAATACACGCTGCAAAATCCGGAATATGTAAGCTTGAAAATTTACAATATGCAAGGACAGCTCATTCGATCATTGATCAGTGAAAATCAAGGCGTTGGAGATTATTCGGTAAAATGGGATGGTACCAATGATACTGGTACGAAAGTCGTGTCCGGTGTGTATATTTATAAGTTGAATGTTGGAAAAGATACATTCAGTGAAAAATTAATGTTGATGAAATAAGATGTTTTGTTCGGGATCAATGAAAGGGCAGTTAATTTTAAATTGTTGCCCTTTTTTTTATTAAGATGGGAAAAATTTAAAATCGATTCACTACCGGACACTTTTTAAATTGTGTATAGAGAGCCTGTCATTCCCGCACCACAGGCATTCCCTGCGGTCATACCACAGGCACTTCCTTCGGTCGCATGTTTTTAGCGGGAATCTCCTAAATATTGATCAAATGGATGCCCGATAGTCCGCAACTGATAACGCCATATGGCATGAAAAAAAATAAAAAATAAGCCATATGTCGCTATCACAGTTTGTGCCATATGCCACATATTGTATAGTTCAGTATGGTGTGTCATATGGCACAAACTTAAGGCGGACGACATGTAGCTAACTAATTTACAGCCCTGACATAAAGCAACTATCTCATAGTGTTTTATCTTTGCAACAGGATATGGAAATTTTCATATTTAATTGCTTTTTACTTAATCGCAGAAATTTTTACTGCCCATGCATAATCACAGGGTGGATTCTTTTGAACAGATTCCGGTATCTCAACAAAGAAACCATTTCCCACAGGCTCCCAATTCAAAGTACCTTTGACCCCCAACATCGTTAATTCCACTCCTTTTTCCGGCTGAATTGATGACAACCAAATTTTTGAAGGCGGTGTTTTTTCTTCATTACCTGCCAAATAGATGGCGTAAACAGAGCCGTCTTTCTTTTTAGTTAAACACACCTTACCTTCTTTGTATGGTGCGATGGCTTGGGTTTCATAAATGGCTTCGCTGTTAACCTTCATCCACTTTCCCATCTCTTTCAATAATTTGTACGCGCCATCGTGCCAGGTGCCATCGGGCCCCGGCGCAATATTGAATAATAAATTTCCGCCTTTTGCTACGATATCAACCAACAAATGCACCGCTTCTTTTCCTGATTTATATTTTGCATTTGGCACCCATGACCAGCCGCCGCCGGCAATTATGCAGGACTCCCATGGATAAGGCAGTTCTTTGTCTGGTACACGATTTTCTGGTGTTAAATAATTTTGGTTTTTGCCTTTTACAGCGCGGTCAACCACAATCAATCCTGGTTGTTTTTCCCGGACTTTTTCTACCAACTCGTCCATACGGATATCCTGGTTAACAATGGTGTTTTTTACGAAACCTGACTTGAGTCTTTGAAGCTGTTTCCTGTAAAATTCTTTCACTTCTTCTGTTGAAGTCTTTGCCACCCATCCGCCGTCCAACCATAAAATATCCACTTTGCCATAATCTGTCATCAATTCCATAATCTGGTTGTGGGTAAACTGGACGAACTTTTCCCAACGTTCAGGATATTCTTCAGGATCATAATTAACATTTCTGTCCATTGGCGGGAAATACGGATGCCAATAAAATCCATTATGCCAATCCGGTTTTGAAAAATAAGCGCCTGTCCACAATCCCTGTTTACGGAATGAATCGAAAATCTCTTTTGTTACATTTGATTTTTTATGGGAGTGAAAAGGTGTTTTTTTACCAGTAATTTTATAATCCGTTTCTTTGCTATCAAACATGCAAAAGCCGTCGTGATGTTTTGTTGTAAAAACAACATAACGCATGCCGGCATCTTTCGCTGCCTTTGCCCATTTGTCGGGATCAAATTTTACCGGGTTAAAAGTTGTCTGCAGGTTTTCATACTCTTTTTTATACTCAAAATAATTATTGAAATTTTCGCCCTTAAACCGCCGGCACCAGCCATGATCTTCGGGACATAACGACCATGATTCCACAATACCCCACTGGCTGTATGCTCCCCAGTGCATGAGCAGTCCAAATTTCAGACCCTGCCACTGTTCAAGTTTTTTCAAAACCAGCGGATCAGTTTCAGGTACATAATCCGTTTCATGATGTTGGGCGAAAAGTAATCCATGCAGCATAATCGTTACAAAAAATAACATAGCTATTCGTTTCATTTGTCCTCCTACTGGTTAGTATTTAAAAAGTTATTTTCTTGCACTTTGGAAAAAAAATATCGACTTTGATGACAACCGCAAAATATTAGGTCGAGATCAAGATCGAGATCAAGAAAAAAATTAAATGATTTTTCTTGATCTTGATCCCTGTGCTCGAAGAGTATCGACACCTGTACCCGAAGGGTATTGATCTTTTCTTGTTGCAATAGTTGTCTCAAACAAACGTATCATTTCAGCATATAGAGATTCTGGTTTCTTCAGATTGGGTCATCAAACCAATGGAAACTTATTATGAAAATAATCCAGCATAACACGATAATTCTCCAATGGTATGCCTTTAAAAATGGTATTGCTTGAACTGTAAATATAGCCGCCTCCTTTAGGGCCATACGTGAGCGCGTATTCAGCTGATTCAATAATTTTTTCGATGGGGCCATATTGCACTGCGCCACAATCCACATTGCCCATGAGTGCAATTTCCCCATAGGTCAATTTTTTGACTTCCGCAATGTCCATTCCAGCCAAAGGATCGATTGACTGCAAACCATCAGGACGGATATCGAGGAGATCATCCATGATTGGCAAAAGATCGCCGTCTGTATGATAAATGACAGGTACACCGTTTTTTTGGATAAAATCAACCAGTTCTTTTAGATACGGAAAAATGAATTCCCTGCAATGTCTTGGTGAAATAAACGGCCCCTGGTTATGGGCGATATCGCTGGGTACGACAATAAAATCACAGCCGGCATCGATAAGACGTTTCGCCCGATCCAGTGAAGAATCCATGAGTGAACGCGCCCATTCATGCAGTTTTTTTGGATTTTCATAAAGATCGACCGAAAACTGCATATAATCAGAAACCGTTTCAATACTGATACACGCCCCCCAAATCATGCTGGCGATGGGAATATCGTCACCCAGTTCTTTTTTCAGAAAAGGAAAAAACTCATACTCGTGCGAAGGACTAAAAGAAGCCACTGCATCCCATTGAAAGGCTTCCACTGTTTTCGCATAAATTTCAGCGCTTCTAACAAAGAGAATTTCCTTCCCGCTCGTTGAAGTTGCCTGCTGCCACTCTTCCTGCGTGACTGCCTTTAATCCAAAGGCTTCTTCCTCCAATTCAAAATGCAATTCAAAATGTGGCGGTCTGTCCGGTTCTTCAAATTTAAGCGCTTTGAAAAACCGCTGTCGTTGAGTTAGTGGTTTTCTTGTCATTTTCAATTACTCTCAATTTTCTGAACATCTTCGCGGTACAATTCAATTGGGCCTTTCAGCAATACAGCAATAACTGTCACCTGCTCATCCAACACTTTTTCAGGAACATCGATATAAATTAATCCCGGGACTGAACTCCAATAAGCCTTCATTTTGATATCCCACGCGAGTTTAGTCCCGTTACCAACAATCCATATTCGGTTGATCTGATTTTTAATTCCCTTCAGCACAACAGACCCATTGGGTTTGTGAGGCAGATATAAATACAAAATTTCACGATTTTTTGAGAGTGCAGTGGCACCGTAAAAATGATCTTTGGGAATACCGGCTCGTGTACCATAAATTGCTTCTTTATGTTTTTGAGTCCATCTGCCTAATTCTTTCAGAATTTGAACTTGTTCCTTTGGAATAGTCCCGTCTGCTTTGGGCCCAATATCCAGCAACAGGTTGCCGCCCATCCCAATGCAATCAACCAAAATGCGGATGACTTGATTGGGTGTTTTGTAATTGTGGTCATTGTGTTGAAAGCCCCATGAATCGTTCATGGTCATGCACAGTTCCCACCACAGGCTTTTGGGACGCGTCACTGGTAAACCTTGCTCCGGCGTGGCATAATCACCATAGCCCTGCAACCGGGAATTGATGATTACATTTGGATTCTTATTAAGCAGCATTTCCCGGATTTCTTTTGCTTTCCATCGTTCAGCGCTCTGCTCCCAATCGCCATCAAACCAAACCAGGTCAGGATTATATTTTTTCGATATCTCTTCAATTTGTCCCAGGTTGAACTTAACAAAATTAGCCCAACGCAACGAATCATTCTCGTATCGTTTTTTATTTCGCAAATGATTCGGATAATCCATGTGCGACCAATCCAGCAGTGAATAATACAATCCAACTTTCAAATCATTTTTACGCAGCGACTTGACCAAAGGCTGAATCAAATCCTTACCAACAGGAGTTTTATTTACAACATTCAAATCACCATACTTACTATCCCAAAGCGCAACGCCATCGTGATGTTTGGAAGTCAGCACAGCGTACTGCGCTCCGCTTTCTTTAATCAACTTCACCCATGCTTTAGGATCATAATTTTTTGCAGTGAAATTGTTTAGTTGTTTCATATAATCATCGTAGGTGATATAACCATTAAAAAATGACCATGACTCATCGATGCCGTTCACCGCATAAATGCCCCAATGGATAAAAATCCCTAATTTAGCGTCCTGAAACCATTGTAAGCGTTCTGCTTTTTGTTCCGGTGTTTCAGGTTGTTCTGCAAAAAGGTAAACATTCAGAAAAGTCATAATCATCAGAATCAAAATTGTTATTTGGTTTAGTCTGTTCACTTACTACTCTCCTTAAATTAAAAAATATTTAATCTGTACAAATAATTTTTCTTCGTTTTCGCTTCAATCATAACACAAATAAATCTTAATCATTCCTATAAACAGGATAAATATCCCTGGGAATATTCTTATAATCCAGCGTAGCCAAATCTGCAGGCCCCCAGCCAGGAGCATCAACCTCAATAATTGCTCCTGCAAATCCGGTTTCATGATAGCCTCTCCTAAAATGAACCCTGGATTTTAGTACAATTATCTCGAGACTTTCAAGATTTATACCCAGTGGTTTAAAAATGTTGGTGTCGGTTATCTGCATTAAATGTTCAGTCAGAATTACAAAATTATTTTCACCAAATTTAATTACAACAGAAGCATCGCGTCTGTATTCACCAATAAAAGTAATCTTGCCTTCAATATGGACTGGATTACCAGCAAACTTATCCGAATAGCCACCAACATCAATGCTGATTTTATCGCCGACTTTGTGATTAGCTAATATCTTTTGAATAGCTTTTTCATCACGGAGTGTAGTTATGCAAAAGTCCTTTGCTACCTGACTGATCAATTCTTCAAGTATTTGTGAAGAACCGCCTGTCCTGTCGCTGTGATCGGCAATCACCACAGGAATCTTTCCATCCTTAACAGCCTTGATAGCCAATGCTACACCTTCTCTTGTTTTGGGCAGCTTTTTTCCAGCGAATTCCTTTCTCACCCGCCAGATGTAATCAGACATATCATTTGCGATTTTGTCAGCCAATTCCTGATCGTTATTGGTAACAACCATCACCGTAGCGCCAACATCAGGCACATCAGCATAAGCGAATCCAAACGCCACCGAGACATAAACATCTTTAATTCGGCATTCCCAGCGGCGGGCGCGCTCCATAATGTCCATGGCAGGAGAAACTCCAGTTCCCTGGAAAACACTGGGCGTAATGATCCCTGGTTTTCTGGTTGCCATAGTTGGTTTATAGTTTCCGCGAATAGTATTAATCATAACCCTGGCACAGCGCTCACCTTGTAGTGTCGTATCGTAATGCGGGTATCTTTTGACAATAAAAACAGCATCAGCAGCATCCGAAAGTTCATGATCTACATTGCCATGAAGGTCTAACGTTACCATTATCGGAATATCACCCACAACTTTCCGAACCTTGCGGACAATTTCTGCCTCGGGCTTGGGAATGCCAGTAACCGCCATGGCACCGTGAAGCGACAGAAAAACGCCATCAAGGGTGCCGGCATTTTTTAATTCTTCGCAAAATATATTTGTGTATTTGTCAAACACTTCTTGGGTATTCCAGCTTCCAGAAGAACCACCGCGTGAACTTCGGGGAGAAGTAAGGGGAACCAGTTCAATGCCGCCGAATTCTTCACACATCGTCTTAAATCCGCCAATGTAATCCCTGTCTGAATCCAAAAAATCCTTTGTCGGTTTGCCAAAAAATTCCCAATCTTTTATGGTCGTTGGTCGAGGGCAGAATGTACAGGTCTCGTGTGAAAAACTGGCTACTGCGATTCGGATGGGTTTATCTTTTTTTACTCCATCCTGGCAGCTAAAGATAATGACGGATATTAAAAATGTTATGAATAAGAAGAATTTAAATAAAGCTTTTTCTTTCCACCAAAATTCAAAGTTTCTTTTTTTACTGCTCATTGATTTTTCTCCTCCATTCAGCCTATAATCGTCGTTCATCAAAACTGTTGACATTTTTAAATTACGAATTTATAAGAAAAGAACAAAATCCAATTTTCAAATTTGAATGATTGTTGAAAACATCATGGCGTAAATATCTATTCTGGTTCATCCAGGTTGGGATTTGGAATTTCCATTTGAACACTACTTCTCAAACGTTCCTTTCACCATCACTTCCTTATTTTTTAATAGAACCCGTCCTTGAGCAATCACAGTGTCTATTTCAAGATCTTTATCCAATAAAACAATATCTGCATCTTTGCCCGCCTGAATACAACCTTTATTGTTTAATTTCAAATTCCGTGCTGGATTTGAAGTAACAACCTGCAAGACCACCTCGATGGGAATTTTCTTTTTTATTATTGCATTTCTGGCTTCCTCAAAAAGCGAGGCGACTTCTCCGACTTTTAGCCCAATACACTCTCCCCTTTCATTAAACACTGGCAGACTACCCTGCCCATCGGATGAAAAACTTATATTTTCAGCAGGCACACCCTGTTCCAACGCCATAGCCAGCAGTTCGCTGCAATGCTCACCTTTATTGTCGCCAAAATCCCGAACGTTACTTGTTGTAAAATCAATAAGTCCGCCATTTTTAGCATACCTCACTGAGGCTTCAAATAAACCAACATTTCTCCCGGCGTGAGTTGGAATAAATTGAGTCGCTGGGATTTCTGTTGTTTCAATTATTTCCTCTAATAATTTAAGCTTTCTGTTCCCGTCTCCCATGTGAATATTTACAATCCCAGCTTTCCCCGAAAGCATTCCCCCACGCCGGGCAGCTGAAGCAATTTTGGTTAGCTCTTCAATAGTCGGTTGTGATGATCTGTGGTCTGATAGCGCAATCTCTCCAACGCCGATTATTTTGTCAATAAAAATAATATCTTCCTGGATTGAACCTAAAAGCGTTTTAACCGGCACTTGATATGAGCCGGTATATACGTAACATGTTATTCCTTCTTCTTCCAATCCCCTTGCTTTCGCGATTAAATTGCTCATTGTCCGTGTTGTTCCATCTGTTCCCAGACAGCCAACCACAGTAGTTACTCCGGCTTTAATAATATCACTCAACATAATTTCAGGCGTCCGGGTTTTAAAACTGCCCTCTCCGCCGCCGCCAATAATGTGAACATGGCTGTCAATTAACCCGGGAATCAATATTTTTCCTTTAGCATTAATTGTCTCGATTTCAAAATTTGTTTTTAATTCTATATTTTCCTGAACACAACCTATTATATCCGCTGCTATCAGGACATCCTTTTTCTCAATATATTTCGGAGCGTAAACTTCAGCATTTTTTATTAATTTCAGGGACTTATTGACAGCCATTAATTATTCTCCTTTAACATTCATTCTGATCGAGTGAATCGTTTTCCTGTCCGTAATGAAAAGCTTGCTCCTATCCTTGCCCCAGAAACAGACATTGGTTGGCATTTCAGGAACCTGAATGTCACCTATTTTTTTTCCTTCCTTATCGAAAATTGAAACCATGAAATAAGGTTCTCTTCTCGGTGATGTGATGTAAATATTTCCTTGCACATCAATGGTCATACCATCAGAGCCTTCAAGACAGAAGAATTTTTTATTCGATAATGTGCCATCTTCATTTATCACGTAAACCCAATTTGAATCGGCACCGCGATCCGCAACGTATAAATTCTTTCCACCTGGTGTGCCAACAATGCCATTGGGACGAACCATATTTTCGATCACTTTTATCAACTGCTCTCTATTTGGTGTCAAATAAAATACATACTCACCGTCCAATTCCAGATCGCTGCGATCACCATAGCGCGGATCAGTAAAATATATCCCGCCTTTCGGATCGATCCACAGGTCATTTGGACTGTTCAACTTTTTGCCTTCAAATTGGTTTGCTAATACAGTGATGTTACCCTGTGGATCAATTGAAGTCAGCCTGCGGTTGCCGCCTTCGCAAACAATGAGATTTCCATCTTTGTCAAAAGCCAATCCATTTGACCGTCCGGAGTTTTCACGAAATGTTGATAACGTAGCAGCATTTGTCCATTTGTAGATTCGGCTGTTGGGGATATCGGAAAAGTAAACATTGCCATCTTTATCAGCGACTGGTCCTTCTGTGAAAGCAAAACCATCGGCGAGTTGTTCGAGTTGAGCGTTTTCAGTTACAGGGCTGATCTTTTCATTTTTAGCACAAGCGATTAACAGCGCAAATATTGATAATAGCAGAAATGCTTTTTTGATGTTCATTTTTTCTCCTTTGAATTATTGCCTTAAGTTCAAATTTTCTGTAGTTATTTTTTTTCACAGCAAAGCAGCGGAGAACGCAAAGGGTAAAAGTCGACTATATTTTTTTTGTGGTCTCCGCGGCTTTGCGGCAAACATTTTTTGAAACCGAGAGTTTATGGGAATACATGAACAAAACAACTTACTTCAAATATAAATAAATATATCAATAAAGCAAGTATTTTTTATGAGGGCAAGCTGTAAAAAGATATAAATTAGATGAAACATGAAGATAAAAAATCGATAAAATGATTGGAAAATATAAACCATTTTACCGTAAGAAGATTCAATCCACAATGAAGTTTTTAATCGATTAATCTTTTCGCTGCTGATGTCTCAGATATTCATCTCTGGTAACAATCCCCACATCTCCCTCATAAATACCGCCTTTATTGCCAAAATCAAAAATACGAACAGCAATTAAATTTTCCCTGTTCGCCTTAATAAGAGTTGGCGGAATAAAATAAGCCCGTTCTTTTTTATAATATTCTCCAGCCAGGTTTTCTTTTTTTAAGTCTTTCACATTAAAATTGCCTGTACTGCCAATCAAAGTCCCATTGAAATAAACCGCATCAATATCGTTAATCTTACCAAGCATTAAAATGAGTTTGGAACTGGCAAGACTACTTTTAATTACAACCCTTTTTCGATACCAGGCAAAACCATCAAGATCAGGATAGCCTTCATCTTCCCAGCGTGCTGGAACTAAAATATTCTTCCATTTTTTAGTGTTTAAAACAGGCGATGAATTTTTTGAAAAATCCCCAGCGGAAAATATCCATTTCCCTGATAAATCAATGGATAAATTAACATAATCTTTTCGCGAATAAATACCAATGTTACCTTTATAAATTCCACCGGCGCCGTGTTTGTCGTAAACTTTTACTGCCAGGACATTTATTCTTCCCGGTTTTATTATCCCTTCAGGTAAGGGATAACAGCGTTTAATATTATAAGCAGTCCGGTAATTTGGCGGTAACACACCCCGTCCGCCAATAAACACGCCGTTTAAATACACACGATCAACATCGTCTATTCTGCCCAACTTCAAATACAGATGATCTGTTTGCATTTTATGGGGCGCTTTGAAACTGATCCGATACCAGGCATAACCATCATAACCCGGGAATCCCTGGTCTTCCCAACGACTGGGCACTTGTATTTTCTCCCAGTTTGAATCGTTAAAATTTGGTCGGGCAAAATCTTGATTATCTCCGATTTCAATACGCCATTCACCTTTCAGATCGATTACTTTTTCCAAATCCATTGCCACACTCGATCCGTAGAAGACCAGAAATATTATAATAACATGAAAAACTTTCATGGATTCTCCAAAATATTAGAAAAAATCTTATCCATTTAAAGTAGAAATATTAACGATTATAAGTGTCATTTAGGGGTAATTAAATGTAAAAAAATGTAATGTAGTGATGTCAGTTGATTCAATAATTTCAGGGAGCAGGAAATCGTGTTTGCTTACCCTTGTCTCTAACGCGAATTTGAAGTTTGTTGTATTGTCTTCTAAATGAAGGATTTTTTATTCATCCGAGGATGTTAAACCTGCGGAGATGATTTATTTTACAATAATAAAACATCTACGATGTTTTCATTCAAAAATATATAGATAACGAATCTATGGTAATAGTTCAGCGTGGTCTTAAAAATCATTATGAGGGAGCTTGCGACCGAATGACATTCACTCTACGAATGGCTAAACTATTACAATCTATGCAAAATTCCATTATATTTGAATCAGAAAAAAAATGATTACCTCGTAGAGGTAATATTATTGTAAAAAAAGGTCGATCCCAAAAATCAAAATCTTCGTAGAAGATTAATTATTACGAACTTCTTTTTTAATAAAAATATGTAACCACTGAACAGTGACAAATAATGTTAAAAATATCATTGACAATCGCCTTAAAATTTGCTATATTAATTTGTCAATATGACCATTTGATTGGATTTGTTATGGAAACAATAGAAATAAAAATACAAGTTCCAAGAGAGATATTAAAAAATATTCCTGATATTTCAAAATACACTTATGAAAAATTTGTACTTGGACTTTATCTTGATGAAGAGATAAGTACTGGGAAAGCAGCAAGAATGCTTAACATGCCACAAGACAAATTTCTTGAGTTCTGCGGTAAAAATAACATACCTTATTTTCGTTCCACACCTGAAGAAATTCAGACTGAAATTCAAATTATGGTTGGATTATAAAAAGTGATTGTCGTTTCAAATACATCTCCAATAATTATCCTTTTTTATGCACAAAAATTAAATATTTTACACGAATTATTTAAAACTGTTAGGATTCCTCCTGCCGTTTTTTTTGAACTAACCAGCCAATCTGCGAGCGAACAACTTCGTTCCACAATTAAAAAGTGTCCCTATATTATAGTTGAATCTTTAGATGATGTTGAATTAAATTTAGAACACAAGCTCGATATAGGTGAAATTGAAGCAATTAAATTAGCTAAACAAATGAATAGTGACATATTATTGTTAGATGATAAGCGTGCACAAAAAGAAGCTGCTATACATTCAATACCTTATGCATCATCTTTTGCTTTATTAGTTAAAGCTAAACAAAAGGGAATAATTACCAACATGAGTGAAACTCTTGAATTATTAAAAAAACATGATATTTATCCAAACAAAGAGTTAAAAGAATTTATAAATTTTTTAACGGATTAATAAGCATTTGGGCAAATTATGACCATGCAAAAAAAACTCTATCTGAAATAAACTCCATTGCTGTTAATATATTATGTGAAAAAATTGGGCTGGTAAATACGATTCGATTTATTAATCTATTTTCCAAAGGATATGGGAATTACACTGAAGAACGCGATCAGCTTTTCGGTAAAATGACATTAAATGATGCTATTAGTGAGATAAAAAAAACGAGGAAAAATGATTAACATGATGATTAATTTTATCATTAAATAAAAAGAATACACATCCGCATTACAAATTCCACCAACAACTCATTCCACAAACTTATACCCGAGCCCATAAACCGTAAAAATATGCTTCGGCTCCATAGGATCTGTCTCTATCTTTTTTCTCAATTTTGCAATATGGTTGTCCACGGTTCTTGTCGTTGGAAAATTGTCATATCCCCACACATGGTCTAAAAGTTCGGAACGGCTGATAATCCTCCCCTCATTTTTGACAAAATATTCCAGCACCTCAAATTCTTTGAAAGTCAAATCCACTTTTCCGTTTTCATCAGCAGCAGTTAGTTTTTCAAAATTTGCTAATAATTTTCCAATTTTGTAGTTTGTTTTATTCGTCTTTGGTTTGGCAGCGTATCTCCGCAATACTGCATTTATCCTGGCGATCAGTTCCCGAACACTGAAGGGTTTGGTGATATAATCATCGGCGCCAAGTTCCAAACCAAGAACTTTATCAATTTCCTGGCCTCGGGCTGATAAAAAGATTATCGGGATCGAAATTTCATTGGAACGAAGTTCACGACACACATCATAGCCGGATTTATTTGGCAGCATGATATCAAGAATAATCAAATCAGGAGAAAATGAATAGACCGACTTTATTCCTTCATCCCCATCAAAAGCAATGGAGACCTCATGACCCTCGAATTCAAAATTATCCTTTAAACTGTTTGCCATTTCAACTTCGTCTTCAACAATTAATATTTTTGCCATTTTTATACCTATTTAAAATTAATAAAAAAATGTTGCCACAAAGTCTCAAAGGCACAAAGAAAAAAAATCATAACTATTCATTGAAAAGAAACTTTGTGTCTTCGTGGCAAAAAAATTTTACGCATAAATCAAGCAACAGGAAAAATCAAACTAAAAGTGCTGCCCTCACCAGGTTTGCTCTTCAAGATAACTTTTCCCTTATGAATTTCCATGATATGTTTGACTAAACTCAACCCAAGACCGCTGCCTTTGGTATTATGCACCAGGCTATCCCCAATGCGATAAAATTTATCAAAAATCTTTTTATGCTCTGATTCAGGAATTCCAATGCCAAAATCCTGGATCGACACCACGACTGCTTTCTCCTGCTTATTTAAAGAAATAATAATGCGTTTTTCATCTTTTGTAAATTTAATTGCATTGTCGAGTAAATTAACAATTGCCAGTTTCACTGCTTCTTCATCAATTTCAATGACAAGTAAATCTTTTGCGATCTTTTTCTGCAAAACAAAACCTTTTTGCTCAATGTGGAAGCGATAGATTTCCAATGTATTAGTTACCAGTGCAGAAATGTCAGTCGGCTTGAGATTAAACTCTTTTTTATGTGATTCGATCCGGGAGAAATCTAAAATGTTGTTTATCAGTTGTGTTAGCCGGACACTCTCATTCATTATTGTTTGGTAATAGTGCATCCTTTTTTCTTTCGTCCTCACCCGCCCCATTTCCAGCATCTCTGCCTGCATTTGAATGAGCGCCAGCGGGGTTCGCAATTCATGCGAGACATTTGCCACGAAATCCGTTTTCATTTGTGCCAATCTCATTTCTTTATATACATTTCTTATTAGATAATAAAGACCGAATATTAACACGAAATTTACAAGAACAATATAGACTAAATTTCTCTGCGTGCGCGTTCTTGAAATCTGATCCAGTGTCGTGCCCTGTATTTTTATCAAAAGTTTGAGCGAAGGCAATATCCAAAGTTTTTCATCTCTTTCAAATTTAATATTGTTATTTTCCGAGTTGGAATAAATGACTTCATCTGTATTCATCTCCCGAACACCAAAGATGAAATCACCCTCATCCATCTCATCAAACTTCCGGGCGATAATATTATTCACAAAGGAAATGTTATCAATAAAAATTCCTGCTAAAGGTGTTTCCTCCTTTTCCATTTTGATATTAATCAGTGGGAATAAGAGTAAATTTATTTCACGATTATCCCCTAATTTCCAGGGAGTGATAAACGGACGTATATATCCATCTTGTGCATGATTAACAATTCTACCAAGTTCGTTGGATGATTTTTCAATCAATTCCTTTAACCTCTCCTTTTCATACTTTACATTTGGTCTTTTCCCTGAACCGGATTCTCTAAACGCCAGGAATCCTTCAATTTGTTTTTTCTGAATATAAATGCCAGTAATGGAAGGCGTATTATTCATTAACTCAAGCACTGCTTGTATTCCTGCAGAATTTTCAGTCATACTTTTACAAATTTTACAAACGCTTTGAATTTCTGACACCCAGGAGTTAAACACATCCCAGCAATACTGGTTTACAGAAAATAAAATGCTGTTTAGTTGTTGTGTGTAAATTGATTGGATCAGTGCTTCATCTTTCTCCCGCTCTGCAAATTGAAAAATTGTGTAGCTGGTTAGCGGCGCTAATAAGGCAATGATAACGATGATGACGATTTTTGTTGTGAACTTTTTTCGCATGATGCACTTTATGAATTTTGAGGATTGGATTAACCCCGTTAGATAATAGTATATCAATTAATCAGAAAAATTTTTCAGATTCATATCTAACGGGATTAAATCATTTGGACGTTTTTTTAAATTCCGTGGGAGTACGTTTCTGTGAGAGATATATTCTTTTATACTATTAACAAAGTGGTTTTAAGATATATATTCATCGAATTCAGAACATTGAACGGTAATTATGAAAAATCCCTGTTCGTTATTCATAATTCGGTGTTCGATACAGAATGTCCGCCAATTTTTTAAGGCGGATTCGTTATTTTTTTGAATATCGAATAATGAACTCTGAACGTCGAATATCGAACAAAAAAAATGATATTTCCATAAATCTTAAAACCACTTTACGATGAGTATAAACTAATGTCCGAACGTATCAGTAACGCTACCTCACAACTCTTGCGCCTCCCCCTCCGACTAATTTTTTAACTTCTTGCAAAGTTGCCATTGTGGTATCACCAGCAGTTGTCATGGCTAAAGCGCCATGGGCTGCACCATATTCCACTGCTTGCTGAGGATCCTGCAGCGCCATCATTCCGTAAATAAATCCCGAAGCAAAACTGTCACCGCCACCTACCCGGTCTAAAATTTCCAATCCGGATCGGTGAGTCGCTTCATAAAAATTACCATCTGCCCAGCAAATTGCGCCCCAGTCGTTTACTGTGGCAGTTTTAACACCTCTCAATGTTGTCGCCGTTGCTTTGAAGTTGGGGTATTCTTTTACGACTTTCTCAATCATATTCTTGAAGCTCGAAACATCCAACTCGTTCAAATTCTCATCCACTCCTTCAACTTCAAATTTGAGACAGGCTGTGAAATCTTCCTCATTGCCGATCATTACGTCAACATATTTAGCAATTTCTTTATTCACTTCCTGCGCCTTTTCCAAACCGCCAAAAGCTTTCCATAAAGAAGGGCGATAGTTCAGATCATAAGAAATTATTGTACCGTATTTTTTCGCTGCTTCCATCGCCTCTAATAAGACATCCGGAGTTGTTTCGGACAACGCTGCGAAAATTCCACCGGTATGAAACCAGCGAGCGCCTCTTTTACCAAAAATCTCATCCCAATTGATATCGCCTTTTTTAAGTTGTGAGACTGCTGTATTCCCACGATCGGAACATCCCAACGCACCGCGAATACCAAAACCACGTTCCGTAAAATTCAATCCATTGCGCACATTTCTACCAATGCCATCATAAGGTACCCATTTAATGAATGATGTATCCACGCCGCCCTGAAGAATAAAATCTTCAACAAGTCTGCCAACCGGATTATCCGCAAAAGCAGTTACAACAGCAGTCTTCATTCCAAAACAACGCCGTAAACCACGGGCAACATTATATTCTCCGCCGCCTTCCCAAACCCTGAATTGTCGTGTCGTGTGAATGCGATCCTCGCCAGGATCCAGGCGAAGCATTATCTCACCGAGAGAGATTTCATCAAACTCACATTCCTTTTTTGGTTTTAAATTAAGAGGCATCCAGTTCCTTTATGTTGGTGTAAATGTGTTAATTAAAGTCTGTCCGAAATTTGCTTAATATTTTATTTTTAATAGATTAATAGTGATTAGTTCTTGTAATTATCGAACTCACCCCCCGGCCCCCTCTCTTAAAAAGAGAGGGGGAGTAACACTCTGAAATATAAATAGTTAACCATAGTATAGTTGATCTCCCCCTTCTCTTTTTAAGAGAAGGTTGAAAATGCCCGCAGGGTAGGGCCGGGGGGATGAGTTAAATAAGAACAATTTATAACACCATTAACTTATTATAATTCAAATGATTACTAACTGCTCGGACAGACACTAATCACCATTCACTTTTTCAACCGCTCCGATGAACCGTACCTCCAACTTTGCTTTCGGTTCCTTTCCATGAACAAAGCTACAATCAAATGTAATTGTATGGTCTCCATTTGAAATGGTCAATGCAGACGTATCAATATTTACTTCTTTTAACTTATGCCAGTATTTATCGAATATCACTGCTTTTTCACCTTCAGTGTATTTGATTGTCCCTCCTTCTTTCAGAGTTATTGGTAGAGTGACTTTTTTGAAATTGTCAATTTCAATCTCAATTTCTTTAATATTTCCGTCAACCGCTGTCAGGATAAAATTCATCTTCTGTTTTGCTGCAGGATTCTTTGCAGTGAAAGATGAATATAACGGCTCGCCCGGCTGCCTTACTTTTTTCTCATGTTTGAATTTGTAGGAATAAACCTGGTAAAGATTCCACTCTCTCTCCCCCACTGTTTCGAGGTGAAATTCATTTTGAATATCTTCCATTCTCTTTTTTTGATTTTCTGTGAAAGCGCCTGACAACCTGGCTTTTTCCCATTGACCTAATAGTTTGAGAATTTCTTCTGAATGTCCATTATTCTCAAGAGCACCATAGCTGGTGACATAAGCATAGCCAGCGTTGAATGCAGCAGATCGAGCCAGCATCCATTCAATATCTTCGATGCTGGTCTCGGGAGTCATTTGAAACCAGCCAAGCATACCCGGCATTAAATTTCGTTTAAAATATTTTTGATTTTTCAACCGGTATTCTGTTTGACTTTCCCGGAACCCGGCATACCAGGGTTCGCCCCAATTCATGCGGGTGTACATGTGCCAGAAATAGTGAGATGTCCTGCTGGCATCAGCAATGTAATGCTGCCTGATCTCCTCGTTCAAATTATCATACCATGTTTGCGTAAATAATATTTCCCCATAATTACCCATTCCTGTAGAACGATTGCCTTCCAATCCGTCAAACGAAATCTGGCGCAAACCGGTTTGGTTGTAGAAGTCCGCAATACGTTTTGCCATCTCAATAGTCAATTCCGCATTTGTCAGGAACACTTTGTAACCATGATCAGCTAATTTGCTGATTTTGTCTCCCTGTTTATGTTCAGAAGTTTTTGTTCCGAAAGCGCCTCGTTGACAATCGAGCAGTTTCCAGGGCGCTCCTTCAGAAACCTCTCCATAACGAATCAGTTCGTTGTTAATTACTACAGCCTTCAGATGATTATTTTTATATTGATTGAAAAAATCCGGTGACTCAATGGCGATTTCTGTTTCATGTTTATTGATGTCTTCAGTAATGACGCTGCTGCCTACCTTTGCCAGTCTTTTATCAGGAACCGGTGTAACATAACGCACTAAAGTGCAGGCGAAGGCTGAGGCGAAGGCGAAGGAAAAAAAAGAATATCCTTAATCCCTGTGCCCGAAGGGTGCTTTAATCTTATACCTTACTCCGCCTTAGCCTTCGCCTCAGCCTTTTTGATGTAAGAGTTAAGTGATCTGGGTTAGAAAAAACTTTTGCACAAAAAACAAAGATTCAACTGGTAATACTATAGCGCACAAAAGTGCATTGGTAACTGGTGAATTGTTATTGGTGATTAGTCCCTTCCCATCCACCAAATTGCTGTATATTTGAAAATTTTTGCAAAAAAAACAAAGATTGAACTGATAACAGACTAGCGCTGTAAGCTGAAATTTAAAAATAAAGTAACTATTCAGCTAATTCTTTAATGAATGTCATTCTGAACGAGGGAGGGGATTTGGGATGATGGGAAGTGAAGAATCTCACGCTATACTAGAAAAATGTAGGGTAATTGTCGAGATTCTTCGGTCGCAAGCTCCCTCAGAATGACAGAATAAAAAGACATTGAATAGTTACAAAATAAATTATTAATTGATAGCCATGTTGAGCTAACTATTTATTGTATTACCGGGCAAAAGATTTCCACATTGGTTTCAGAACAGCAACCATCGGGGAATCACAAGTTTGAATGGGATGCTCGTGATTTTGCGAGTGGTGTGTGTTTTTTAACGGCTTCTTGTTGCTAATCCCAATAATAACGAGACTGGCTTTGTGCAAACCAAAAAACTTATTCTGCTCAAATAATTTTGTTATAAAGTAATTTATTTATAATCAAATTATGGCATCGGAATTACATCCCCCTTTTATAGAACTAATAAATGGGGGATTTTTCTATTCAGGTACAATCTTTTTCATACAACTTTTCCAACCATCAAACTAAAAAATTTTTTCGTATTTTTTTACCAACAATCATCATTTTAGGAAAACAACAATCCAGTAACATTTTTCATTGACATTTTGATTTAAAAATAGTAAATTACTCCACAATTTGCTTTTATCATTCCCAAGGTTAAAATTGACCTATTACTTTCTGATTACGAAAAACTGATTTTCCGATTGCAACGCTCTCTTGAACTGGGATTAGATCTCCTTCAAAACCGCTGATACTAATTGTTGGGTCATTTGGTTTATAAAATTTATTTACCTGGATTCAATCCCATGGTTAAATATTTCAAGAATATTTCTTATTTTTTATTGTTCTGTTTTTTCTCTCTAGCTTTCTATATTCTCAATCTTCTGATCTTATATTTCAAAACATCTCATCCGAGAGGGACTGACACAAATAACGGTCTGGTTCAATATTAAAGCTATCAATTGTCAACAATAAAATGAATCCAAAACAAAAAATTCTGAAAGATGACTTCAATAAAAATCCGGAATATACATGGAATAGATTTCTTCAACATTATAACCAGCTCATTTTGGCTGTAATTTCCAAATTGGTAAGAAATTATGATGATAAAATGGATTTGTATGCCTATTCACTTGAACAATTCAAAGACAAAAATTGTGAGAAGCTATTTAAATACTTTGAAAAACCTCGGAATTATAACTTTGAAACCTGGATTGCTGTTGTTACACGTAATTGTTGTATGGACTGGTTTCGGAAAGCACACGGCCGAAAACGACTGACAAAATGTATCAACGACCTTCCTGAAATCCATCGGTTGGTTTTTCGTTATCTCCATCAATATGGTTATTCGTTTGAGGTTACCTATCAATTATTAAAATCGAAGCATGGATATGAAAAATCTATCAATGAAATACTGAGTGTTATTGATGAAATTGATGCCATGATTCAGGAGAAAACGAAGTGGAATGTAAAGGGAAATTACCATGTCATTTTTACCACGTTACCTAAAGAACGTTTAGAAAACATCTCCTGTGAACATACTTACCAGCCGAGTGATTCTAACCCGGAACAAAAAGTTCTCCATGAAGATTCACGGCGCTTCTTGAATGACCTCCTTCATTCTCTTTCAGCAGAGAACCAGTTTATGATTCAACTCTACTATACTAAAGGATTGACATTGGAACAAATCGCCTCAATTTTAAAAATGAAGAATATCTGGCAGGTTCAACGAAAGCTCAAGAAAGCTTTGAAACAATTAAGACGTATGTTGAAAAATAAGGGCATTGATTTTTCTGATCTCGATAGTTTTTAGTTGCCTCCACAAGGGGGCAATTCAAAAAGTTGAGATGTGCTTGATTTCAAAACTATTTAAATATAATCGAAATTTTTGGTATTGAGTAACCTTATTTTTGCTTTGAAAACCTTAATAGCAAGGAAATCCCCCAATTCATTAACCTTATTACCTTATTTAATAGAAGGAATAAGCTAATAAGGTCAAGAAATGTGGGCAAGAATGGGCTACTAAGGTTAAAAAGATTAAAAATAAGGTTTCAAAAAAATATTCAGAAACAAATTTATCAACTTTTGGAAATTGCTCCCCCCAAAAAAGATTGTAACTGATCACAGGCTATAAAAAACATTTTATTGTATCTCCCACTGAAAAGAAATCCCACAGAAAAAAAATCCTTTTTTCAAAATAAAATGCAAAACGTTTTTGGAATGTCCGTTTCTTAATAATAGAACATTATTGGAGAAATTACCATGAAACATTTAACATTTTATGATTTAGTAAGCTACCAACAGAAAAAACAAAATCAACCTTTTGAAGATCACCTAAAAACATGTTTGAAATGCAGAAAAAAGGTCGAAGAATTTGAAAAACTCTCAACATTCTTAAAAATGAGTGGAGCTGTTCGATCTGGTCCAAAATCTAATTCATGTTTTGATGATCTGCACTTACTTGAGTACCTCGAAGCCAGGCAGGATAAAAAGATCCAAAAAGCGTACCTTGCTCATTTAAGTCAATGTGATTCCTGTTTGAGCAGGCTCATTGCAATAGAAGGCATGTTGAACGAATTAAAAATTGAAGGATTAGTACCTACTTCTGAAACCTTTTGGGGAAAGATTGGCAGTATCATTGAGGTTGTTACAAGCAAAATCAAGAAAAAATTTGGAATCACCTGGGGTAAGGTTCATTCACCACGTCCGGTCTATAAATGGGCAATTATGGCTGCAATTATAATTGTTATTTGTTTAGTAGTGCCGCAACAGTTAAAAGAAAATAACGATCCACTCACCACACGCGAAACAACTGTTGAGAATAATATAAGACTTTTCTCACCAGAAAATAAAAGTATAATTAGAAAATCTTCACAATTAGAGTTCAAATGGACTGAAATTAAAAAAATCACTTCATATAATTTTTTACTCCTTGATGAGAACGGTAACATCATCTATGAGGTAAGCACGGAACAGACTACTTTGAAACTGCCTGGTAACATTATATTACGGCCTTCAATAACGTATTTTTGGCAAGTCGAAGCAGTATTAGATTTTGGAAATTCCATTCAATCTGAAATGGCAAAATTCATTTATCATCCTAATTAGTGCCTGACCGAAAACTCAATGTTTTTTGGTAGTCATTGCGAGTCCCGATTTATCGGGGTGAAGCAATCTCTTTAAAAACAAGAGATTGCTTCGTCGCTTCGCTCCTCGCAATGACAGAAAAATCGAAAATTTTATTGTTTTCGTTCAGGCACAAATCAACGACATTCACTTAACAGGGAAATTTCAAATGAAATCAAAAATTTTTAAAATTCTCGTTTTTATTATTTTTATTGCTTTTTCCTTCATTCAGATTAATCCGGCAATCTGCCAATTGCTGAGCAGGCAAGATTATCAAACACAGCTACTTCAAGCAGTCGATGAGAATAATACCCACAGCATTACCGAGTTGTTAAAGACACAGCGTTTTGAAGGTATTCGTTTGATCGAATCATTATTAGATTCAGCAGTTGTTCAAACCTCAAGAAATGAAATACAGAAAAGTGAAAAAAGCTGGAGTTCTGCTAAAACATTGTCTGAAATTTATTCTAAACAATTTGGAGATAATTTTTACCTAAAAAAAACCGGGCGATATTTGCAATTCACATCTGAGGAGACAGTAAAAAAAGTAAAGATTATCACCAATAATAAGCAGGGGAGAAATTTTCTTCTCAAGGGCAATTTTCAGTCTGCATTGGACATTTATTTGCAAATACTCAATCTCATAAAAAGCATCAAGGATAAAGATGGAGAAGCCATCATTCTCGGTAATATCGGCGTCGCTTATTTCTATTTGGGTGATTTTGATACGGCGCTGGAATATTATCAAAACTCACTGGTATTACTTGAAAAACTCGGAGACCAACGACGCATCGGAAATCGGTTGGGGAATATTGCTAATGTCTATAGTGACCGGAGTGATTATCCGACTGCGCTTACCTATTTCGACAAAGCGCTCAAAGTTCGTGAGAAAATTGATGATAAAAGAGGTTTGGCAGCAGACTTTAATAACACCGGATTGATCTATTACGAGATGGGAGATTATATCGAAGCATTGGACCGCTATGAAAAAGCATTAGCCATGAACCGGGCGATTGAAAACAGTCGCAGTGTTGGGAAAAATCTGGCTAACATTGCTAACATTCACCTGAATTTGGGAAATTTTCAAAACGCCATCCAATTTTTTCAGCAAGCCCTGGTTTTTCGACGGGAGTTGGAAGATGCACAGGGAGAAGCCAATGATTTGGGAAATTTGGGAATCGTTTATTTGAATTTGGGAGAATACAGCACAGCTTCGAGTTATTTTCAACAGGCGCTATTTATCCACCGGAAAATTGGTTACCGCGAAGGTGAGGCGTACCAGCTTGGCAGAATTGCAGATTTAAGCGCTATTAAAGGTGAATACAGCGAAGCAATCCGGCTTTATGAGGGTGCGCTGAAAATACATGCTGAGATTGGTCATGTCCGGGGGCAAGCCTACTGGCTTGAAGCGATCGGAAAAACATATCTATCTGTGGGTGATGTAAACAGGGCGCTGGAAAGTTTGCAGCAAGCACTGGAGCTGCACAGAAAAATAGAAGATGTTCCCGG
>JACKQG010001426.1_pt1 | contig 33114 bp, 27 predicted proteins | sample 8237621 | NCBI WGS metagenome assembly JACKQG01 (sample SAMN15677084, study PRJNA649215) | marine metagenome | biome: marine; feature: Black Sea; material: saline water; isolation source: suspended particulate matter (SPM) from the Black Sea western gyre | collected 2013-06-09/2013-06-10 | depth...
GTATTACACTCAGGAGTAACAATGTTGAAGAGAAAATGTAGCGTCACAATGGTGCGAGAGCCAAAATCTACAATTCCAATACAGTACTTCCAAGCTACTTATCTAAGGCGTTCTCTTGTCATTTCGATTCGTCGGCCATTCTCAGAAATTGTGACTTGGCTCATAAATGCCTTAATCATTGCAAGACCGCGACCTGAGGGTAGCGTTAAATTTTCATCAGCAGTAGGGTCAGGCACTGCACTCTCGTCATACCCTCGCCCACTATCGCAAACAACCATTACAACCTTGTTTTTATCAATTGACCACCTGACATCAATGGTTCTCTCTTGATCACCTTGATGCCCATGCAAAATTGCATTTGCAATCGCTTCCTCGATTGCAATGCGCACTGCAAACAAATCTTCCTCCGCATATCCCAACGATTCCATGGCATCGAGAATAGAATGCTGAACAAAATCCATCGACTCACGAGTGCCTTTCAACTGGTGACTCTCAGTAATTGTTCGTGGTTCAGCGTCTTCTGGCATCATCGCTCTCAATCCCCCATTTCCCCCCTCACATCATCTTTAGGTCTTTCATCCAAGAAATGAATTGGGTTTAATTACGAACTGCAGTAAGTGCCTCACCGACCGTGTCATGAATCGAAAAGGCTTTGTCTAACTTCGTAATTCTAAACACCTCGCGAATTGGTCCTTTGATACAAGCCATCGCAAGTTTGCCGTGCTTCTCGTTCACTTTCGTATTTACAGTGATTAACATGCCAAGGGCAGATGAACTCAATGCAGAAACATTTTTAAAGTTCAGTACGATTTTCGGAAGGCCCTTGCGATCAATGACGGTCTGCAACTCATCACCAATTTTACGAATAGCAATCTCGTCAAGAATGTTACTCTCAGCGAATTCGACATTCGATATGCCTTCTTGTTCGAAGATTTGGAGCATGGATTGATCTGCCATCATATAAAACCTTTTTAATCTGTTGTAACCTTAACGGTTAAAAGAATCTTGCATTCCTGCGTCAAGGATGCGGTGACTAAATAGCATCTCTTCGCTCTCTTGTTGAATAATAATTTCAGGACGAAGCAAAATCAAGAGTGATTTTTCTTCTCGGGAAGTTGTACGGTTTGTAAAGAATCGATTGATGTATGGAATCTTTGATAGCACTGGAACACCAATTTCAGTTTCATATTCCTTCACGCTTCGTTGACCACCTAAAAGTGCTGATCCCTTGTCTGGCACTGACACTGTTGTCCGAATTCTGTGTGAAAGCGTGATTGGCAGATCAACAAATACTGGTGTAGTTTGTGATGCTGAAGAGTTGTCACCACCTCCAGCTGCCACAGCACTAAATGCATCTGATTTTTTCAACTCTAACAAGTCACCAATATCGAAGATGACTTCAAGCGTTACATATCTGCGATCTGCAGAAATAACACCTCGAACCATAAAACTAAAGCCTGTGTTAATTGTTCCCAGTTCTGGTGTAAAACCAATTGCCCCTGCATTACTAGTGAGATTCAAATTCTCAACATAGGTTTGTTGTGTTTGAACAGAAATCCAAGCCATTTGACCGTTGTGCATCGTTAACCTTGGAGCAGTAAGAATTGTGTTTCGGCTATCAGCCTGCGTTGCTTCAATCAACAAGTCTACTTGAACGTCATCTAGAAATTGCATGCCAAGACCAAGTGCTGGATTTGAGTTCACAATTGAACTCGCGAAGGAGGAAAACTGCCCTACTGACTTGAGAAGTTCACTATGATTTTGAACAATGCCAATCGGGCTAAAGCCAGGACTCGTATTTTGATTTTGGCGAACAATACCACCCATATCACCTTGGGTGAGTACATTGTAAGTGCTAAAACCTTGCGTTCCGGGTGTATCAACAGGATCATTTTCCTGCAACCATACACGCTGCCATGGAATAGTATTCCCTGGCGAACTTGCAATTGGATTACCATCCGCATCCGCATTCAGTGCTCCGTAAATCACAGGATCTTTTAATTGTCCTGATCCAGGGATAAAGAAGTCACTCAAACGTGCATACTCATCCTTGTCTTGCAATTCGTCAAACAATGATTTGTTTGTATTGAAATATAGATCTAGGTCAAAGCCAATTTGTTCAAACCAGTCAGTTGCAATACTAAGAAATCTGCCTTCAACATTAATTTGAAGCGTTCTCACTTCTCGAAGTTTCCCGAGCAATTCCATAATTTCTCGATGATTCGCAGGTGTTTGGCTGATAATCAAATTACCATTCAATTCAGTAATGCGATGCGGATTGGCTGTTGGAATGCCCGGATCAATCCAACCATCAGAATCAACATTATCTTTAATAATGTTACTAATCTCTTCTACGAGTTCTTCCCGTGTTTTACGTTCTGGGTCAGCATCTGGGGCGCCAAAGTTAAATCCACCACCACCGCTGCTGCCGCCGCCGCCGCCCCCACCACTGCTACCTCCACCTCCGCCAAATCCTCCACCCCCGCCGCCGCCACCGCCGCCGCCGCCCCCACCGCCGCCACCGCCGCCGCCCCCACCGCTTGCACCCATGGTTGGAGCATTGTCAAAATCACGGATTTCAAACAGAAGATCTGTAATATTGTAAACTTCGAGCGTGACTCTCTCGGCTAAAGCAGATTTCGTTGACACTTCAAGAATGCCATCCTGAATGTCGTAAGTAATGATCTCGGTGTCGCTTAACTGTCCTAATACACGTTCAAATACGACAACCATTGGTACATCGCCAATATGAATCGTAACTGGCGTTGATTGATCAATTCCGGAATCGTTCAATGCGGGCCAATCAACATAAAATGGGACGCCTGAAAGATCACTAAATGTTCTAAACACATCCTCCAAGGGTTCATCTAAAAATTCGAAACCTGCGCCCGTTGTTTGTTCAAGTGCAATCCGAATTCGGCGGTTCTCAACAGAATCGCGGAATCCATCGACAGAACCAAACCGACGATTTGTAAGATCTTCCCAATCAGAAGGGTACGTGATCATTCCATTTAAAGAACGCTCGCCCGGACCATATCTATTTTCTCGCGGTGGAATTAGAGCTTCCTTTGACTCTACTGCAAGTTCCGAATACCCAAACTCTCTCAATCGATTCGCCTCCGCGTATCGTCTATACAGTTGGGTTGATTGCAATGCATCTTTGAGCACAAGCGCTGCAGGGTTATCATCTTCAATAAAGAGTATTTCATTTACAACATCCAACGCTTCAGTGTATTTTTGCTCCGCTTGCAATTGTCCAACTCGACGCAAATTCTCGTTAATAATTTTTTGTCTTTTGTCTGCTTCAATAGCAGCACGATCGGCTTGGTCTCGGGTCTTTTCATTCGCCGCAATCTGATCCCTGTGGTGCTGCCAAGCTTCCATATCTACAGATATCTGGTTGAGCAACTTTGTTGCTTGCCCGCGACGGTTTTTATATTCTGTTTCTGAAAATAAGGCCCGGTCGTTTCTGTCTAATCTTGCAATCGCGGTTTCCACACTTCTTCGTGCACCAATAAAATCTTCTTGTTGCAGTTTGTCGTGCCCTGCTGCCATTGATGCATCAAATTGAGCCCTTGCTGCTTGTCGCTCCATCGCCTGTCGTTGCTGGAACTTATCAAGACCAGGTCCGTTATCAATCATGGAATATGCTTTTTGTAAACCAGCAATAATCGCAGGATTATTAGGCAAATACTTGTTTGCGTTGAGATATTCATTTGCTGCTTCTCGCCAGCGACCTGCCTCTGCAGCAGCAATTGCACTGTCTAGTGCAGCCTGTCCCATTGCTTTTTCCATAAGCGTGGCTTGTTCAGCTGCGAGTGCGGCAACCTCTTCTTTAGTAAGTTCCGGCTCTTCAATCGCAAGTTCTACAACTTCTACTTCTTCAACGATTTCTTCAACTACTGGCTCTTCTTCTACAACGACCTCTTCAATCACTTCGTCTTCATCATCTGGAATAACAATGTCGTCGTCGTCCTCTACAACAGGCTCTTCACTTGGAGCAGGTGGCGCTTCGCCAGAGTCTTGTGAATAAGATTCAGAAGTAAAAGATAAACAGATGGTCGCAACAAGAATGAAGTTCAAATGTGCGTTGAGTAAATTGAGAAAGCGTTTCATGAAACTCTCCAAAGTTCCTAATATCTATCAGCACTGCGACGGTGCAATGCTGCTTGATCGACGCGTAGAAATGTAGTTACGAATAACCAAACGCCGATCCCCCAAAAAAGTCAACCCTGCATTTGTTTTGTCCAATACAAAAGATGCAGAATTCCCATTTACGATGCGCCTAACAAAGGCGCAAAAATGGCTGTGCGGTAGCGTACAACACCCATAGAATGGTCGCAAGGCGGTTTGAAGGTAACTTGGAGGTTTTCGGACTTAGCGAAAAAAGTCCCCCGTAAAAGACCCCTTCGTGCCCCATTCACACTGGCTTTTGTGAAGTTCGCATCATCTGGGCAAATTGCCTAAAAAGATGGGCAGAATCGTGGGGTCCTGGGGACGCTTCGGGGTGAAATTGAACGCCCATAATCGGAAGTTTCTCGTGCCTAAACCCCGCGACGGTATCATCATTTAGATGACGGTGGGTCACCACACAGCCAACCGCTTTCAGAGAGGCTTCATCAACGCAAAAACCGTGATTTTGGCTCGTTATCTCTACTTTATTCGTTTCAACAGCCCGAACTGGCTGGTTTGCGCCGCGATGCCCAAACTTCAATTTCCACGTCGTTGCCCCAAGTGCGATTGCAAGCATTTGATGCCCAAGACAAATACCAAATGTAGGCAATTCCTTTGCCATCACTTTCAACGTCTCAATAGTCGTATTCACCGCTTCGGGATCGCCTGGTCCATTTGAGACAAATAACCCGTCTGGATTTTGTGCTCTAATTTCAGCAGGACTCGCATCGTTGGGCATCGAAACAACCTCACAACCAGCAGACACTAAGTTCTTGTAAATACTACTCTTAGCACCACAATCGAGAGCCACAACGCGCAATTGGCCAGATGATTTGCTCGTCTTATGAATATTCCATTCGCCTAGGTTTTCAGTCCAGTTAGAAGGCGTCTCCGCCGACGCTTGGCTCGCTAAGTCTTGCCCTGTCATGACGTTAGACGTCTTTGCCTTCGAAAGTAAATCTTCATCTGTGCATGCGGGATCTGTACTCATCACACCTCGCAATGCACCAAATTGCCGGATATGGCGAACAAGCGCTCTTGTATCCACACCATCCATTGCAAGCACGTTGTTGTTTGCAAGCCAATCTGCTAATTCACCCTCAGAACGATAATTAGAATCTGTCCTTGATGCCTCTCGCACTACAAATCCCGCAACTTGGGCTTGTTTCGATTCTAGATCAGCCCCGCAGACACCATAATTTCCAATCATCGGTGCGGTCATGATCAAAATTTGACCTGCGTAACTTGGATCCGTCAGTGCTTCTTGGTATCCACACATCGCGGTATTAAAAACAACTTCACCACAGGAAGATGAAAGTGCTGTTTTTCCGAAGGATCGTCCCCGAACAATTGTCCCATCCTCAAGTACAAGCCTGCATGGTATTCCATTATTTTTTGCCATCAATTGCCATTGTATTGACCACAGGCTGCAGTTGCAACAACAATGACCTGTTATTGACTTGGCATTGGGGCTTGCTCAATGCGCATTTGAAATCAATCACGAAAACAACGCCGCAGGTTGTTTCTTAGAACTGAAGCATATTGATTCCATGAATCCACCAACACATTACCCGCGGTCTTGTACCGATGAGGTAAACTTTCTCAGTATGGCGGGGCTATTTGACGAACCGACACGTTCCTATGTTCAATTTTCTGGAGAGCGCGCAGTCGACAGGGATTCCCCCCGGCTCACCTTCGGGGGGCCCCTAAATCTCTCGCCGATCGCGGGTGGGCAGCTGTGGAGGGGCCCGCCTGGTGGGGGGGATGCACCCCCTGCAGGCTCGGTGCTCGCAAAAAGAGAGAACCCGCCAGACCTTGGAAAAAACAAAGAGACCAAACAGGTCTTTTCAAAAAGTGCCGAAACGGTTTCCTTACCATTTGATCTTGTCAATCTTGCTGCTTGGATCAGCGCGTATTACTGCGCTCCAATTGGCCCAACGCTTTCAACGATGTTACCCGGACCCGTTCGCAAAGGAACAGGGCTCAAAACAAAAACGCTTGTTGACCTCACTACACCAACACCCGTTGGTATCGAAGTAACAAAAAAACAACAACACGTGCTTCACTGCATCGCTGACCTTCCACAAAACAATCGCCCAGTTGGCATCGCACAACTCATGAAGATTGCAGATCTCGGAAGCAGAGGACCAATCGATAGATTGTGTGATCACGGTTTTCTCTCAACACAACAAGTGACAAATGTCGAAGCTGCTTGGTTCAAGCATACAATTGACAACAAAGAAGCACCCACTCTCACCGAAGATCAGAACAAAGTGTTTGAAGCAATTTTGCCAACACTTACTGCGGGGTACAGTTGCCATTTATTGCACGGAGTTACAGGTTCTGGAAAAACTGAACTGTATATTCGGCTCATCGAACAAGCAATCAATGGCGGGGGAAAAGCAATAGTGCTTGTTCCAGAAATTTCTCTCACGCCACAAACCGCCGCCCGTCTGATGGGTAGATTTCCGAAGAAACAAGTTGCGATTCTCCACTCTGCACTTACAAAAGCGCAGCGACATCAACAATGGGCAATGGTTGCAAGCGGAGAAGCTGACATCATTCTTGGTGCTCGCAGCGCAATCTTCGCACCAGTTCCAATTGAAGAACTCAAAATCATCATTGTAGATGAGGAACACGATCATTCCTACAAACAAGATCAAACCCCGCGTTACCACGGGCGTGACGTTGCGATTCGCCGCGCTTTCACAGCGAAATGCCCAATTGTGCTTGGCTCTGCAACACCTTCGATGGAATCTTGGTGGAACGCAACACGAAGAGAGATATCAACATTACACACACTTCCCAAACGCGCTCCTGGATTAACTTCCCCAACAATTGAAATTGTCGACATGCGAATCGCACGCGCAGCGGCAAAAGGCGTCATGCCAGTCTTCAGCAGAGAACTCGAAAGTGAAATGCAACGCGCACTTGCAAGTGATGGACAAATATTACTTTTACTCAACCGCCGCGGTTTTGCGCCATGGATTGCATGCTCTAGCCGTGGGTGCGACTGGATGATGCGGTGCGAGCATTGTGAATCTTCGATGGTCTACCACAGAAAAAAACCGCTTGAAGAAGTTGGGTTCGTTCGTTGCCATCACTGTGCGAAAGAACAGCGTGTTCCAAAATCTTGTCCAGATTGTTCCAAACCTGTCATTCGGCTTGGTGCGGGAACGCAACGCCTTGAAGCAATCATCCGCGAAACAATTCCACTGCCTAACGATCAAATCGCAAGACTTGACACAGATACTGCACGCAAAAGTTCTGAACTTCACGCGATACTTGATCGTTTTACACGTGGTGAAATCCGAGTGCTCCTTGGAACGCAAATGATTGCAAAAGGTTTGGATGTTGCTGGCGTCACACTCGTTGGTGTCATCGACGCAGATACAGCAATTGACCTTCCAGATTTTAGAGCTTCTGAACGAACGTACCAACTTGTTGCACAAGTATGTGGGCGCTGTGGTCGCGGAAGCGGAAATGCAAAAGCGATCGTACAAACATACAACCCCCTAGCCCCAGCAATTGTGCTTGCTTCACAAAACAAGTACGAAGAATTTGCAAATCGAGAGCTGAAACTCCGCCAAGAAACAGGGCTTCCGCCAACAACACGGATGGTCCGATTTGTTGTGCGAGACGATGCATTTGAGATAACCGCTGGGCGAGCAGATGCACTCGAAGAGCGGCTTTTGTCTATCGCCCCACCTGCAATTCAACTGACCTCAGCGGCCCCCTGTGTCCTTACAAGAATTGCGGATCGCTACCGTTTTGATCTCACCGCTTCTGCCACGACTGCGCGGGAGTTACAACAATTTCTTGCCGATGCTCGCGCAAAGCAATACATCTCAAATAATAGAGATCTTGCAATCGATGTTGACCCAGTTTCGATGCTCTAACACTGCTTTTTATGTTAGAATGTAACACTTTATAGCAATCAAGATGCGAGCATTATGCAGCAGTCAAACGCAGACAAAAGCGACCTTACACCGACAACAATCGACCCCGCAATCAACGCTTGGAATACGCAATTCCTCGACGACCTTTTTATGCAGTGGAAGGCCGACTCTTCGTCGGTAACAAAACAGTGGCAAGATTTTTTCCAAGGCTTCGAACTTGGTGCTTCACTTGAAGAAAAACAAGCACCTGCACTTGCTGGATCAGCGTTGCAAGCACGCGTCGACTCCCTCATTTCAAACTACAGAATGACTGGACACTATGCCGCAAATCTTGACCCCCTTGGTTTACAAGAAATTGATCGTTCTGCATTAGAGTTACACTCATTTGGCTTGGACAAATCTCAACTTGAGTCATTGTTTGATCCGGGACATCTCGATCTTCCAAGACCTTCCAAACTCCGTGATATTATTGATTGCCTTGAACAAACATATTGCAAACATATCGGCGTTGAATATTCTCACATCGAAAATCGAGAACAGCGTAGATGGCTTCAAGCAGAAATGGAACCAATCGAAAACCAACCGTTGTTTGATGAAGACATGAAATGCCGCATACTTCGAAAACTCACTGAAGCGACAACACTCGAACACTTTTGTGCAACAAGGTACATCGGAAAGAAACGCTTTAGCCTTGAAGGATCCGAATCACTCATACCGATGATGAACGAACTCATCAATGAAGCTGGCGAAGACGGTGTTGAAGTTGTAACTATCGGGATGGCGCACCGTGGAAGAATTAACGTACTTGTGAACATCTTACGAAAATCATACGATCAGTTGTTTACTGAGTTTGAAGAGAGTTGGATTGAAGATTTTTCTGGTGGCGGTGGAGATGTAAAGTATCACCTTGGCTACAACGCAGACATCTTGACAGATACTGGCAAGCCGATGCACATCACGCTTGCACCAAACCCATCGCACCTTGAATTTGGACATTCAGTTGTTCTTGGCAAGGCAAGATCACGGCAACGTACACAATGTGATGAAGACAGGCGCTTGTGCATTCCACTGCTTATTCATGGTGATGCTAGTTTTCCCGGACAGGGGATTGTTGCTGAAATGTTTAACATGGCACACCTTGATGGCTACACTGTTGGTGGGGCTGTTCATATTGTTGTGAATAATCAAATTGGTTTTACAACAAACCCACATGACAGCTACTCGGGTAGATATTGCACAGATATTGCAAAAATGGCAGGCGCACCCATTATTCATGTCAACGGAAACGACCCCGAAGCGTGCGTGCATGCGATTCAACTTGGCGTTCGGTACCGACAAAAATTTCACAATGATGTTGTGATTGATGTTTGGACATATCGAAAACATGGGCACAACGAATCAGACGAGCCAAGATACACACAGCCAAAAATGTACAAGGCGATTTCGAAAATGCAACCAATAACGGATCAGTATGCTGACAAACTGATCAATGACGGTGTGCTTACAAAAGATGTTCACGAACAGATGATCGAAGATGTACGTAGCGAACTTGAAGCGTCACAAGTACGATCAAAAACGCAACCAATCTCATCAAGCGTCCCCCCCTACCAACCTTCTACTGCTTGGGAGGGATTACAGGGAAATGTAAAAGACAGATCGGTTGACACGACCGTTTCGAAAGAAGTGCTAACCAAAGTAGCGCATGCTCTTGGCAAAGTTCCTGACAATTTCACAGTGCATCCAAAATTACGAAAATTGCTTTTGGCTCGAAAGAACATCCTCGAAAACAACACACCATTTGATTGGGGTGCGGGAGAATTGCTAAGTTTCGGTACGCTCCTTGAGGAAGGCAGTCCTGTACGACTCACAGGACAAGACGTAGAACGCGGCACGTTCAGTCATAGACACGCCGTTCTCATTGATGCTGAGACCAGCATTCCGTTACTCACGCTCAACCACATTTCTCCAGACCAAGCAAAATTATGCGTTCACAACAGCCCTTTGACTGAGAGCGCTTGTTTAGGATTTGAATACGGATATTCCTTAGGTGATCCGCACATGCTTGTTGTGTGGGAAGCGCAATTCGGAGATTTCGTCAACGGCGCCCAAGTCATTATTGACCAGTTCATTTCTTCTGCGGAGATAAAATGGAGGCGTTCATCTGGTCTTGTCATGTTACTTCCACATGGATACGAAGGGCAAGGTCCCGAACACTCTTCCGCTCGATTGGAAAGGTTTCTCGCACTCTGCGCAGACAGGAACATGACTGTGATTAATCCAACAACACCGTCGCAAATTTTTCATGCACTCAGACGACAAGTGAAGTGGTCGTTTAGAAAACCACTTGTTGTCATGTCGCCAAAAAGTTTACTCAGGCATCCGCAAGCAGTTTCGACAATTGCGGATCTTACTGATCGATCTTTTCTTACCGTCATCGACGACACCACCACCGAGAAACAAAAAGTAAACCGAGTTATTTTTTGCTCAGGAAAAATATATTACGACCTTCTTTCTCATCGCGAAACGATGACAAATCCCGAGACCCCCGAGACCCCCGAGACCATTGCCTTTGTCCGCATCGAAGAACTCTACCCATTTCCAGAGCATGAGTTGCAAACAATACTGAATGCGTATGCAAATGCTGAGTTTATGTGGGTCCAAGAAGAACCTGAAAATATGGGAGCGTGGAGGTATATTGACGCAGCCTTTAGAGACACCTTCTCGATGAATCTCACGCGTGTCTGCCGAAGACCAAGTGCTTCCCCCGCTGTTGCATCACATACCATGCACAAAACCGAACAACACCGTATCCTCATCGAAGCAGTTGGGCTCCCAACAGAAACACAAGCATGACACACCCACTTATTATTCCTAATCTTGGCGAATCGATCACTGAAGTGGTACTTGGGGAGTGGCTTGTTCAAGATGGAGACTGGATTGATCGTGATCAGCCGCTGCTTGAAATCGAATCCGACAAAGTCACGCAAGAATTACCTGCACCTGTTTCAGGAATAGTCGCAATCACAAAACGCTCTGGTGAAGAATGCAACGTAGGCGACACGATCGGTTCGATTGACGAGTCAGCTTCTAAACCAGACAACCCACAAGCAGAAGACGTTGCACTTGAAGAAGTGACAAGAGAGACTGTTGCTTCTGCTGAGCAAACCAAAGCAACGCCTCTTGCTAAAAAAGTAGCAGATGACATGGGGGTAAAAATTGATCAGCTCACAGGTTCAGGCAACGCTGGAAAAGTAACAAAAGCTGACGTCATCAGTGCAAGCGAATCTTCAATTGCAAAACCTGTTGAAGAAGAACCACAGCCAACATCGATAGTCGAAGAAAGTGCAGTAGAGCGCCGAGGCATACGCAGAGAAAAAATGTCCATGCTCCGAAGGCGAATTGCAAAACGACTCGTCGAAGCGCAGCACTCCGCTGCGATGCTCACAACGTTCAACGAAGCAGACATGACGAAAGTGATTGCCCTGAGAAAGATTCACAAAGAAGAATTCAATGATCGGTATGGTGTCAACCTCGGATTTATGTCATTTTTCACGAGAGCATGCGTTTCTGCGCTTCGTGCTTGGCCAGCGATAAACGCATCAATTGAAGGCGATGAGGTGGTCTACCACGAGTATGTAGACATGTCGATTGCAGTTGGTACTGAGCGAGGGCTTGTTGTTCCTGTCATCCGAAATGCCGACCGTTTGAGTTTTGCAGAAATTGAACGCACGATTAAAGAACTTGCCTTGCGCGCAAAAGACGGAAAACTCACCATCGAAGATATGACCGGTGGCACGTTCACAATCAGCAACGGGGGCGTGTATGGCTCAATGATGTCAACGCCAATTTTAAATCCGCCGCAATCTGGAATTCTTGGACTGCATCGCATCCAAAATCGCCCGATTGAAAATCCCGATAACCCCGGCGAGATCGTCCTTCGACCAATGATGTATCTCGCACTCAGTTATGACCACAGAGTTGTCGATGGTGAAGGCGCTGTTCGTTTTCTTGTTCACTTGAAGGATTGCATCGAAGATCCGCAACGATTGCTACTTGGTCTTTAACATGCCTGATGATTCTGGACATCTTCCTGTTCTTCCAGACCAAGTCTGTGACCTGCTTGATCCTCAAGAAAGTGATCTCATCGTTGACCTTACTGCGGGCAGAGGCGGACACGCGGAACTTCTCGCCCAACGCGCAGGTGGAAATCCCACTGTCATCTTGTTCGATCTAGACGAGGCAAACTTAGAATATGCAACTCGCCGTCTTGAAAAACTCGGCATCCGCACCCAATCTCACCACGCTAGTTTTGTCACCGCTGCATCAACCCTCTGTGAATCTGGCATGCAGGCAAACTGCGTGCTCGCTGACCTCGGTTTTTCATCTAATCAAATGGACGATGGCCAGAGAGGGTTTAGTTTTGGAAGCGATGGCCCACTTGATATGCGACTTGATCCCTCGAAAGGAACGACTGCCGCTGATCTTGTCAACGCACTAAGTGAAAAAGAACTTGCAGATACTATCTATTTCCTTGGCGAAGAGCCTTATTCTCGCCGAATTGCTCAAAAAATTACACTTGAACGACAAGAAACGCCGATTTTAACCACTGCTAGGCTCGCACAACTTGTGCGTGATGCCTACGGCGCACGGGCTCGCTCCTCACGACTGCACCCCGCAACTCGCACCTTCATGGCATTGCGAATTGCAGTCAACGGAGAACTCGACGCGCTCGATGCATTGCTCCTCGATGTCGAGACTGGCGGCCGCAAGGTCGACACTGGCGGTTGGTTACATCCAACTGCCAAAATAGCTGTGATCAGTTTTCACAGCTTGGAGGATCGCCGAGTCAAGCAATCTTTCGTTGCCCTTGAGAAGAGTGAATTGGCGAAGCGATTAACTCGCAAACCAGTTCGAGCAACGGATGAGGAGAAATCCTTCAACCCACGCTCTCGCCCTGCGAAACTTCGTGCGGTCCAACTTGGTTCGTAGAAGGCTTGCCTTCTTCTTTTGTGATCGGATTTCCATTCCCCATGGATAGCAATAACAAAATTTCAATCGTCATTGGTTTTGGTTTACTTATTTTTGTAGGCATGTTTGTTGCAGACCATTATTCGCGTGCAACACAGCGTGAAGTTGCCATCCTTGGAGGTGAAATCCCAACACCACCTCCAATTCCTGCATCCCAACTGATCACCGGCCCACTTCCCTCACTCGAAACAATTCAACATCCTGTGCATGCAAATGACAAAGTCCACGTTGTCAGCAAAGGTGAGTCACTTCGATCCATCTGCAGCAAGGAGTATGGTGATTCTGGTTTAGCAAACGCAGTAGCGCTTTGGAACGGGCTCTCTTCTGCAAACCGCATTGAAATCGGTCAACAGATAGCACTTCCTACAAGATCTGCACTGGTTGCTGCACCCATCCTCGCCTCCTCCCCCACCCCGGATCCCGACATGCAATCTACTCCAAAGCGACAGGAATCAGTCCCTCTTGACTTTGGTACATATACAGTAAAAAGTGGTGATACCCTTTCAGAAATCGCACAACACGTGTGTGGATCGGCAAAGTTTACAAACAAAATTATAGAACTCAATAAGAAGACACTTCCGAACCCTGACCGATTGCAAGTTGGCATGACACTTCGGTATCCAATCAATTAATCACCAATGGCACGCAAGTTACTTATTGTCATTTTTGTATTTACACTCGCAGCACTTTCGCTCCTTGCCATTCGTCAAGAACAAATTAACACAGTCCACACGATGACAGTTTTACATCAAAAAATTGCAAGACAAGAAACTTCACTCGATGCACTTCGTTTTGCAATCGAGAAAGAGTGCTCTGCCGAATCACTTGGTCTTTTCCTAACTGCAGAAGTTCTTCCAGATGAATAAAGGGGATGAAACAAGAATCCTTCGCGTAGCAATAGCCGTCTGCGTTCTTGTTGGAATTGCACTCTGCGCAGGGTTTTACAGAGTCGTTTCACTTAAAGTTGACACTCCGCAAGAGTTAATATCCGTTGCGATGCCAACAAATAGCAAAATCACACAACTTGCTACTCGCGGTTCCCTACTCGATAGACGCGGAAGAATACTTGCTGGAAGTAGGGTTGGGTACAAGTTATTCATTGATCCTTCACTTGTAGATGACCCAGAAGAACTCGCGCTTGAACTTGGCGCAAAACTAAAATTACCGCCCGCTGACATTGAACGTAAAATTCGCCAACGCAGAGGGAGTAAATATGTAGTCGTAGTTGATTTGCTCGAACATTGGCAAGTCGAACTCATTCGAGAGTCGTCGTACAAAAATGTTGGACTTGAACAGAGGCTCGTTCGGAGTTATCCACACGGCGATTCGATTGCAAGTCTTGTTGGGCTCGTTGGAACTGAACACACAGGCCTTGCGGGGCTAGAACATTCCTTGAACGGCTCGCTTGACGGAAAGTCTGGGACGCTCGTTCGCCTTCGTGATGTACGAAAGCAAACGCTTTGGGTTGATCCTGAAAATTACAAACCAAAAAGTGATGGCAAAGATGTACAACTTACGATTGACGTAGTGATTCAAGAAATTGCAACGAACCATCTGAAAAAAGAAGTGCTTCGATGCAATGCAGGTGGTGGTCGAGTTGTTGTGCTCGACCCAAATACTGGTGACATCCTTGCGATGACAGATATATTGAACCCTCGCGAAAATTGGACGCAAGAAGTCACCGACCCATCAAGAGATATTGACCCGCGTCTTGGTCGCAATCGATGCCTCAGCGATCCGTACGAACCGGGCTCGACGTTCAAACCGTTTGTGTGGTCGGTTGCGACGCAACTTGAAAAAGTATCTGTCGATGAAGTACTCCCCACTCCATCAGTCAATCCATACCGAACGAGTTCCGGTCGCCCGATTCGAGACGCCCACTGTTACGGTCCCTCAACATGGCGAAAAGTATTAGTAAAATCGATGAACAGCGGGATGGCGATTGTTGCTGAACGTTTAACGAAAAAAGAAATGCAAGATGCAATTACTGGGTTTGGCTTCGGTTCACCCACATACCTTGGTCTTGCGGGCGAAACGAGGGGGCTGATTACGTCAGCAAAAAACTGGTCAAAGTTCACACAAGCATCCGTCGCCATGGGACATGAAATAGGTGTCACGCCTGTGCAGATGGTGCAGGCTTTTTGTGCTTTTGCGCGGGATGGTTCGATCCCACAATTACGCCTCGTTGCAAAAACAAATACTGCTGTCCCAATTGTGCGGCAAGCAATTACACCTGAGATCGCAAACACAACACGAACAATTATGGGGGAAGTCATGACTGAGGGTACTGGAAGAAATTCACAAAGTGATCTCTATGACTTGTTTGGGAAATCTGGCACAGCGCAGTTGCCAAAAGTAGATGGAACTGGATATTTTGAAGATAGATACATAGCGAGTTTCATCGCAGGCGCTCCACTCGAAAACCCCGAGCTCGTAGTTGTGTGCGTTATCGACGACCCTGATAAAAAGATCGCCCACTATGGTGGCGAAGTTGCTGGGCCTGTGGTTCGAGACATCATCGATGACACACTCGAATATCTCGGCGTTGCACCTACAAAAATACAAGTCGCTTTTGAATAATTGACTCAGCCTACATTCGCCAAGCGAGAGGCTTCCCACTCCCGCCAGTTGTTTCCTTTACAAGCATCACAGTTATACCTGCAAAAAGTGCAAACCCGAACATCGCAAGAGATGCGAAGGTCAGTTGCAATGCAGCAAGCCAAGCGCCTGCATAAATACACTCCCACAGCGCGCCGTATCTTCTAATTTTTTCTGCAGCAATACGGTTGGAACTTGCGTGCATTATTTTCCAACGAATTGTCACAATAAAACCAACGATCGCAGCAACCATCCAAATCAGAGAGAATACTGACATGCCATCTGGCAAGATCGATCCAGTTCTCGCATACGGACCACCGAGAATTACCCCAGACCAAAAGATCCAACCAAGCACAATTCCAGTCCAACCTCTAAAAGATAATTTTGGCCGCTTCCCCTCAAGAACATAGACTGAAATACCACAAATCATGACATGTGTCATCACCAACCAAACTGGCAAAGTAAATGTCAGTTCGATGTTCGCAATCAACATGTGCGTCGCATACAACAAACCAATTGAAACAATCCCAACAGCCGGAACGAACTTCCCAACCGTGTTGTAAAACAGCACAATCGCAGCAGTCAACAACGCAATTTGCACCGCCCAAGTTCCCAAAAATGAAGCGGCAAGAAGCGCCAAAAGCAAACAAGACACCATCACGACAGCAGCGTGGCTCATCGAAACAAGCCCTTTGGGAATTGGGCGATTAGGATGAAATGCAGCATCGTGGCGAACATCTAACGTGTCATTCAATGAAGCAGCAAATCCACACATACAGATGGCAACAACTGCGGTTGCAAGCAATGCCGACCACCAAGGGATCATGTACACACTTATGCCGACAAAATCCGAATCACTCTTTGTCAAAATCAGCACCAACCATATATCAGCGACAGCACCAATTGCAACACTTAACCTCGTTAAGTGCAATGTCGCTAAGGCTTGTCTAGAACTCTTTAACACAAGCGTATCGTATCGACCCCCACCACCTACTGCCCTCATTGCGACTGATAAAACCTAATCAATCCCCTCCTCGCGTTGTATTGAATCGCTTTCGCCTTTACTATGTCACAACTATGCTCGACTTCCCATCCCTTCCAATCTCAACTGCCGATCTTTCGATTGCAATCATTGTCAGCAGGTACCACGCTGACATCACTGATGCACTTGCTGAGGGTGCAAAGCAAGCTTTTATCGATGCTGGCGGAGATGCATCTCAACTCACACTCATCCCTGTCTCTGGGGCATGGGAACTTCCCGTCGTTGCGAGCACACTCCTTGAAGAAAAAAAAGTTGATGCAGTTGTCGCACTTGGATGCATCATCACCGGCGAAACAACACACGATCAAGTAATCGCAAATGCAATCGCTGGGGGACTTATGCAACTTTCCCTGAACTCCGGCAAACCCGTCTCAATGGGCGTCCTCACTTGCAAAACATTTGAGCAAGCAATGGCACGCGCTGGCGGAGATTGTGGCAACAAGGGAATCGAATCAATGAACGCAGCTCTTGCAACAATTGCAACAATTAACAATCAACACGAAACATAAACTACACGTATGCCACAAAGCCGAATCCTCCGACAACAAACTCTCCAGCTCCTCTGCCAATTTGATGCTGGCAATACTGATGTCGCATCAATCACTGATGCGACATTTGATGAAGAAACATCAGAAACTATTTCTCCAAATGCAAAAGTCGCATCGCTTGCAAAAAAAGTTTGGGAAACAAAAGAAAAGGCAGACGAGACGGTTGCTCCTCTCACCCCAGACTGGCCTACGCACAGGCAACCGTTGATTGACCGCAACATTTTGCGACTTGCATACTATGAGATCACAGGTGGAATAACACCGCCGAAAGTCGCCATTGATGAAGCGATCGAACTTGCAAAAGAGTTTGGAACGCAAGAATCTCCTGCGTTTATCAACGGCGTTCTTGATAAAATCAAGGAGCAATACGATGCCAACGGAAAAGACGTGGAAATCGCTACACCATAATGGGACTTTTCAGAGCAACAGTAAATGCACTGCGAAGTGGACTTTCCAGAACACGAAGTGTTTTGGCAACTCCACTCGCTGCAATGCGTGGGCGCACTATTGACGAAGAATCGATCAATGAACTTGAACGATTACTCCTTTCGTCGGATGTTGGGACAACAACAACCGACATCATCGTAAACGAACTTCGCGAAGCAGTTTCAAGAGGGGAAAAACAGAATCGAGATATACTCGAACTGTTGCGTGATCAACTTGTCGAACGACTTGTACATAAAAATCGCAGCCTCGCAATTGCTGAAACCTCGCCAACTGTGATTTTAGTTGCAGGCGTCAACGGGGTTGGCAAAACAACAAGTGTTGCAAAAATTGGTCGTGCACTGCGCGAAGAAAACAGAAGCGTTTTGCTAGCAGCCGCCGACACATTTAGAGCCGGCGCTGTTTCGCAACTTACAACTTGGGCTGAACGCCTTGACATCGACATCATCAAAGGACAACAGGGAGCGGATCCCGCTGCAGTCACTTTTGATGCCGCCGAAGCAGCGCTCTCTCGCAACGCCGATGTACTCCTCATAGACACTGCTGGCAGACTGCACACCCAAGAACCTTTGATGCGACAACTTGAAAAAATTAAGCAAGTCACTGCAAAGAAAGTTGCTGGCGCTCCACATGAAGTCCTCCTTGTCCTTGACGCAACGCAAGGTCAAAACACACTTGTCCAAGCGAAGCGTTTTTCAGATGCGATTGACGTCACCGGTATCTTTCTTGCGAAATTAGATGGTACCGCCCGCGGAGGCATCGTTTTTGCGATCGAAGATGAGATTGGGATTCCCGTGAAACTCATCGGCATCGGCGAACGCCCTGAAGATGTCGAACCCTTTGACCCAGAAGTATTTGTCGACGCCTTGATCAACGAAGCGGTTGCATGACGCCCATGAAGGTATCATGCACGCCCGTGAGATATTGGAGCCAACTCATCCTACTTTGCCTGATCACCGCAACTGCAACTGCGCAAGATGTGCAATTCAAAAATGTACAAATTACTGGCGATCGACTTTCAGGAGTAGTGTTACCTGTACTCCCTAGAGATGCTGAAATTACTATTCTCGCACTCCGCGCTGACGCGTGGACTGTTGACGATACAAAACGATTAGTTCTCTCTACAGACATCGTGATTTCAATTGGCACGTACACCTTCCAATCTGAAAAAGCTTCTGTCTGGATCAATCGAATGCCAACTGATCGCGGCGTTGTCTCCCAGATTGCCGTGTACATGCCAACATCAACTCGCACAGGCGGTAGAACTGCACTTGGCGCAGAAGGCAAGGATTTGCTCATAGTCGGCAGCACACTCGGTGGAATCAACATGGATGTTGCACTACTTACTCCGAAAAAACCCGCCAACCAACGAGCATTTATTCAACAATCAGAGAACAGACTTGCTGGGTATATTCAGCGTTTGAGACTGGGCGAAACAACACTTTCTATGCACCCTGAAGTCATTGCATTTCCCGAGCCTGCAAGCAGTGATGAAACACTCATTTCACAAGTTCCAGTTAAACAAACGAAACAACCATGGCTCCGAACAAAATCTGGAATCATGTCAATTACTGCAGATACAGTTGAACTCAAGACAAGTGATACTGAAAATATTGTCACAGTTGTTGGAAACGTTGTACTAGAACTCCGATCTGCATCAGGCATCGATGACATGCAAATGACAGCGGATCGAGCTGTTATTTTTACTGATCCCGGTTCAATTAGAGATATGGCTTCTGGAAAAATTGATTCGCAAGACATTCGCGGCATCTATCTTGAAGGAAACGTCCTTGTTGATTCAAATCATGGCGCCTACCTCGTTCGATCTCCGCAAGCGTACTACGATTTTACAAAAGACAACGCAATGCTCGTGGACGCAGTACTCCGCACGTACGCAATGAAAGGAAAAGTCCCGCTTTTTGTCCGTGCTAAAGAAATGCGCCAAATTGCTGTCGATCAATGGACTGCGCAAGACGTGCAAGTTTCAACAAGTTCATTCGCAACGCCTGACCTCGCAATTGGTTCAAGTAGCATCAAATTAACTGAACAGCCCGATGGAAATATGTTGATCCAATCGAAGCACAACACATTACGAATGGGTGGCACACCAATCTTTTATTGGCCCTACTACGAGGGCGAAGCAAACGATATTCCAATCCATAAAGTGAAGTTTGGATACAAAAAAACATTTGGCAGTTTTCTAGAAACTGAGTGGGATCTCTTTACATTGCTTGGCATCCAACAGCCTAAAGGCCTCCGAGCAGATCTGAGACTAGACGGTTATAAGGCTCGGGGTGCAGGCATTGGATTAGACGTTGGTTACGCCTTTGGAAACAATAATGGTGACGTTGACATGTATTTCCTTGCTGATGCTGGCAAACAAAAAACTTCTTCCGGGATCGAAATGGACATCCCTGAAAATGAACACCAAAGGGGCTACGTGCTCTTGGAAAACCAAGCCAAGATCGGCGATCATTGGTCACTTCAAACACAACTTAGTTACATCAGCGATCCAACATTCATCTCAGTCTGGCGACAAAGTGATTACAAGAATCGCAGAGAATATGAAACAAGTTTCTATGCAAAATACCAAAAAGAAAACTGGGCATTTACTGCATTTACATCACATGATCTCAACAAGTTTATTTCTAACAGTTGGTTGATGGCGTCGAGGCAATACGCAGTTGAAAAAGCACCAGAACTTGGCTTGTTTCGATACGCCGATGACCTCTTCAATGGCGCAGTAACTTGGTCAAGCGAAACGAGAATTACAAGAGAGCGAATGCGATTTCAAGATGGCACACCCGCCTCCAATGGATTAAAAAGGCAAGCATTTCAAATGCCAGGCGGCGGGTTTCTTGGCAACAACCAACCCTTTGCAGATTTGTTTGCAGCGAGGGGTCTGACTGAAGGATTCAAAAGTAGACTCACAACAAGACATGAATTTTCTGCTCCTTTTACAGTTGGTGCATTCAAATTTGCACCTTTTGCCAGTATGCAAGCAGATGTGAACATTGGTGATGATGATTCGGGTGCAAATGAAGATGACACCAACTGGTTTTCAACAATTGGTGTACGTGCCTCTACGCAACTACAACGAATTTTTAACGATGTTGATAACGATATTTTAGATTTGCACCGCCTCAGACATGTCATCGAACCGTACATGACTCTTTGGTATGGTTCGGGCAGTGTTGATCCAATGTCAATTGAACAATACAACGCACTTGTTGACAATGTTTCAACAGGCACTGCGGCTTGGTTTGGTGTAAAAAACACGTTACAAACATGGCGTGGCGGCCCGGGTCGTTGGTACGAAATTGATTGGCTTACCGTTGACGTTTCATTACTCACTGTTGATAATAAAGCAACAAGACGGTACGACACGCCGCAATTCTTTAGTTGGCGACCTGAATATTCGGCACTTGAAGATTCTGTCATGGCAAAAAGTGTTTGGCAGGTGAGCGACGGCGTCGCACTTCTAGGAAACGGAACATGGCTCACAGATGACGGGCGCATGGTACTTGGCGCTGTTGGCGCCGAACTTGACCATGGCAAGGACGTCAGAACGTTTGTTGAGTATCGTGAGATCGCGAACAATGACGACCAATATCTGTCGGTTGGAGTGAAGTACAATCTCAGCAAAAGATATTCATTCCACGCAACTCCCACTTGGAACATGAAGGAAGATGACCTTCAATCTCTACGCTTGAACGTAACAAGACATTATCCTGATTTTGATCTTGTTGGTCAGGTGACGCACAACAGCATCAAAGATGAAACACAATATGGTGTCGCATTTCGTTTGTTGAAGTTCTGATTACTATCAATAAAAACTCACCCCCGAAAATAAACTCACCCCCGGTGAGTTTATTAGACCGCGGGTGAATTAATCGCATCATTTTGCATTATTTATCTGGGTGCTCTATCAGCGATTATTTCACCAAGGGGTCAGTTTCCTGCCATCTTCAAGAAAAACTCACCCCCGGTGAGTTTCTTGATTTCAGCGGTCATTTTCCTTAAACTCACCCCCGGTGAGTTTATTCTTCAATTGCAAAATAAACTCACCGGGGGTGAGTTTATTCAAAAGAATAGAGAAATGGTGGAGATTGGAAGGAGTTGACCCCGGGTGAAATAATCGTTGATCACGCACGTGGTCAGGTCCAACCCCAAATGACACGATTAATTCACCCGCGGTCTTAAACGTGACAGGCAGCAAGTGGAGTTCGAATGCCGCCATCACGAATGAAGTCCCGTGACCCACAAACTCTCAAGTTGTGCAATCGTCAGCGTAGAGGGTCTCGCTGATGGATCAATACCTTCTGGCAATACTTGATCGCGACCAAGAATTGCACCAAGTTGTTTTCTTCTTTTTGTAAAGAGTTGTGTTACAAATTTCGCAAACGATTCAGACTCTTCAGGTGGCAATGTTTCTCGCCTAACGATCGACACACACGCACTTGTAATTTTGGGAGGAGGCCAAAAGCACGTTGGAGGAACTTTCGCAATCAAAGAAACATCAGCAAGCCGCTGGGTCAAAATTGAAAGGACTCCCCAATCTGATGAATCCACTTCTGCCATTAATCGCTGGGCAACTTCAAATTGAATGGTGACGAACTCGCCTTCGCAATGTGGATGATTCGCCATCAAATCAACAATCAGCGGACTTGCAATTTGGTATGGCAAGTTAGAAACTAATTTCCAAGGCGCATCACCCATTGCCCTAGCAACTTCTTCGTTGAGATGACGCTTGGTGAGACAATCACCACGAATGAGCTGGATCGAATCGCCCAATCGCTCTTCAACTAAATCGCCTAGACCTCGATCAAGTTCACAGGCAACTACGCGACATCCTTTTTCAAGCAAGGCTTCTGTCAACGTCCCTGTTCCAGGGCCAACTTCTAGAACTAAATCCCCTTCAGACAATTGGGCAGCATCAATCAATTTTGTCAGGACATTATGATCGTGTAAAAAATTCTGCCCAAAACGGTGACGCGGAGAAAGCCCACGTTCCGAAAGCATGGCTCGAATCTCACTCAACCGTTGCAGGGTTATGCCTTCCCGAGATACTCACCCGTCTCGGTATTAATTTTGACAACTTGACCAATTTCAATAAATGGAGGCACGCGTACTCTTGCACCAGTTTCCACTGTTGCTTCTTTCAACTGATTCGTCGCAGTTGCTGATTTTGGCTGATCGATCGTATCTGTAATTTCTAATTCCACTGACGCTGGCAATTCTACGCCAAGCGCTTTGCCATCAAAGACCATCACAGAAACTTCAATGCCATCCTTCAACCACTGTGATTGATCCTTATCAATAACATCTGCGTCAAGTTCAAGTTGATCATACGTTTCATCATCCATAAACACCCATGGCCCTGCGCCATGCCCACTGCTGTCATACAAGAACTGCATTTTACGTTTGTCGATGTTGACATCTTCGACTTTGTCAGATGTGTTAAAACGATTCACTTTAATCGTCCCTGTACCAACATTTTTCATTTTAGCCTGCACGTATGCAGGACCCTTGCCAGGCTTCACGTGATCTGTTCCGATGACAATTTGTAAATTGCCCTCATAAATGAGCGCCTGACCTTTTCGTAAATCGTTTGCTTTAATTGACATTATTGATCCCTTTACTCATATTCGTTTAATGCGCAGTTGCTTCTGCCCGTATTTCTCTCAGTACTGTAACTTTAATTTCCCCAGGGAAAGTCATTTCTTCCTCAATTCGAGCAGCAATTCGTTTTGCGATCGAGAATGCTTCGCCATCACCAACACTTTTCGCATCAACGATGACTCGGACTTCTCGACCTGCTTGAATTGCATGAGATTCATTAACGCCCTTTTGCTCTTTTGCAATTGTTTCTAATTGTTCGAGACGTTTAACATACGCCTCCATCGATTCACGGCGTGCGCCTGGGCGAGCACTACTGATTGCATCTGCAGCCATTACGATCGGTGTATAGGGTGTCGTCGATGGAACATCGCCATGGTGACCAACAACTGCGTTGAGCACGGCTTCTGCCTTTTCGCCATATTTTTTACAATAATCCATACCGATTTGAGGATGTGTCCCCTCAACTTCGTGATCCATCGCTTTGCCAATATCATGCAAAAAGCCACAACGTCGTGCAAGTTCACCGTCAAGCCCAAGTTCATCTGCAATTACTTGACAGAGAAATGCTACTTCGATTGAGTGACGTAAAACATTTTGTCCATAACTTGTACGAAAATGCATCCGTCCCATCGCTTCTACAATTTTTGGATGTAAACCACGGATGTTCGCTTCCATCACTGCGGCATTCCCTTCTTTCAAAATTTGTTCATTCACATCTTCTCGAACTGATTCAACTATCTCTTCAATTCGAGATGGATGTACTCGACCATCAGCAACAAGTTTTTCAAGTGAGCGACCTGCAACAGCCCTTCGAATTGGATCAAAACACGAGACTGAAATGATTCCTGGCGTATCATCGACGAGAATGTCTGCACCTGTTGCTTGTTCAAGTGCACGTATATTACGACCTTCTCGACCGATCACTCGACCCTTCATGTCATCTGACGGAATACGAACCGCACGAACTGTTGTTTCTGCAACATGTTCCGCTGCAAATCGCTGAATTGCCTGCAATGTAATCTCACGACTTTTTGCACGTGCTTTTTCAGTTGCTTCTTCAACAATTTTCTGAATAAGTTCATTCGCATCGTGTTCAGCATCATGCCGAATTTCTTCAAGCAATTGATTTTTTGCTTCTTGGGATGACATTCCAGATACTTCTTCAAGACGAGTCTGCAACTCGCCCACTCGAGTTTCAATTGCAATTTTAGATTCTTTCAACTCTTCAGTTTGTGTTTCTAAAACAGTTCTCATTTCATCAAGTTTGACTTGCCGCTCAGCAACTTGATCGAGTTTATGATCAAGATTGTCTTCTCGCTTTTCGAGCCTTGCTTGGTCTTTCTTCATTTCAGACCGAGCATCTGCAATCTCTGTATCAAGTTCTGATCTTCGCTTCGTTGCTTGCCGTTCAGCTTCGAGTTCAATTTTCTGTTTTTCAGCGGCTGCCTCTGTTTTAGCAGCGGATACAGTTTGCTCAGCTTCACGCTTTGCGAGCCGAATCGTACCTCCAGCCGTAGCTCGTAAAAACAGCCACCCGCCAACACCACCTAGAATCAATCCACCAACACCTATTCCTATTTCAAGAACAATATTTGCAAGCATCTATATCTGTGGCAATATGCCACCCTCCTGCTGGAGTTAAAACCTACTGCTTGATACGTTCGATTGTCGTGTACATACAAAGTATGCAAACCAAAATTGGCTAAGTCTGGAATCCATGAAAATCTATCGATCCTTCATGTCTTACGCAATCTCTATATTTTGCATGCGCTTGTACACGCTTGATAGCAAAATGTTGTCCAAAAACTTAATCAATCTATCGAGTAACGCAATTACCCCCATCGATCCCCCTTTTATCCCTCTCAGCACATATTTTGTACTGGGACACGTTACTGCCGGCATTCGCCGGAACAATCGACCTTGATTTGCTTGATGCAAAACGCTTTAAAAGCAGGTCGAAAAAACTATGGTGCCGCAAACATTTCGCGGCCACTTCTATAATGAATGATAGTATTCCATGCAACCGACTCCTCGTCAAGACCTTACCCTACCACTTCATGAACCAAATTCCCATTCCACGCGTTATTCACGCCGCGCTTCGGCTTACAGCCCTCAACCCAATTGCCATACGGCTCGTTGGGGCTGCATCTCGTAGACAGCGTGATTTCTTTATCCGGACTGGATTTGTCACGTTATTGTCTGCCAACCTCCTTCTCGGACTTTTCGCAGTATTGGCTTCTGGAAGGCTCTCACTGAGAGATCTCGCAGCTGGAAGCGCACAAATTTTTACTTTTTTGGCTGTCGTCGAATTATTACTCATCTGTCTTCTCACGCCAATCTTCATGGCAGGCGCAATCTCCAAAGAGGCACAACCTAGAACGTGGGACATCATGCTCTCCACACCTCTTTCTGCACTGCAAATTGTCCTTGGCAATTTACTCGGTCGATTATTTTTTATTGCAACGCTTTTACTCAGCGCCCTTCCCCTGATGGCAGTTACACAATTCTTTGGAGGCGTTCGCGGAGAAACAATTTTACTCACACAACTCATTGCATTTTGCCTTGCACTTCTTATTGGCACACTTGCAATTGCAACAAGTGTGACTCGAACTGCAGGTAGAAAAGCAGTCATTACTTTTTTTGTTGTAACCGTTTGCTTTCTTGCAATTACTTGGAGCGTTGATCACGCGTTAAGAATTCCCGTTTCTCCGGGTTCGCAAGATTCATGGACAACATTTTTAACACCGTTCAACCCACTCCTTGTTCTTGAAGCGCTGCTCTCACCAACTTCGTATGTCACACCTGATGCAAGTACACTTGCATGGCCACTTGGTTTTGCGCAAACAAATCCCATCGCTACTTGGTGCTGGATTACGGTGCTCATTAGTTTGAGTACTATCATCTGGGCTTCATTACAAGTTCGTAAATTAGGCGATCGTTCAAAGCAGAACGCACTACTAAGACGTACTACGCTTGTTCAAAAACCAAAGCTTGTAAGTGGTAATCCAATCGCATGGAGAGAACGAGTTACTAGACATAGAAACATGAGCTCACTCTTTGGAAGATGGGGATTTGCAAGCCTTGGCATGCTTGTGATAGTTGTGACAACAACACTTTTTGCAACAAATTATTGGAGCGCTGATCTCTACCGTTCAGTTATTGGCATTGTCATTGGAGCAGAAATTGTTATTGTTTCTCTTGCAGCAATGTACGTCTCTGCATCATCAATCACCAAGGAACGTGAAGACGGATCACTAGATTTATTACTGACAACTGCAATGACACCCCGCATGTATCTAGGAGGGAAGGTTCGAGGCATCGTCGTACATTTGTTACCAATGGCGGCTACGCCATGTGTTTCCATGTTTGTTGTTGGTGTTGTCGCGCTTGCTTTTGGTGAGCAAGCGTATGTTTCCGACATTCCAGTTGGCATGCAAGCGGGCGATATGAATATTCCACTGGCTTTATGGGGACCTGCCACGATGTTCCCCCTTGTTCTGATTCCATTTCTCGCTTTCTGTATCACCCTCGGGTTGCAATGGTCTCTACGAAGCAAGGGATCCATTCGGGCAATCGCAAGTACGTTGATTATGATGCTTGTTATCTCTTTTGGTCTTGGAATTTGCATGACACCAGCTCGCAGCATGGGTGTTGGCGGTGCTTTCATCGCAAGTTTATCCCCCATTCCATATTTAATTGCAACAATTTCACCAGCAAGCGGTATCTTGACATCACTTATTCAAGAAGGTTTGACACAAACAAGCATCGCACTTGTAGCCAGTGCGCCGATCGCTGGTGGAATGTGGATTCTGGCAAGTTGGGGATTGCTGCGTTCCGTTGCAAGTTCTTTTGTAATGACTGTCCGAAGGCTCGCGGGGACAAGTTAACAGTATCGACCCTTATGGTTGAGGGAAGCAGACTGAAGGCGGGTGAATCAAAATCCACCCGATCGCATTACCTTTAAACTGTCTGGAAATGGGTACGTTGCAAAAACACCAGTTGGTGCAAGTTCCCACATTCGTACAGATGGGAAGACGTCGCCTCGATATCCTGCTTCGTGCATTGTTCTCAATACTGTCTCAAAACTCGGTTCATTTCCATGTTCGTCGACTAGCCTGTTTGATTTTGCACCAAGAAAACTCACGCTTGCCATCGGCATGCGATCGCGTCGACCTTCAGCCATTTGAGAAACTTTTTTAAATCCTTTTCTAAAATCTTCCATCGTAAATAATTCACGATTCAATGGACGCAAGAGTGCAAACACTTTGACATCGTCCATGTCGTATTTCAAAACAAGTGTTTTATCAGGCGAAAGCGCTGCATACCCCTTTGCATACTTCGTGATGCTTTCATTGTTCCACTGACTTGTTGGGAGTGCTTCAGCAATCAAACTAATGATGCCATGGCTATTATCAACGGGATTCACACCACAGACGAGTGTGCGATACCTGCTAGTCAACATATCATTTAGTAAAAATTGTCCCCACTGTATCCGAATTCTTTTTCTCGACGTTTCAACTTGTCTTGGATCGCCTACTGGCATAATGACCAAACGATTGGACTGTCGATCCGCTTCCATGAGCGTATCACCGTCGCCGTCATAAATTCGTGGTCGAACTTCGTTTTGCGTTTTGGCTGTCATAATTATATTCCTTGCGTTAGACCAACAATGCTGCTGGATTTTCAATCAGTTCTTTGAGCGTTTTTAGATAACGAGCTGCCATCGCCCCATCAATAACACGATGGTCAAGACTCAACGTTGCAGAAAGTTCATTCCCCACAACAAGTTCCCCCCCGCGTACAACTGGCTTTTCGATTGCAGCACCTACTGCAAGAATTGCGCTGTTTGGTGGGTTAATAATTGCGGTAAAGTGTTCAACACCAAACATGCCTAAGTTTGAAATCGTGAATGTTGTGTCACTCATCTCTTCGAGTGACAAACCTTTATCTCTTGCTTTCTTCCCAAGTCGAACGGATTCTTGGCTGATCGAGCGCAAACTTTTTTGATCGGCATCTCGAATCGTTCCAACAACTAACCCGCCACCTTTGTCTTCTGGAAGTGCAATCGCAATACCAACATTCACTGGACCATGAAAATAAATACAATCGCCCCCAAACGAAGCATTGAATGCTGGATGCTCAGCCATCGCAAGCGCACAACATCGGACAAGAAAATCATTCACTGATAACTTAACACCTGAATTTGCAAGTTGTTTGTTCAGGGTTTTTCGCATATCAAGCAATGGATCCATATCGAACGACATGGTGACTTGGTAATGTGGAATTGTCTGTTTTGATTCAACAAGTCGTTTCGCAATCACCTGCCGCATATTCGACAGCGGCTCAGATCTGTTTTCTCTCCAGTCACCGGATGCAACTATTGGGTGCGTAGTTGCAACAACTTCTGGCTCTGAGACAGTTCGTTGGATAATCTCATCTGGCTGAGTAGTTGCAGCGGCCGCAGAAGTTTCTTTGGTTGCATCAACAACTTGTAAAATATCTCGCTTAATCACTCGGCCACTTGGTCCACTGCCCTGTATTGTTTTTAGATCAATTCCATATTCATCAGCAAGCCGCCGAGCCACAGGACTAATAGCCATTCCTGTTTTTTCTGGTTTTTGTATTTCTACTTTGGTCTCATTAGCAGGTTCTTCTGGAGTTGTACTTTCAAGCGGCGCTTCATCTTCCTCAGTCAATACGGCAACAACCTTGCCAACCTCAACTTTCTCTCCTTCTTGCACCAAAATTTCGGAAAATATTCCGTCATCAAAAGATTGTAATTCCATCGTTGCTTTATCTGTTTCGATGTCTGCGAGAACATCACCTGAAGAAACAACATCTCCCAATTGTTTATGCCATTGCAACAGCGTCCCCTCTTCCATAGTGTCCGAAAGCCTAGGCATGGTGATCTCAATTGGCATGAGAGAAAAATCCTTTACGAATTGTACGTTGCAGCGCGAACTGCCTCGCATATTTTACGCGTATTTGGTAAGTATGCCTGCTCAAGGTTAGAAGCATACGGTGTAGGAACATCATCGCTGTGAACACGATGTACAAAATTATCTAGATCGTCAAAGCAATATCTGTGAATTTGCGACGCAATTTCAGAACCCACTGATGCAAATGACCATGATTGGTCTACAACGACGCACGTATTCGTTTTCCGAACAGACGCCACCATTGTGTCAATATCAAGTGGTCTTATTGTTCGTCCATCAATAATTTCACACGCAATGCCTTCTTTTGCAAGTTCCTCAGCTGCTTCTTGGCAGAAATGCAACGGACGACCAAAGCTAATGATTGTGCAATCAGTTCCCTGCCGGCGTACAAGCGCTTGACCAAATGGAACAGTGTATTCCTCAACAGGAACATGCCCTGTTGTAGATAGAAGGCGTTCAGATTCCAAAAAGAAAACGGGGTTGTCATCGCGGATTGCAGTTTTTAACATTCCCTTTGCATCATAGGCATCATAGGGAATCGCCATTTTGAGCCCCGGCACATTTGCGTACAACGACTCGACACACCAAGAATGCGTCGAACCAAGTTGTCCACCTGCGCCGTCGTTTCCACGAAACACAATTGGACAACCGAATTGACCGCCAGACATGTAGAGCATTTTTGCGGCGTTGTTTAAAATAGGATCAGCAGCAACTAGACTAAACGACCAACTCATAAACTCGACGATCGGTCGAAGCCCACGCATTGCGGCGCCAATTGCCATGCCTGAAAAACCGCTTTCACTAATTGGCGTATCGATGACACGGCGAGGGCCAAACTCATCGAGCATGCCCTTGCTAATTTTATAAGCACCGTTGTACTGCGCAACTTCTTCGCCGAGCAAAAAAACTTTTTTGTCATCACGCATTTCTTCAGACATCGCTTCGCAAAGTGCATCACGATATTCTATGATTCGTTCGCTCATTCGTCTTCACCTTGCATCATTTGTGGCTTGGAAGTTCCTGTGAATAGTCCCCAATGGTCAACGTACACATCCTTGTACAACTCATCCATCGGAGTTTCAGGGGATTTTTTCGCCCACTCTACTGCCTCTCGAACTTGCGTTTTTACTTGACGAGACATCTGTTTGATTCCATCTCGAGTCAAACCATGTTCATCGCACAATAATTTTTCTAATCGATCTATGCAATCTAATTCTTCTTCGCGAGTTTCTTCTTCGCGAGTTCGATATTTTCTTGGATCGGACATCGAATGTCCTTTATATCGATACGTTTGCGCTTCAACAAAGAACGGGCGCGATTCTTCACGACACCAGTCAGCGATTGACTTGAAGGATTGATACATTGAAACTACGTCTTTCCCGTCCACTATTGCATGGTTGATTCCATGCGCCTCTGACTTTGTATGCAGTTCATTCGCCATAGTCGTTCCGCGTTCAATTGCAGTACCCATCGAATATCTATTATTTTCTAATACAAAAATAACTGGAAGGTCATACAAACCAGCAAGATTCATCGCTTCGTAAAAAGCACCTTGATTTATTGCTCCATCGCCAAGGTAACACAGTGTGACATGTGACGATTTGCCATCTTGCAATACTTCATCTTCATATTTTGTCGCAAATGCGAGCCCAGTTCCAAGTGGTGTTTGGGCACCGACGATGCCGTGCCCACCGTAAAGGTGATGCGGCGCATCAAACATATGCATCGAACCGCCCTTTCCTTTTGCACAGCCACCGATTCGGCCAAACATTTCTGCCATGCAGTGTTTTGGGTCCATCCCACGAGCAAGGGCGTGCCCGTGACAACGATACGCAAGGACGACTGGATCGTCTGGGTTTACTGCAGCAATTGAACCAACCGCGACCGCTTCTTGACCGATATACACGTGGCAAAAACCACCTATCAACCGATTTTGGTACGCCTGCATCGTTCGGACTTCAAATTCTCGAATGAGAAGCATTTGTCGAAGCCATCCTAGAAGGATGCCCGATTCTGGCATTGGGGATTTTTCCAATTGTACATGTGGTAATTCCGTACTTGCCACGTTCTGTTCTGTTTCTGTTTTATCCATACTCGTTGTTGTTTTCACTCCGACCATGCATTATATCAGTGATGAGAGCGTAAAAACACCACAAATGAAACTCCATGCAGGCTTTCTTTCGTGTATTGGAACGCGGATGACAGGACTCGAACCTGTAACCTTCGGTTTCGTAGACCGATGCTCTATCCAGTTGAGCTACACCCGCTTTGCGTGTCCCTTTCGAGGATGGGGAGGGTACCACAAGCACCACCGCATCGCCAGCCCGTTGCCCATTGACAAACCGGCTCATTTTGGGATAATGCCACGTTCCCCTACTGTTTGGGGTAATAATCTGTATTTGGAGTCTCCACTGTGCCTCAATCAATCTCTGCTAAGAAAACTGTCCGACAAAACGCGAAACGCCGCGCCATGAACCATTGGCGAAAGCGACGTATCAAAGATCAATCCAAAGCATTTTTGGATGCGATTGCTGCAAAAGATGTCGCAACAGCAGAAACCGAATATCGCAAAGTTTGTGGTCTCCTAGACAAAATTTCTTGCACGAGCACGATTCATAAAAATACAGCTGCTCGGACGAAGAGTCGATACTCCAAACGACTTCTTCAAATCAAGCAAGGGTAACATTTTTCTTTTTTAAAAATCAATTTAATTCGGGTGTCGCTATCATTGCGCAAAATGGCACAGCCTCTTCGACTCTCCAATCAGGGTTCCCCCACACGTCAGCGATATACAACACTCTCGCAACGACCTTCATATATCCTTGCTTTTCTTCTGCCAATGATCGTGTATTACGAAATTGCACTCTACACAGCAGATAAAAATATTCAAATCAAAGCGCACGATGCGTTAGTCCGTTTCTTTGAACGATTCGACATGCCACCAACACAAGGGCTTTTTCTCGGTGGCATTGCAATTATCACAATCTTGGCAATCAAACACATCATGTCCAAAGATCGTTGGTCGATCGAACCCCGAGTCATCTTCGGCATGGCGTTCGAATCGATCATTCTCACCCTGCCGCTCCTTGCAATTGGTTCAGTACTCGCGGGCATCACCGCCGCAATGAACCCATCTGCGCTGCAGACACTTGGTCTTTCTGAACGAATTGCAGTCAGTCTCGGTGCCGGCTTGTATGAGGAGTTCCTCTTCAGATGGCTGCTCATCACAGGCGTTCACACACTCGTTTGCAATGTATTCAAACAAAGTAATCTTGCCGGAATAACCAGCGGAGTAATCATTTCCTCCATCACCTTCGCGATGTACCACGACTTTCCAAATTTCGGCACCCTCGGCGTCGTGGCCCTTCTTTTTTACGGAATCGCAGGCGTCTACCTCAGCCTCATTTACGTAAATCGCGGTTTTGGTATCGCCGCGGGTACACATGCTGCATACGACATTGTTGCAACCACTTTGCTAGCCTCAATTGCTGCATAAAACGCTACACTTATCATTTGCGACTTACAAAAAAGGAAGTTCTACCCATGAAACGTACTACATCAATTGCACTACTCACAATTTCAGCAACATTACTTGGTTGTGAATCCGCCCAAAAAGCCGAATCTATTCCAGCTACTCCTCTTGTTCCTGCAGAACCTTCTGCTGAAGAAACAATCGTTGCCCAAGCACCTCCGGCTCCACTTGCGATCGGCGACAACGCTCCCACAATTTCAATCGACCACTGGGTCAAGGGTGACGCAATAGATGGTTTTGAAAACGGACAAATCTACGTCATGGAGTTCTGGGCAACATGGTGCGGTCC
>JACKQG010001427.1_pt1 | contig 33113 bp, 23 predicted proteins | sample 8237621 | NCBI WGS metagenome assembly JACKQG01 (sample SAMN15677084, study PRJNA649215) | marine metagenome | biome: marine; feature: Black Sea; material: saline water; isolation source: suspended particulate matter (SPM) from the Black Sea western gyre | collected 2013-06-09/2013-06-10 | depth...
CCGCCCCCCAATCACCACGCCCACAGACCCGATGACGGGGTCGGGGGGCGAGATAACAGCGACGGAGGAAGGGGGAAGGGGGAGGGGGGGAAGTGGGGAGAAGGGGAGGGGGGTGCAGCAATTGTCATGTTCTGGATGAGGAGAAAAAGGGGAGCGCTGAAAAAAAGACAACCGGCCACCCCAAGATGACGACAAGGATCCCATCCCGCAACTGCATAAAGTGTCACAACAGGTCAGCAAGGATCGGCCTCTCCTATTTCGGAAGATTCGAATCCGCTGGATATGGAACACCATATGAAGGAAATGGCCTGAGCGGCAGGAGGCTCTCCGGAAACCGTTTCTTCTTGAACCTGCAGGCGGATATCCATTTCAGCAAGGCTAATATGGAATGTATAGACTGCCACACCGCCACCGGTCTGATGGGAGATGGGAGGCAGTACGATAAGATGGCCGCACAGATTGATATCTCCTGCCAGGCGTGTCATTCCCCGAAGTTTTCCGTGATGGAAGGACCCGAGTCCTTAGCCGGTCGACTGGCTTTTCTTAACAAACGGGTCCCGAGAGGCATCGGAAAATCAATCGCTCTCAGCAAAAAGGGAACTCCCCTCTACAATCTCCAGAGAAAGGACGGCAAGGTAATCTTCTACCGCAAGATGGATGGCCTTCCCGTCGAGATGGATATCCGATCGTCGGACAAACCTCATCACGGCCTGAAGGGGCACGAACGTCTCGCCTGTCAGTCCTGTCACTCTGCCTGGATTCCTCAGTGCTACGGGTGCCATCTGACATACAGGAAATCTGAAAGGCAGACAGACTGGATAACTCATGAGTCATCGCCTGGAAGATGGAAGGAAGCACGCTCTTATCTCCGCTTTTCAAGGCCTGCCCTCGGTATTCGAAACGGTTTCGGGATTTATCCGATCTCCCCATGCCAGGTGTTCGTCTCTGTTTTTGACAGTTCGGGCAGATTCCGGAAGGATCAATCCTTCAAGACGATGAACATATCAGCGTTTGATCCCCATACAACTTCAAAAAAATCCCGGACGTGCATTGAATGTCATCAGGACCCAAAGGTCATTGGATTGGGAGAAGGGATTCTTCATCAGAAGGGCAGCAAGCGGGTGTTCAGGGCGACCTATGACTCCTCCTCTTCAGGGATCGATGTTCCTTTCCCCTTGGATGGTTTTGTAGACCTGAGCGGGGAACCCCTCCAAACCGATTCAGGGAAGGGCGTAAGACCCTTCAACAGGGAGGAGATCGACAGGATTCTCGGGGTGGCGCCATGCCTCGGATGCCACCCGGGTTATGATGACAGGATCTACGGGGATTTTCGGGGATCGAAGGAACGATTTGAGATAGAGGCGGGACTGCCATGTTTGAAGTAAGGATCTGCAACCACTCTCGTGCCCTGATGGTCACGGCCACCCGTCTCCTGACGGTCATGTGGGTTCTTCTGTGTATTTTCCTCATGCTCACCCATGCCCTGGCATCGGAAAAAATCAATTATGCAGACTGTCTCGGCTGTCACAGGGGAATAGAATCGATCAGCCCCAGTCACCCATTTGCGTGTGCTGCCTGCCATATATGGCCCAAAGACCGCCAGAGCGACGCACTCACAAGTCATCAGGGGATTGTGCGGAACCCTTCAGCCCCTGAGCATGTGGAGGTCTTCTGCGTCCAATGCCACGAAAATGAAGTCAGGCAGGTCCGCAATTCCCTTCATTCGACCATGGCCGGTGTTATCAACCAGACACGATACCTCTGGGGGGCCCAGGGGACGGCGGCCCCGGCCGTTTACGGGTTGAGCGGGCACCTTAAACCGTTGCCGGACCCTCATGGATCGGTCTATCAGGAAACCCCGGCCATGCTGGTGGATGATTTCCTGAGGCGGCGATGCCTCAGGTGTCATATCCACAGTAAAGGCCCGGAAGCCCCGGGTCTTTACCGGGGGACAGGCTGCGCTTCCTGTCATATGGTTTATAATAATGACGGCCAATATGGCGGCATGGATCAGGCCATCGATCGATCCAAGAAGGGATACCCTGTCCGGCACACCTTCACAAGACTCATCCCCAACGCCCAATGCCTTCACTGCCATAATCAGAATCATGTGGGCGCAGATTATGAAGGACTGTTCCAGCACGATTACAGCGATGGCTATCGGTCACCCATGGTGAACGGAAAACTGCGGCCGATGGTCTACGGGTTGGATCATCATCACTTGGCCAAGGACATCCATGCAGAAAAGGGGCTCTGGTGCGTCGACTGTCACACCCGGAAAGATGTTATGGGAGACGGGCGCATATACAGCTATGAAATCGAAGTCCCAAAGCGTTCCTGCATGGATTGTCATGGGGGCTTTGATCAGAAAACGCCGGATATGACGAACAAGGCGATCCGCAAGGTATCGGACGGATACCTTTTTATCTCCAAGAACGATGGAAAGAATCACGGGCTGCGCCAGTTCAGTGCGGATTCGATTGGCCACAGGGTCCAGGCACACGCCAAGGTCCGGTGCAGCGCCTGCCACGCCCAATGGTCTTTTCAGGACTATGGGTTGAGTGTGATTCGCGAAGACCTGATCAATGACTACAAGTGGGACCATCTTACAGCCCAGGGGGATCCCTATCTGCAGGAGAAATTGAAGGCGTACGTTGAGAGCCCGGAAACCGCCTATCCTTTTTCAATTGACCGTTTATCCGGTGAGGAAAGACCGGGGATCTGGTCTGTAGGATGGCGGTTCAGACGGTGGGAACAGATGCCTTTGGGTATGGATCATACCGGGAGGTATGCCATATTGCGACCCCTATATCAATATTTCATCTCCTATGTGGATCGCGCCGGTAATGTCGTTTTGGACAGCGTTGTTCCGTCAAGGGGGGATGGTACCGGTAAGGGATGGGCGTTCATGCCTTATGTCCCTCACACCACAGCGCCCTTTGGGAGGGCGTGTGACGCCTGTCATCAGAACAGGGTGACTGCAGGACTCGGCATTCAGGAAGAGGTCACCATGGATAACGGCCTGACGATTCCATCTCCACCCGCGGTTAAAGGAATGCGCCTCCTGAATCCACGAGAGCAGCAAAGACTGCTCAAGCCAACAAAGGAATGGCATAAGGAAAGGCTTAAGGCCTCAAAAACACATCACGAGTGAAAGGCGTCACACCTATTTATAAACGATATTAGGCAATATTGCCGTTCCAATCGCTTCTTTCAACCCCAAGAGAGGGAAAAGAGGCTTTGAAATGGTCAACGGTCGCATGGAAAAAGCGCATGGGTTATTGTGTTGTATAAAAGCAATAAAATGTTTCACATTGCTATTTTATACGGTATCGTTGCGTAAAACATCCTGATAGGAGGTAAATACAATGACAAGCGCAGTAAGAGTTTCCGACGAGTTGGTACGGGAAGCAAGAATATTTAGCAAAATTGATCAACGATCTTTAACTGGCCAAATTGAGCATTGGGCAAAAATCGGCAAATGCGCTGAAGAAAACCCTGATTTGACTTATGGCCTGATAAAGGACATCCTTATTGGTCTTGTTGAGCTTGAACAAGGTGAATCATCAGAATACAAATTCGGATAACCAGCAATGAAGATTTTACAGTCTCGGCAATTTGAAAGAAAGGTTAAAAAATTCACCAAACAAGAAAAAAAGTCGCTGACAATCCTGGCAGAACCTGGAAAGGACCGCTTCGCATGCCCTAACCGTATTTTTTTTGTGAATTGGATCTGTGGTAATCCAGCCAAAGTTTTTCCGCTTGTGTGATTTTCATTTTTTGCCCTCCTTGTCTTTGGGTTAATAATAGTGTGCTGTCAAGAGAACCTCACAGAGTAACCCGTGCCCGGCTTCTAAGGTACAAATACATTGAAGCGCTTTCGTCAGGACAGTTTTGCACTGATAAGCCGGTTTAGACTTACGCCCTCTTCAGCAGCTTGGATTGATAGATTTCTATGGACTTCCGGTGGAATCCGCACAGAGAATTTGCCACTATATTTCTTATTGGATAAAGGCTCCGGGATTGGGTCACCATCGGCCTCCATAATTTTTATACCCTCCGAAACAACTCTACGGATACCTTTCAATGCCGCCTCCGGTGTTCCAGCCAGCCAACTGAGATTCGGGAATTCCACACAAAGGCCCACATACTCCCGGTCCCTATTTGACCATATCACTCGATAAGCATATCTATCATTTTTTAATGTCATTTTTCGTCCTCTAATTTATCAATGGCTCCCAGAACTTGTCTTGCCTGATATTCTTTGACTTTCCCCTTGAAATTTTGGATGTTTATTAGCGGAGGGTAAATCCGGGGCACCTTAAATATCCTATGGCTTGTGCCTTTTTGTCTTGGCTCCCCAAAATAATGATCACAAACTCTGCATACGTCTCCAAACCTTACATTAAAAGGGCTTAGCCTCATCTTTACCAATATTTTTTGAATGTCGGCCATCGGTTACATGATACCACTATTGGTGTCATTGTCAAGACAGAAATGCAGCATCTATTTTGGGACTAATGGGCAGAAGATCGTGAGCTTTCACCTTTTCTAAAGTTGCGATATCTGCTTCTATGAAGTACAACCAAAGCCGATACTGTGATATGCCAATCTATCCTTCCCTGGAAAGATTTCATTACGAACCTGTGGCAGGATGCGTATGTATGACAGAGAGGGAAAAAGAGGTTGAATTTGATTTTAGCCTTGCTTTTTTTATTTATTTGGGCTATAATAAACTAATTTATTAAGTTGAAAGCTTCCAACCTTAGGGCTACAGCCTTTAACGTGAGTTCGATGTTGTAATATCCGGATTTCAGGGTTCATGCTAAACAGTGAGGGAGGTTTTGACAGCAGGCACCGATTACTTTTCAGCATCGGGACCACTTGGACAGGGATAGAGCTATGGAACAGGTTTTGCTCCTGAATACCACCTACGAACCGTTGAAGATCATCAACTGGAAAAAGGCGATAACCCTGCTCATGTTAGGCAAGGTGGAGGTCCTTGAAGAATATGGGCGGGATATCCATTCAGTCACCTTTACCATAAAACTCCCTTCGGTCGTCAGGCTCCTTATGATGGTGAGGAAGCCAAAGAACGCGGTCAAGTTCTCGCGGCAGAATATTTACGCCAGGGACAAGTACAGATGCCAGTACTGCGGCAGCAAGCTTCCTGTAGAAGACCTGAGCTATGACCACGTGATTCCAAAATCCCGGGGAGGAAAAACCCTGTGGAGCAATATTGTCACCTGCTGCATGGTATGCAACAGGAAAAAGGGAGGCCGTGCACCCAAAGAGGCCAATATGCGGCTTGTCCGTAAACCCTCCAAGCCCAAATGGTTGCCTGCCCTGAGAGTGACCATAGGTTTCAAAGAGGTTCCTACATCGTGGCGGGACTATCTGTACTGGAATGTGGAACTGCTTGAATAAACCTCAAAGCAGCCGCAATCCTATCGGCGGTCTCCTTGATCGCCTCCATATCTCCCTGCTTGAGCTCCCAGGTGGCCACTGGTAGTTCAGGGCCTCCGGCGATTCTGGGAATTAGATGAAGATGGTAGTGCAGCACCACCTGGTTCGCGCCGGGTCCATTCAATTGGACACACGCTACGCCTGAAGGATTCAAGGCCTCTTGAATCGCTGCAATGATCTTTTTTGAGGCCAAGTGTACAGCCATGAGGTCGTCGCCCGGGATTTCCCACAGGTCTTGGGCGTGTCTCCTGGGGATGATGAGGGTGTGACCGGGTGAGATCGGATTTATGTCTTCAAAGGCAAAGACCTTTTCATCCTCATACACCTTGAAGCTGGGGATCTCCCCCTTAACGATTTTACAAAAAATACACGCGTCCATGATACTCCTCCTTTTAACCCCCCTTGCCGACCTAAAACCTCAAAATATCAATCTCAATTTTGATTAATCACTCTCAATATTGCCAAATTATCTTATTTTTTATCTACAATCCGCAATCCGCAATCCGCAATCCAAAATCCAAAATCCAAAATCCAATATCGTGCCCGAACGGACTTTTCGTTCAGGCAGCAATTACCCTTCCAATTACCCTGTTTGATTATCAATGAGTCTCTGGAGATTTGCCCTTCTTTCCTCGGGAAGATCGGGAGCCTTTCTGATGTTCATCGCCCTCATTACATCATATGTCCCATCCTCGAACAGGACCGGAATCTGAATGACGTAGTCGGGATTATGACAGCACCCCGGCGCAAAATAATGACCCGGCCTCCTGCCCTCCTTCAGACTGTCTCTGGCCTTCGCGAAGATCTTTTCAGAAATTACCATTCCCGCCTGTCCTGTAAAGGTAGTTACGGTATCCCCCGACTCAAATAGCCTTTTTCTGTTCATCGGTCACCTCAGTTCTTTACGCCAGCCGTTCAAAAATTTTACCCGCCTCGCCCCGGTATGTCGAGGATTTTCTTGTGAGACCTCAAGCCCGTTACCAGATCCCTGAGGCGGGAGATCTCTTTATCACGAACGTAGTGGAGCAAACCATCAAGGGTTCTTAGGGCCTCGGGTATATAGGTCTCAAAATAGGTCTTGTTCATAACCATTGTCAGATAAGAAAAGGCGCCTAAGATCTGGAGATTCCGTTGAATCGCCAAATAGGGATAATACCTCTCAAAGGACTCCACCCACGCGGCATTATGCTCCCTGATCAGGGCCAGGTAGCGTTGGTATACCTCAATCTTCTGCCCCCGGGAGAGGCGGGTATAGGGATCAATTATCAGAGAGGCCAGATCATAGCCGAGTGGTCCGAGACGACCTCCCTGCCAGTCAATTATACCGACATTGCCCTTAGAGAGCATGATATTCCTGGACTGGAAGTCGCGGTGGAGAAAGAAGCTGCAATCCGCTTTCGAAGCGGTTTCAGCCAAATGACCAAATGCAGGCTCAAGCTCCGGCCACTCCGCTTTAAGCCCCAGATAACGACCCAAAAAGGCGTCTCTGAAATAGTGTGCCTCATATTTCAGCATGACGGTCGGGTCATATCTCTCCGTCTGACAGCACCAAGAGGGGTCAAAATCGTTTGCACCTTCGGTCTGGAGCCGGAAAAGATGGCTCACTACTTTTTCATAGGTCGGGAGCGGATCATCTCCTGAAGATACAAGGTCCTGAAGGTTTTTCTGCCCCATATCTTCCATGATGAACCAGCCCTTTTCGGAGTCGTGCCTGTAGATTTCCGGAAGAGGTGCTCCTTTGCTAAGGAGGTGTCTTCCGATCATGAGATATGCCCGGTTTTCACGCCGTATGGTATTATCGGCAGGGGGATTGGCCATGGCGATAAAAGAGATGTCCGGTCGCTCTGCTGTAATCCGCCAGAATACGCGTCTTGACCCGTCGCCGGGAAGCTGCTGAAAGGTCACATCCTCTATTGTGCAACCTTCCTCTCTCAGGTATTTCAGGACGTATTCTCTCAGATCAGGGTTCATAGGATTTTTCCGACAAGATCCTTCCGAACTTTTTTAGAGGACGTGACGATGCTGTCCACGACTCGGAGCCCCTTCCTGACGGTCACTCTTTCCCAGAGAACGGACCGGCGGATCTCCACGCCCTCTTCGAGATTTGTATCTTTACCGATGACGGCCCACTCTTTGAGTCTGGCAGACTCGTGGATCCGGCAACCCGGGCCAGACAAAAAGTGTGTTTCCTTCAACACCTCTTTATTGGCAAGAAGATAGCTGCCGATGGTTCCTACGTCCCGCCAGTAATGCCCGGTTGAAATATGGGCCCTGATCGGCCGGTCCTCTTTGATCAGCTCCAGGTAACAGTCTATGATATTGAAAAACCGTCTTTTGGGGATGCGGGAGAGGACCTCTGGTTCTATAATATGAATTCCGGTAAAGGCAAGCCTGCCGGGGCGGGCCTCGGACGCGATATCTAAAATGTCAAGATGCTCATTTATCCGGATCTGGCTAAAGGGCGTATAGTCATGTAGAACAAGCGTGACCAGGTTTCCGGCCTTTTGATGTGCTTCCCAGGCCTTTCCCAGATCAATGTCGGTAAGGATATCTCCGTTAATGACGACAAAGGGCTCGTCATCCCAGAAGTCTTCGGTATTCCTGATGCCCCCGCCTGTTCCCAAAATCGTTGGTTCTATTTTGACCTGGATGTTCAGACCGAAAGGCCGGCCACCATCTAAATGGGCGACAAGTTGCTCTCTGTGATGATGGGCATTTACAATGACCTCACGTATCTTGTATCTTTTAAGGTGCTCTATCACCCTGTCGATGATCGGCCTGTTCCCTATCGGCATGAGCGCCTTTGGCCTATCTAAAGTGAGGGGCCTCAGCCTTGTCCCGAGGCCGGCTGCGAGGATCATTGCTTTCATGGTATCTTTTTTCCGTTGCAATTATTTCTTACTGATTATACATCACTGAAAGCGATGTCAATATGATATATTAAGACCTTATCATAAAGCCATATGGACAATCTGCTGTCGTTGTTAGACAAACACGATTTTTTAATTGTGAGATATCATGCACTCCACCCTGAATTTTTCAGAACTTGATGCCCAGATCGGCAGACTGTTCATGGCCGGGATTCCGGGCACACAATTGGATGAGGCCACTGAAGCGCTGATACGCGACCACTCCTTGGGTGGCGTCATCCTGTTTGCAAGGAACATAGAAGGCCCGGTTCAATTGGCCTCACTCTGCAGCAATTTGCAGGAGGTGGCGTTGAAGCACATCGGGATCCCTCTATTTTTGGCGGTCGATCAGGAGGGGGGCAGGGTCGCCCGACTAAGAGAACCGTTTACGCGGTTTCCCGGAAACAGGGCCGTGGGAGAGGATCCGGAACCGGTGGAAAAGGCAGTGGAGTTCGGCACTATTACGGCAAGGGAGATGAGCCTGGTTGGTCTGAACATGAACATGGCTCCGGTTGTAGACGTCCGCAGGGGAGAGCCGGAAAGACACTTAGACGGAAGGATATTTAGCGATGACCCTGAAAAAGTTGCCCTTCTCGGGCGTAGTGTTGTGAAGAGCCTTCAGGAAAACGGTGTGCTGGCCGTGGCCAAACATTTCCCCGGCCTGGGCAGGGCCACACGCGATCCCCATCATGACCTTCCAACCATAGTTACGGATATAGGAGAGATAGAGGCGGTCAATCTCCCGCCCTTCAAGGCGGCCATAGATCAAGGCGTCTCTGCTGTTATGACCTCCCATGCCATATACCCGGCATTGGATCCCGAATATCCAGGCACCCTTTCACATAAAATCATCACCGGACTTCTAAGGGAAAAACTGGGCTTTGAAGGGCTGATTGTCACCGATGACCTGGAAATGGGGGCCATAAAAAAGGGGTGGGGAGTGGCCGGAGGCGCTGCTGCAGCGTTTGAAGCCGGGAGCGATCTCCTCTTGATATGCGAGGATCAAGAGAATGTCCTGGAGGGGATGAAGACCTTGAGGGACCGTCTTCTCAGGGGAGAGATACCTTTGCAGAGGCTCCGTCAGTCGGTAAGAAGGATTATGGATGCAAAGGCCAGGTTCCTTGAAAAGGGGACGAAGATTTCCCTTGCAAGGGTCAAAAAGTATTTCAAGATAGACAGATAGGGCCGGTTCTGAGCACCTCCGGACAGAGACTCCTTGAGACCTTTGCAAAACGCCCCCTATTGCCCAATCTCTACGCCTGCCCCGTAGCTCCGGAAGATGGTACTGGGGTCAGGCTCAAATTTTAATCCTCGAAATATTCAATATATTCCTGTGGTTAAAATTATCGCCTTCCTTGATCTTGACCAAAATTGAGCATTTTTCAAAGGTCTCTCCTTGTCAAAACGATGAAGTCGTACATAGGGAATCGTTTAATGAGGTCTCCATCACGCTGGCCAGGGTCTTGCGCATTTCCGGTGTATAAAGCGCATCGACTCTCCCTTGAAGGTGGTTTTCGGGCACATCAACTCATGACAATGCCATTTTCTTGTGTCCTCTAAAGAAAAGCCGTGAAATCAGGTTTTCTACGCCGAATCAATCCACCAGCATGAGCGCGTAAAGGTTTTTCGGATCACCTTTTTCCTTTAATGTTTCGATAAAAAATCCGTTGTTTCGAACCGTCTGGTACACGTCAATTCCGACCGCCTCCATGGCCGGCCTGGCCCTGTCCCCGTGAAGGCAGGGCTCTCCCTTTCCCTTGGCACACTCTTTACAGAGGTGGCAGGGCCCTGCCAGGAAGAGCAGGGCCTTGTAATACCCATCCTTGAACATCTCCCCTTCCAGGTCGACAAGCATGTCGAAAAACTTCAGGACGCGGCGCCCGCCCTTTTCCTTGCTCCCCGGGATCGACTCGATGTGAAACAGGATCGCCCTCTGGTAGCAGTCGATGGCGGCCTGCGTCTGCTCCGGGGTGGGGGTGTCCGGCGGGCAGCCGTACCGTTTCCCGTATCCGCCACAGCCGTATTGGCATTTCAGCCTGACCCAGGGGGCCGTCACCACTGTGCCGGGATAAATCGGTTGCGCGTGTGTGGCATAGCTTTCCAAGGCTTTGTCGCAGTATTTGTTCAAATCCGAGAGCTGCATGTTCCCTCCCTAATAAGTCATTAGATCGTGATTATCGCCCAACCCCCTTTCAGGAGATTACGCGTGCTCGGCGTTTCCCGTTTCTGCATCAGACACCTCCAGGCTCTGGGTGGATTTGGACGATGCGATCCAAAATGGCTTGACTGAAGTGAAAGAATCTCAAAATAAGGCTCTACTGTCAAGACTATATCTAATGCAGTCCGTTGTGGTGGGCCAGGACCTTGGCGATCCTCATCAGCATTGCCAACGATTGTTAGCCACAGGCCGGCTTCTTCCAAATGAGTAGCGACATTTTGTGCAAACCTTCTTCGATCATCTTCAGAACTGAATGAGTGAAAACAGCCTCTGTCAAATACAAAACCAAAAGGAGTTCCTTCTATTTTGTTCTTAAGAAAGTCAACATGTATAAAATCGCATTCAACGGTGGCTTTAGAAGCTTTTTCTTTTGCCTTCTCTATAGCAATGTCCGAAATATCAGTACCAATAACCTGAAAGCGGTTCTGAGCAAGCCATATGGAATTGTCTCCGGTTCCACAGCCAACATCTAAGACTTTGCAACTCAGAATAGGATTTTTGGTCACGACTTCGATAAGATTGAAATCCGGCTGACCGGCGTCCCAGGGAGTGTCCCCTGATTTGTATCGTTCTCTGTAACGCTTTTCGATGGTCATCTGATTACACCTTATAGAAATGTTGTATTAAGCGATTGTACGGATCCGGATATCATGAGCTTCGTAACGTTATCCGTGCCAAAATGCTGGGCGTAGATGAAAAACAAATATGAGCCGGTTGAGATATATTGAGAATACCACATGGGTTTCAGTTCTCCAAATAGTTGGAGACGTACAAGTCCTGAGAAGCATCATTCTGCTATTGTATCCATGACGTATCTCAACCCTCGGTCCGCCCGTCTGAAAGGTGATATCACAGCTCTTCCGAGACTTGGCCTTATTCAGGCATCTGCAATCATTGTATATCCGAATTTGGTTCGTACCCAAAATACTTTTAGTGATATTTTGATTGAAGCTTAATATAGGAAACCTTCACTTTGGATTAACAATCTGAAAAGGGCACGACCACAAGATGTAGTGGTTCTCCCATTCTGGGTTCATGGGGTCAATGGCCTACAATTTCTCTGAATATCCTATCCCTTTTTCATTTTAAACCGGGTCTGAGATACGTTGGAGTTATCACAGTTTAACAAAAAGCTCACCTGCCGGAAAATAGAGATGAACTTTTTATCCTTTTGGAACTTTATCTTTCCTATTGTTTCTGCGACTTCAGTGCCATTGATTTCCCGGTTAGGTGTAGCGACTTAGTTATAAACATCTTTTTGTTTTTTTTAACACTACAAGTTTATCTAAATGACTTCTGCTTTTTTAAAATATTATTGTATTTTTTGTAATATGTAGAAAACAATTATGACTATGGAATAAAGCGTAACGGGTAACTGTTATTAATATGGAATTTCCTACAAGTGCAATTATTTTATGAAATTACTATTGCCTCAGGTCGAAAATTTTATTTACAAAGGACAACCAAATCAATTTGAAGATGAAAGTCTTCCATATTCTTCGCCCATTAAAAGATGTTCATAATCGCCATTCTTCTTAGATACGGTTAGTTGGAATTCCACCTTGCTCTGAAACAGCAAAATAATATCTGAACCTCCAAATAGAAAATATCCAAGTAGATCTCCTTTTTTGACAACTTTACCCGGTTTGATATTTTCTTCAAAATTAATCGAAGATACCTGTGACATACCGACTGGTAATACACCGACAAGGCCGTATTTATCGGTGTCGATGATCACAAGTCCGCGAGTCTGAATATTTTGCCAACCTGGACTGGCCGCGTCAAAGATATATTTGCCGCTTTTCGAATCCCAGTTTACAAGGCCTCCCACTGCATCGTCTTCCTCAATGATACAAACATCTTTGACTGTTCCGCTAACAGGAAAATGATAGCGGTGATAATCGTTAACATCAAGAAACATATGTGTAAAGGTTCCATTAGCAAAGGCATTTTTGTAGAGACATTTATTGCCAAGAAGTTCTGGAATGGACTTTAAACGAATCGACTTGACAACCACTCCGTCCTTATTAACGATATTGGAATTGCTATCTATCTTCCAAATCCCTTGAGATCTTGAATCTGCTGGAGCCGTAACGATAGCCGGATCATTGGGGAAAACAATCGGTCTCTGGTCAGGAGACTTTAGATGTCTGGAAAAGAAGTCATTGAAGCTTTTCCAATTCGATGGTTTCTCATACCAACCTTTCTGTAAGCCGAAAGAATCATCGGCAAGCACTCGTTTGTAATATTCCTCATTCCAGGAATCTTTTTGGCTCAAATAGATACCCCAGTTCCTTGTAAAAAGAATAAGCCACGAGCGATAGGGTTCATGATATTGCAGTGAATTTCGATAATATCCTTTGTCTTTCAATTCGGAAAGAGGTTGGTCATTAATGAAGTAAAAATATGTCAGTCCCTGATAAGTCTGTTCATACAGGCTTGAGTAAGGAGTGTTCTTTAAAATCGTCCAAGGCATCGCTTTTGCTGCCCAATCCAGGAATTCATAATACTCCCCAAGGGTTTGTGCCGGATTGGTTATTTTGTCTGGATTGCTTTTTTTAGCCATTTCAATTGAACGAAGAAGCATTTTTTTTAATTCCGGGCTGTGCTCCACGAAGATAATTAACTGTTCTGTAATTGGTTCGTGCTTTCCAGCTGAAGGCAGATTCTTTTCTATCTTATGCTGATTTATTTGATAATTCGACTGACAGGAAGATAACAGTAAAATCGCTGTTAAACCAATAAAAAGCTGGGATACTATCTTTGTTTTAAATGCACAGGAGAGCATTATCTTATCCTTTCCTTAGAGGTTGTCATAGGTCCATATCTCCCATCCCTCAGGGTCGATCATTATGGTGATACATTGAGAATATCTCAAATTCCCTTACATGTCAAAAACAAGAGGTATGGCTTTCAATATCGGGAAATGTGAGGGCGGATTCCGAGCCTGATTGGTGTTTTGCCAACCACAACATATAGGGGGCGGTCAATTTTCTGCTCATTCGGTCCTAGGAGAATGATTCTTGCATTAAGCACAAGTGCCTCGATAGAAGAGATTGCTTTGCATGCGAAACAATCCCAGCCTCATTTTAATGCTTTTATCTTGCCAGAAGTCACACATATCCGCAAGTTAAAAAAGCCGTGATATCCTCAATTCAGTTATATCGAGTGAACCTGGAATATTCTTATCAGAGTTTTATCCATAGTCCCGTGGAAGGAAAAGCCGAAAGATAAAGGATACACTTTGGCCTCCTTCAAAAAAAATCCATATTAACGGTGACCGCCCCGAAAACTCCCACCTCCGGGTCCACCGGAAGGTATTCCTCCTCCGGAATGAATGCCGGATCTTGCCGAAGACCCCCAACTGCTCTGGCTGCGGATCTCACCGCCCCTCCCTATCCCTTTGAAAGCGCTTAGATTGTTGCTACGATCCACACCGGGAGGGGTAAGCGTCTGGCCGCCGGGTGGTTTGTTTGCGTTTGCCTGGGGCAATGGGGAAGGGGGATCTGACCCTGGGCCACCGGGCCTCCCTCTCATTTCATCGGGTCTGTTCTGCAAGGTACCAGGCCTACCTCCTGTGATTTCACCGGCCCTGCCCTGCACAGTACCAGGCCTTGCTCCCGTGATTTCACCGGGTCTACCCTGCACAGTACCAGGCCTTCCTGTAATTTCACCGGGTTTGCCGGTTCCGGCAGCCGGCCTTCCGGCTACAGAACCGGGCCAGCCGGTGCGGCCATCGGGACCCTTGCCGAGGTTTCCCGAACTCCCGCGAAGGTCCTTTTCAAATCCGCGGAAATTCCGGCGGTTCTCGACAGCGCTGCGGTTCACCTGTGCGAACTGCTGGCGGGAGATCGGATCCCGGTAGGCAACACCCCTTCTATGGACTGGATCATGGGTCCAGTTTCCCAACTTCATGTTTCGCGTGTTGAAGTTTCTTCGGTTAATATTGATGTTTCGGTTGACGTTGACGTATATATTTCGGTTCCTCCAGTCACAGCGCCCCCAGGCATTGCCCCAGACGGGCCCTACAAAAAACCCGGGGCCAAACCAGAAGAATCCCGGAGACAGGACCACAGTGGGCCAGTAGGGATAGATGACAAAGGGCGGATAGGCCGGCCACCACCAGGGACCGTAGACCCACCAGGGGTCGTAGGCGGGAACATAGACCACCTGTGGATTGGCTGACTGGACTACAATGACTTCTTTTTCCACGATCACCTTCTGCTGCTCCGTGGTCTTTAGATTGCCCGCCTCATAGGCCTTTTGTCGAAGGTTTTGAACGGTGGCCATGACGTCCTCTTTCTGCGCCAGAAAAGCGTCTCCCAGCATGGGGGTCCAGTCCAGTTTCTCGTTCATCATGGCCAGAACCTCCGGGAAAGGCACCAGGGCCTTCACGCTGGCATCCCATGGCTGCTTGTCCAGGGCATCGTTCAGTTGGTCCTCTTGAAGGCCTTTGTTTTGCTTGACCCACCGGTCGGCCATGACCACCTCCAGAGGATAGGTTGATGCAATCAGAATCTGGATAAGAAGCGAGTCCGGGTAGAGGGCGATAGGCGCCAACATCTGGTCAAGCTGCGCTTGGGAGAACCTTTTTGAACTGGCCGTTGTCTCCTGGGCAAATACCGTTAATGGTAGCCCCACCAGCAGGACCAAAAGAAAGATCATTGTCTGCCTTAAGGATCTTGATATCTTCATGGTATTTCCTCGTTCGTTTCAAGTTTTGATTTCATTCACCTTGATCGGCTGTAAGGATGGATTCGAGCTGGTTTCTTACTTCTGTATCAAGGGCTCTTAAGTCGTTGAAAAGGTCTTTACGGGCATTTTTTCCATTTGACAACCCCTTACCAAACCAAGAAGCAGATGAGGAGTCCTGAGCCCATACCGAGAAAGCATGTTCCAATCTAGTTCAACCACTGATCTCTACATCGAATGCGGATCAAGAATGGTTACAGATTTAGATTGGCTTTTGGAGGCAGGGCCGAAAAACAGTGGGATGGACAGAAAAATCGTAACCTTTTCCGAGCAGCTTGCGATGTAGCAGGTAAACAGGGCGCCCGGGTCCGGAAGCGAATAGAATGCGGCAGCTCGCTGCATTCTCATGGTTACGGATGAAGAAGATATGATGAGGTTTTTATTGACGCGATGGAAAGGAGAAGAACGATGAAAAAACAAAAAGTTGTGGGAATAATGCTTGTGATGTTCATGGTCCTGGCAGCGGGTACGGCGACCCTGGCTCATATGTATGGCATGGGTCCGGGCCCGGGCCCTCTGCGCGCCCTGATGGAGCTCGATTTATCCGACGCGCAAAAGGCACAGATCGCTGCGATAATGGCGGCATCCAAAGCGGAGAGGAAGACCGCAAAGCAGAAACATAAAGAGGTGAGAGACATACTGGCGCCTGTGTTGAAAGCCGAGGCGTTCAATGAAGAGAGTGTCCGGGCGGCCTTCCGACAGGCATCTGCTCTGATGGAAGACATCATGGTCATAAGAGTTAGAATTGGAAACCAGATCCGGGCGGTCTTGACGGACGAGCAGCGGCAGCTCATGGAGGAGCAGCGGGAAAAGGGCATAGCGGGCATGAAAAAGCATGCAGGATTTCGCGAAACGTTGCTGAATACCTGGCTCCAGACGACATCAGAGTAATACGTTCCCAGACCGGGGAGGCTTATCGAGCCACCCGATCTGGGAACAAAAGATGGGCGATTAATGAAGAAGAACGGCGAATGAGACTGCAAGAAGACGAGAAGGTACATGGCAAGGCCTTTGGGAAATACCAAGAGACAAGCGGAGAGAACTGTTGTATATAATTAAATTTGGGCTACCTTGAGAGATAGTCAATCGCTTCCTTCACGTAATTGTTTGAAAATGATACACTTAGAGACCTTTGAAAAATGCTCAATTTTGTTCGAGTTCAAGGAAGGCGAATATTTTAACCACAGGAATACATTGAGTATTTCGAGGATTAAAATCTGAGCCTGACGCAGAAATCGGGCAAAAGGGGGCGTTTTGCAAAGGTCTCACTTATTGATAGCGTGATCCGTGATGAGACATGCAGGGCATGTTGGACGCACCCAGAGATTCAGAAATCGTACGCCGTATCCTTCAGGGAGATGTGAATGCCTTTGGGCTCCTGTTGGATCGGTACAAAGACCATGCCCTCAAGATTATCAAGAAACGCGTTCCCGCTTCGGAAGTGGAGGACATCGCTCAGGAGGCGTTTGTAAAGGCCTACCAGTCGCTGCCCGGGTTTGATCCTGAGAGTCATTTTAGAAAATGGCTCTCCACTATTACCGTCAGGACGTGCCATGATTACTGGAGAAAGGCCTATCGCACACGGGAATTGCCCATGAGCGCCCTTTCTGAAAGGCATCGGGAATGGCTGGAGTGCGTGATCTCATCAGAATCAAACGCTTCAGCGGACGGCAGGGCCCGGCAGGAGGAGGCAAAAGAGGTTCTGGCCTGGGCCTTGGATCGGTTATCACCGGAAGATCGCATGGTGGTGGAGATGGTTTACTTGGAAGGGATGACAGGAAGAGAGGCCGCTGAGCTGCTGGGATGGAGCACGGCAAACGTGAAGGTGCGCGCTTTCCGGTCGCGCAGAAGGCTGCGAAAGCTGCTTACCGGACTCCTGGAAAGAGAGGAGGGGAGATTATGAACCTCAAAAGGGAGGACCTCAAGAAAGTCCAACGGGCAGTTTCGTCCGCCTACAAAGAGGGGGAGAAGATTGAGATTGGAGATGTCTGGGAGGATCGCCTCATGGTTCGTATCCGGGGTCTGGGACCGCTGACATCCCGGCTTAGTTTCACAGCCCTCTTTGAACGCTATGCCTGGCGCTTCGCCCCGGTGGCTGCCCTGATACTCCTGATCCTCGGCGGTGTCCTCTACCAGCAGATGGACTTCCTGTCCGAGTGTGAGATGGCAAGGGTATTTGTGGAAAACCGGTTCGATGATTCACTATTTCAGGTTTTAGGTGCATCATGAAAGGGAACAGATCAAAATTGAAATTTGCCGCGAGCGTGGGCCTTGTCTTTTTTGTCGGCGTGTTAGTTGGCGCATTAGGTGGCAATATCTATTTCAAGGCCCGAATCGAGAAGATCTTTCATGGCGGGCCGCCCAGAGGGGAGAGGATCCTTGAACGGCTCACGGAAGACCTCGATCTGACACCGACCCAGTTGGAGGAGATCCGGCCCATTGTCATGGCGTTTGACAAAAAGACCTTTGATTTAAAGCGGCAATTCCTCCCGCAGATGAGGCACCTTCACGAGCAGATCACGGACCAGATCAAAACAAAGCTGGATGAAAAACAGAAAAGAAAGTTCGATAAAATCAATGAAAGATTGAAAAAGCGCTTTCGAGGGAGGCCGCCATTCCCTCCGCCCATTGAAGGCCCCCCGGAAAGGCCCCGCGGGATTAAAGACTGATGAACTCATTTTCATTAATATTTGAATCGAGATAGCACAACACGTTGATCTATCCGCCTCTACCGCTAATTTTACCTGACCATTCCCAGCTTTCTTGTGGGCAAGAAGAGGATCGAAACCAACAAGTTCCCTCAGTCCGATGTGTAGGGGCCAAGTGTCTTTATCACGATTTGATCCTGATCATTGCACCAGACCCCGTACCGGAACCCGGCCTTTACGCTCAAGCGGCTGTCACCGGTTTCCTTATAAGGTTTTTCGTCTATGACCCTCACCGGAACAGGTTGCTGGATAGGGAAGTCGGCCTGCCCCGTGAGATGCGAAGCCCATCTAACTGGGGTGGCTTTGCTCAATCGGCGCAGCCAAATCTGACCTAAATCTGAGCGCCAATTCTGGGAACCTATTTTTGCGCGAGTCCCAAGTGTTTCAGTTTTAATCCACAACATGCTTTCTATATTCGCGGTAGCGTTCCGGAAGTCGGGCAAGCTTCTTGGCGTCGGGATAACGCGACAGTTGTGTCCGGCATTTCTGAATCCGTTCTTTAAGCGGCGGATGCGTAGAAAACCACGACCCCTTTTTTGTGGATCCGGCCTCGATCTTTACCAGCGCCTTCAGCACTTCCATGAGACCTTCAGGATCGTACCCGGTCCTGTAGGCGGTCTCCATAGCACTAACATCCGCTTCAAATTCCATGTTCTGATCCAGGCCTTTGTCGAAAAGGGTGTTCTGAAGACCTCCGATCATATCCTCAAACTCTTTACCTTTTTCCCCTTTCATGTTGGCAGAGGTGATCTTTCCTACACCCTGAAAAAAACGTGCCCTCTGTATGGATTGCAGGGCATGCTTGTGTCCCACATGGGCCACTTCGTGGGCGAGAATCCCTGCCAGCTGGCCTTCGCTCTGGATGGTCCTCAGAAGACCGGAACTGACGAAAATAATGCCGCCCGGGCAGCTAAAGGCGTTTTGAAGCGGGCTTTCAATGACGACAAAGTTATAGGGGATCCCGGGACGAAGGGAATTTCGCGCTACTGCGTTCCCCACCAGGTTGACATATTCTTGCACTTTCCTGTCTTTCACCGGCATGCCGTACCGCCGAAACCCCTCCAGGGCCAGGCTTTCCCCAATGGTCCTTTCGGATGGATAATCGATTTCCGTGGCAGATCCCAGGATGGACCCGACCCCCTGCAGGATCTTGCTCTCCTTTGACTTGGGATCCATCAACTTGTCGAGCAGGCCCGCGAGTTGCACATGCGGTCTGTCATCGACCTTTGCACGCGAAGTCGCCTCTGCAGACAGAACGGTTTCAGAAAAACATAAAACCAGCCCAAGGCTATATGCAAGGCTGCACACCATCCAGAACCCATGTAAACCTCTTCTCATGGCTCCTCCCCCATTCAATAATACCCGAACGCAGAAAACATCAGGGAAACCTCAGCTTGTTATGGCGCATATTCTCCGATCTTGCCCGCCCTTAGAAATACCCCTAACTGTTCGTCTGTCACCCTGATTGCCAGCACCTGATCCAGGGCTTGCTTATAGGCCTCGGGTGTTTTCTTATTTTTGGTGTACTGTTCGGTTTCTTTGGAAAGCCCTCGTATGCTTCGGGATGTCTGGGCCTCGTCCGCGCTGATATTGCTCCCCCCAAGCCCCGAAAGAAGGTTCCCGGTGTCCCCGGTTTCCTTCTCTGGAGCCGTATCTGAAAGTTTGCCCCGGTAGATCCACCCCTCGCCCCCGGAAGCCGTTCGAACCCGGTACCAGCGGCTTTCCGATTCCAAAACGGTCACCCTGGTACCCATGGGGACCGCTGCAAGGGTCTCGGACGATGCCGAGTGATCCGCCTTGAGTTTGGCCCCTTCGGATGCGACCCACAGGGCGTCAGCGGCGTGGGCGGCAAAACCGAAAAGGCTGAGAAAGGCTGCCAACACCATGACAAGAATTTTTCTTTTCATCTTCTTCCACCTCATTGTTTTTTCATTCTAACCCATATCTCCGCATTTTTCAAACCCAAAGCATGACGGCTTCGCAAAAAGTCCATCTACGGCGTTGCGCTTCATTTTTAGTCACTGCGACCTACTGATAAGTAGGCCTCATTCCCAAAAATTCGCGCGCCTTGTATCTGGCGCTTTTTGCAAAACCGTCCAAAATTTGACTTTTTACGAGGTCATCAATCATGGGACACAGGCCGAAATCTGCAATCTTATTGATAGTCTCCCACCAGCACGAAAGCCCCCCAGTAGCCAGGATGGGGGTAGCGGGTCTTGACGTGGAGCATGGCGCGTCTAAGACTATCGGCCAATGGTTTGGCCTTGTATTCTCTGTAAAACTGTTTCACCAAAATGGCTGTGGAGATATCGCTCACCCGCCAGAGGCTCGATATGATGGCGTGGGTGCCTGCATAGAGAAAGGCCCTGTTCATTCCGATCACATCGTCCCCGCCGGTGATCTTTCCAAGTCCGGTCTGGCACGCACTCAACACCACTAATCCGGCCTTGATGTCCAGGCCAAACACCTCGGACGCCTGCAGATCGCCGTCGTCCGTGTCGTCCCTGGCCAGCTTCACGGCGGAAAAAAGCGGGTTGATGGGATCGAATTCGCCATGAGAGGCAAGATGGATGATGCCGAATTTCGAGATATTTCGCACGACCCACCCTTCGGTGGCCTTTTCTCCGGTCAACACGGTGGTTTCCGGAAAGTTCCATCCGATGGATGAGACCTCTTTTTCTGCAAAAGGGAGGTCCAGACCAGGGTTCTTCAGATCGGGATTGCCAACGGCCAGGACCCTGAGGTTTTTCTCTTTCTGCCGTCTTTGATGCGTATAACGGAGAACGCTGGCACTGGGGAGAGAAAAGAGGGAAAAGGAATCCACAAGGTGGTCTTTCCCATTAAAGAGGGTGGCAAAAGATAGGTGGTGAAGCGTATCATGGGGAATGATCCCAAGCACCTTGACACCTTCCAACCTGGCACCTGAACGGGAGACAAGCCATTCGTACAGTTGCCTGGACTGGGATTCCTGGGGCTCCAGGTTCTGGAGTGCTCTACGGTAGTCCAGAATGGTTTCCCGAAGGGTTTTACGGCCCAGCGGCGTGCGAAAGAGATCCACGTTTTCTCGGGTGATGAGCCAGCAGAGGATTTGGTCAGGGACCACGTAATAGGCCAGCATGGCCACCCCGGGTTCAAGAAGTTCCTGGACTTGAGGGAGGGTCAGGGGGTTGACCGACAGGATGGAGCCCAGTTCGGGGTTCTTCATCTGGATCTCCAGCATGAGATCGCGGTATTCGTCGTTTGCCCGTTTTACCTCCCGCTCATAGACAGCACGTTCTTCCTTCTCACGGGCCTGAGCAAGGAGGATCTCCCCCTCAGAGATCCTTGCCCTCAGGGTTTTCTCCTTGTCATAAAGCTCCTGATTCACCACACCGTACAGGCTGAGGCGCTGGTTTCCCAGTAGATCAATCAGATTCCTGGCCCTGGAACGTTCCGCCACATAAAAGGCTTCCGACGTCTTTCCCATGTCCACCAGGAGGCTCACCAGGGCCTCATAGACGTCCATCTTGTTTGAGATGAATCCATCCCTGAGCTGGTCCAGCTTGATGTCGGCCCTCATGGATTCAATGACCTCCACGGCCTGGGAGAGAAGTTCCCCGGCCTTTTCCCGATCTCCTTGCTTCAGTCTCAATTGAGCGAGCCCGTAGAGAGACCGCCACTCGGTTTCACGAAGGGCCATGGCGCGGGAGAGATCAAGGGCCTGTTTGAAAACGTCATTGGCTTCGGGAAACCGGCCCAGTGCGGCCAGGGCCTCGCCGTATCCGGCCAGGATCTTGGCCTGGTTGATCCTGTTGCCGATCTGGGCGGCCGTGGTCAGTGCTTCCTGAAAGAGCGGCAGGGCTTGTTCTGCCTTGCCCATGTGCAGGTAGGTCAGGGCCTGATTTTTCAGGTCGTAGGCAATGGCCCACCGGGAGTTGATCTCCCTGTCGATACGCAACGCTTCATCAAGGGCCTTCAGGGCCTTTTCATATTGGCCCATGTCGCGGTAGACCAGCCCCATGTTGTTCAAGGTGGTGGCCCTTTCGTCTTTGCGGGCCTTCAGGGTTTTTGCCTGGTCCAGCGCCTCCTCCAACTGGCGCAAGGCCCGAGGGTGGTCCCCCAGAGTCCACCAGATGAGGCCGGATGTGTTCAGGGCATTGACCTGTTCAAGGGCCCACTGGTTTTCCCGGGCCTTTTGGTAGACGTCTCTCTGGTGTTTGAAGGCATCCTGATATCGGGCCTGAAACCAGTCATTATTGGCCTGCTCCATGGTAATATTTGCCCTGAGCCGCTGGTTTTTTTCACCCATTCCCGAAAGGGCCAAGGCCTTCTTATACTGCTCGCCGGCTTCCTTGAAATTCCCGAGGAGGCGGTTGCATCGTCCTGTATCCAAAAGGGCCTGGGCCATGTTTTCTTTTTCTGCGAGCGTTTCATAAAGTTTATAGGCCTCCATGTAATGCTGCTTGGCCTTGGCATATTGGCTCAACCGAAGATCGTAAATGCGCCCCATGCGCATATGCTGGTGAGCCAGGAGTTCCTGTTTGTTCAGGGTTTTGCTGAGGGCGGCTGCTGACTGGAATTGGGCCAGGGCACGGTCATAATCGGTTGCGTTTTCCAGCACCACGCCCAGATCGTTCAGGGCTTCCACCTGCCGGGCGCCCAATTCCAGACTGGCCATGATCTCGGCCCCTTCTTCCAGGGCGGCTATGGCCCGATCGTATCTTTCCATGCGGGCCTGAACCAGGCCCAGACTGATCAGGGCTTCGGCATATTCCTTCGAATCCGGCTTTTTCTTGGCGAGCCGTTCCACTAAGGCCCTGGCATGATGTTGGGCCTCTTCATAGCGGCCAGCGGCATAGGCGCTTTCCCGGGCATACTGCTCGAGCTGCGGCAGGTAGCGCTCGAACTCCTGGACCTGGTCCGCCACCGTCAGGGCCTTTTGAAAGAAGATGAGGGCATGGAGAGGTTCCTGGTTCTTATAGGCTTTTGCCCCTTCTGTCACGTAACTCTTGAACCGCTTCTTGGCCAGGGACAAGGCTTCATCCGTGGTCATGCCCCGGGCACCAAATCCGATCCATTCTTCTCTGCCTCCCTGTTGCGAGCCTGCCGTAAGAAGGGCTTCGTGGGAAGGGGAGGCCGCATAGGCTCGAAAAAAGGGTTCCACAAAGGTGGAACGGGTCAGGGGCTGGCGCGGAAGCATCAGGGTGGGAACCCCCATCAGGGAAAAGAGGTGGGCCAGAGGGTAGGCGTCCTCTACGGAGGCCCCGGGCAAAAGTGCCAGGGACGCGTCGGATACCTCATCAAACAGGCTGGTCAGCGGCACGCTTCGTCCCTGATCCAGACCCATGGCCGGGTACTGGAAAGGCACCTGGCCGGGTCTGGTGGGCACGGAGCTTGCCATGTAGACCGGCCCTCCCAGCAGAAGACCCTGAATCCCCGGCAAGGCCTCTAAGAGATCCGCCTGATGGATGGAGGAAGGGAGCGATACCACTTCAAAGGCCGAGGGAAGCGAGTATTCGGCGGATACCGCAAGGGTCTTTTTTTTGAAGGGCTTTTGGTTTCGTATGGATCGTACCAGGTGCGTGGCGCTCAGGGCCAGTGGCGGGGTAACAGGGAAAGGCAGAGACGATGGATCTTCAAAGATAAGTATGGCCGGGCCATGTTTCATTATCGGCAAAGGGGCCTCTTTCTCAAGGCTCCGAACGGTAATTTCCTCTGGGGTCACCATAAAGGCCTGCCATGCCTGCCCCGGGTCTCTGCTCCTGAAGAGCCGGATAGCGGTGCTTCCCCCGGGAAGGCTTTCCATCAGGTCAATGGCCTCCACCGGGTCAGGGGCGAAAATCGCAGAAATGCCCGGGTTGTCCTCTTTAGCCGCCCGGGCCCTCATTTTCTTCCACATGCTCCGGTACGACCTTAGCAGTTCACTGTATTGTTGTTTCAAGGCATCGGCTTCGGCCCCAGCGCCCGTCTCCACGGCTTTATCGCCCAACTGCCGGGCCTTCAGAGCCAATCCCAACATCATCAGCACCTGATGCTGACCGGCTTTGGATTTGGTCAGGCGGGCAGACACAGGGATCTGCGCACCATCGTCTCCCATGGCAGATTGTAAGAGATGCAGCTCCTGATCGATTCGTCGAAGAAGGTGAGGTCTTTCCGTCTTGTCCGCGGACTTCAGGTCGCCTCTTAGTTGCTCTAATATCAGAAGCCTGGGAAGGACCCGAAGCAGCCACTGTTGTTCAGGCGGCGAAAGCCCTCCAAGAGCCAACGGAGTCAACCGTTGAAAACGCTCCATTTCCGATATCCGCTCGAGGAGGTTGAATGCGTCCTCTGTCTTGCCTTTAGCAATCAAATCAGACACCAGGGGGGCAAAGGCATCCAGAATTTCATTAGCTCCGCATCCAGCCTCCAGAAGGGGAACCGACTCCAGAACGGGAAGGGCATCCTTCAGATTGCCCAGACCTGTCAGGGCACGCCACTCGTACTGCGGGAGCAACCCTTTTCTTGAGATTTCAAGGGCCTTTTCCAAATGGGACTTCGCTGTTTCCGGCTCTTTGAGACGACCGGCCACCGAGGCCATGTTGAGGTGAAGGGCCGCTTCAAGGCCCAGGGCCTTTCTTCCTTTTGGGCCTTTATGTTTTTGGAGTGATTTGAGACCCGAGAAAAAATGGGCCCCGGCCGCTTCCACTCCGTCCATCTCTTGAACTGCCGCTTCCAAATAACCCTGTCCCTGCTCCGGTTTGTTTTTCAGGATGAGCACGCCCATTGTATTGTGATAGGAAGGGACCAGTAGAGGGTCCAGAACGTCCGAGAACCTCTCCAGCAGGCGCGTGGCCTCCCGGTCCAGGGCCAGCAGGTGTGCCCGATCTTTTCCGAAATCAGGGTCACGGGCCGGGATCCGGGACAGGGTCCAGGCCATGTTCTCCACGTTCAATGCGGCACTCACCGGATTTTTGAGACGTAAGGAGAGCCGGGCAGACCGCAGAAAGCCCTGAAATGCCTTTTTCAGGTCCCTTCGGGCGTACTTCAGATGGCCGTCCCGGTGGGAGAGAAGGGCCACCCCGTAAAGGTCCTCATCCGGGATGGTCCTGCCTGACGGGTATGGGCCTATTTGCCGTTCAATGGCCTTTTGGGCCTTTTCCAGGTCCCCTAACTCGGTCTCGATGCGGGAGATAAACGCCTGGGCCAACCGCTTTTCCTGTTCCGGGGAGAAGCCGTACATGGCCTGGGATGAAGCCGTTTTATCCAGAGACAGATCCAGAGAAACGTCTAAAATTGCCTGGGCCGGTCTGTCCGATGGGCCCTTACTTGCTTTCGATGTGGCCACGCCATATCGGTCTACCAGGGGCCCCACCGCCTGAAACCCCTTTGTCGCTGTTTCGAGCATCTTTGTCCGGGCCGCCCCGGACAGGACGCCGGCCTCCATGTAGGCATTGTATGCCGTTGAGCGCCGGTTGGCCGCCAGGTTTTGAAACCGCCCCAGTTTCTGGTTCAGTTGAAAGGCCCGCTCAAATGCAGCCCCGGCCTGGGTCCACTGACCGGCCTCCTGATAGGCCAGCCCCAGCCGGTCAAGCATCTCCGCCTTCAACTGGACCATCTCTTCGGGGAACTTGAGCGCCTCTCTGGCCCTGGTAAGCATGAACCCCAGGGTTTGATCGGTTTCTTCCTTCTTTTCAACCACCAATGGACCGATTTCTCCAAGGACCTTTTCCTGGTCGGCTATGATCGATTCCATGGCCGTTTTGTAGACGGCCCATTGGGGATCGGGCGGGGGGCCGAAGGTCCGGCCGGTGGAATCAAAAAGCCTTCGATTGATGCCGCTCTGGCGCTGGACCAGGGCCTCCGCCTTTTTGGCTGCATCGGGTCGCTTCAGGGCCGGTGTCAGAATCCGGTCAAAAATGGTTGTGTTGATTTTCCCCAGGATCTCTGAGGCACGTTTCTGATCGATCCGCTTTTCGATGAGCGCGAGGGCCCTGGAATAGGCCTCGACAGGCCGGTCGGGGTCCCGAACCTGGAAGGCGGCGGCGCCCAGACGGCGGAAAAAAAGGATCTCCGTATCTTCGTGATCAAATGGTGTGTTCGATTCAAGACGTTCCAAATAGCTCTCAAGGGCCTTTGAATACTGGCCAAGCAGGAACGAGATGTTTCCGAGGTTGAGGGCCAGGTCGGCGGTGTTTTCTGGGTCCAACTCCGCGTTGTTCAGAAAATAGGCCTTCTGATAGCATTCAAGGGCCTTTTCCAGATACCCGGGTTGGTGATACACCGTCTCCATCACTTCAAAGATGTACCCCAGGGTCTGGTGAAAATAGGCCACCTGCCCCTGCCGTTGAATGGCCTTTTGAATAAGGGAACGGGCCTCATTGAGGGGATCCTTCCCCTCCAGGTATGTTAAGCAGAGCCCTGTGGTGTAGAGGTTTACAGGATCATTCGGGGCCTTTTCCAACTGTTTTCGGTAGAGGGTCAGGGTGGGCTCCATCTGCTTCCTGGCAGCCGCGCAGCGGATATACCCGCGGTGGGCCTGTACTCGGGTGCGGTCCTCGCGGATCAGGTCTGCATAGAGGTTCTGTGCCGCGGGCACCTCGCCCAGGTGGTACAGGAAATCCGCGGCAGCAAGGGATTTCTGAATGTATGCGGCGCGAGTGAGGCGGTACAGATGGTCTTCATAGGGCTGCATGGCCATTCCGGCTTCATAAAGATCCAGGGCCTCCCGGAACAGCTCTTCCCGGTAGAGGATCTCTGCCAGGGCCAGCCGTGCTGCCGCGGCCTGTGTGGAAATCTCTCCGGCAGTCTGGCCGGCGGCCTGGGAATATTGATTCACCACCTGCCGGTACCAGGACTTGGCCTGTTTCCACTCCCCTGCTTCATAAGAGATGTCGCCCATGCGGTTGAGGGCGCCCATGGCCAATTTGGGAACCGCGTTCTTGTAGGTCTGGGCCAGCCGGGCCAGCGCCTGGATCTTGTCTTCCCCAGTTTCCCTGTTCGGCTCCGACAGGGTCTTGTCGATGATCTGTTCCACGGAACGATCGGCCCATTCCGTATTGGGAAAGCCCTTGATGATTTTCAGGTAGGCCGGGACCACCTCGCCGGCCCTGCCGATCCGGCTGTTCAACCGGGCCTTGACGAACATGGCCTCTGCCAGTAATGACGCGGGGATTCCGGGTGTTTCCGCCACTCTGTCCAGCAACTGGATGGCCTTGAGGAGGGATTGGGGATCTCGGCCCAGGTCTGTTAGCAACCGGGCCTGTTCCATGAGACTGCGGGCCCTGATGATCGTCAGGCCGGCATAATCCACGTCTGTGCCGGGGAGGATGTCGGCCTTTGCCAGCGTTGCGATGCGGGTGAGGGCCTCATCTAAGATATCTCTGCGCTTGAGGTCCGTGGGGGCTTCCTTCCACCGGGTCCTGGTGAGTATCCCTTCGAGGCGGATGCGGGCAAGGGAGGCCTCGGGAAAAGTGTTTTCAAAGGTTTGCACTACCTGTGCATAGGCCTGGCCCGCCTGCTCCGTCCGGCCCATCCGTTCGTACAAACGCCCGATCCGGTACGCTGCTTTTCCCCCGTAAGACCCTTCCCCGGAAAAACCCTCCAGGACCTTATAAAAGGCCAGGATGGTCAGGCTGTCGTCTCTTGGAACGTGAGAGTTCAGTGTCTCTGCCAGATCCATCTGTTTCCTGGCATCCTGCATCGGAGGGATCTGCCCTCCAGGGGGCAGGGACCACAGGTTGCTGGTGCGTTTCAGAGTGGAAAGAAATGAGAGCCCTGCAGGGGTGATAATGGGCTGGTAGGCGGAGAAGGTCTCCGAGGTGAGGGGGTAAATGAGAGGGCCTGGACCGGCGGCAGGGACGCGGCAGATCACGGCGTTGTCATCTAATGTGACCTTTCCGTCCCGGTTTGTGTCTACCCCAAACCGTGAAAAATAAAGGGTGTGACCGTCCCCGGACCAGCAGGGATAGAGATCCCGGGCAGGTCCCCGGGTAACAGGATCCACGCGCCCGGTTTTCAGATCCATCACGAAGATATCTCCCCCGGGATCAGCTCGCACAGAGACAAAGGCACACCTCTGGCCGTCCGGGGAGATCGCCGGAAAAGCCGCGTCACCACCGGTTTCAAGGGGCCGTGGACGGGGGAGGTCCTGGCGCAGATCGAGGGTCGCCAGTTGCCGCAGGGTTTCGCCGGGACGGGACCGATGAAAATAGAGGATGTTACCGTCAGGAGAAAAACAGGGGGCGCCGTCTTCGGTCTCTCTCCCGGTAAGCCGCTTGGGAGACGCCTTTTCTGCATCCGGCGTCATAAAATAGATATCCCCTTTGGCATCATAGCCTGTGGCCACAAAGGCGATCCGGCGGCCATCGCGAGAAAGGGCAGGGGCTGAAATTTTGCCCGGCCCTTCAACCACTTTTTTGGGGAGATCCATCCTGGATGGGTCCAGGGCCCTGAGCCACAAAGAAGAAGGCCCGCGGCTTTCCATGGTGTAAACCAGCCTGCCGCCGTCACCGGATATGGCCGCATAAATTACCGGATCTGCTTCAAAGGTGATCTGAACCGGCCTGTTCACTGGCAGAGGCCTTGGGGGCCGTTTGTTCCCCTTCCTGGAGAAAAGCCCGGAATCGGGGGCCTTAGCAGGGGGCGTGTCTTCTAACAAAGGCCTGGTGAACCCGGGCATGGCACAGGCAAGGAGAGCAAAGGTTAGCATGAAAAGGAGGATCTGGGTTTTTACGGTTTTACCGTCCACGATCCGTCCTCCTTTTGGACCTTTTCGCCGGGCAGGGCGTTTTCCCTGTTGAGCCTGGCAAGCACCCGGTGAATCTCAGGAAGGTCTTTTTCGGTGAGATCGGCGTTTGTCTCCACTACCCGCATCATGACGACCTTCCTGGCCCCGTTGACCTGCTGCACCACCGAGTCAAATTCCCCCTGTTGATACCGGGCGGCAAAGGGCTGGAGATCGTCCGGGACTTTTTCCTTATTCATGGGAAAAGGGGTAAGGAACCCCTTGTTGTTCTCACCAGCCCAACCCAGGCGTTTAAAGGCATCCACGTCATCCTGGTGAAAGGCAAGGGTCTCGATGGCATCAACGGCATTCTGGTATTCACGGCTTTTTCTGGGAGGTGTCTTGATCTTCCCGGAAGGGTCCACGCCCCTCACCGAAGCCACTAACAGCACGTCCTGGGAAAGGGCATTGTATGAGCCAAGGACCTGATTTTCGAGGGCGGTACGCTCGCTCACCACATTGACTTCAACCTTGGCGAGGGTACATCCGGCCATGACCATCAGGATGAGCGTCAGGAAGCAGACTTTTTTCATGATCGTTCCTCCACAAAGCGGATCGTTGAGCCTGGTTCTATTAATATAGTGTCGGCGGATAGGGCTTTCAAGATTTCCTTCAGGGGACCCAGCCGGTGCAGGATTTTCCCCAGTTCTCTGTGAATGGGGAGATTTGCTATATTCAACCGTTCAATGGGCGGCAACCCGATGCTCATGCCGCCTACGTCCACCTCTCCGGTCAGGGACAGTGTCCCGTATCGAATGTCCACGGTCACCCATCTGGGCGTTCCTTTTCTGAGCAGGGCCCGCTGTTTGACCATGGCTTCATTGCTTTCATAGGGGTCCATGGCGTAAAGGAGCCTTTCCATGGCCCTGGATCCGATGTGCGTCAACCGGATGGTTGCATTCAGGTTGTTGGTTACCACAAGGGAATCCTCGGAAATGGGCGATTGAAGCGACATCTGGCCGGACATCTGCGTATCTTCAGCCTGGCCTTCTCCCGGCTTCTTTTCTGAAGGGAGTCCCCCGGCCAAAAGCTGTCGCGCATCCAGGCCTGAAAACGCCCCGCTCATCTGGAGCAGATAGAGATCGCCCTGCCGGGAAATGCGAAGATCGCCCAGCAGGGTTCCTCCGAGGATGTCGCACTGGAAATAATCAATGGCGGGCAAAGACCCGGCCAGCCGCAGTTGCATCTCATAGTTGGTTATCTCGATGGGAAAAGGGCCGGTCTGCAGGCGGGCCCAGTGAAAAGATAGGGAAGGCGTCCGGTTGAGCCGGCCGCGAAGGTCTTCCATCAGCCTTTTTGTCAGGGTAGTGCTGGTTCCGGAACCTGGGGGGCCTCCCTTTGGCCTGAGCACCTGCAGCGAAAGGGGCCTCGATCCCGACTTGGGCATCCCCTTTTCTTTTTCATCGAATCGGATACGGTAGGCCTTGCCGATCCTGATATCGCTTTTCAGACCCCTGATCTCGGTTCCTTTGTCCGTGGCCACATCCATGCCGGTACTCTTCAAAGAGGTTTGGACCGAAACCGCCTCTCCGCCCGCCAATGTGATCTCCAGCCCGGCCTTCAAGGGGCCTTTCAGGGAAATTCCCCGCGTAAATTTAGATTTGGCAAACTGGGGGTCAAGGTTGACCTCGAGCCCTCCGGACACCGATCCCTCCAGATGCTTCAGGATCTCCTGCAACCCCGGTTCAACATCCCCTTTAAGCAGCCGGTTTAGCTTGTTCAAAGAAAGACGCAGGGTTTGATCCATCTGCAAGGGCTCCACATGCATGGACTCCGTGACCTCAACAGTGGTGAGATCCTGCTGTTTTGCCGTCAGGGACAGGGTAACGCCGAGGGGTGGGTTCTGTTTGCCCAGAGAGGGGAGCTCCGAGATCTCCTGGAATGTCAATTTTCCCCCAAGGGCCAGGGAGTCCAATCCCTTTGAGGTCTGTACGGTCAAGGGGGTTAGCGAGTTGATGCCGCGGGCAGAAAAGGCGGCCCCCTGTTTCAGGGGGAGATCGATGGCCACATCCTTTAACCGGACCTCAAGATCCATTTTCTTCATGAAGTCCACGGCCCTGATCTTTTGAACAAGGGGGAGCTTCTTGTCTGAGAGCTTTTGCAGCTCCCCGGTTGTTGGCAGACGGCCCAGGTAGCGCCAATTCGCCTCTACTCTTCCTGAAAACCGACCATCGGGTTTTCGATGGGCGGGGATCAGGGCTGTGGCCTGCTCAAGATCCAGCCCCAGATGCCCTTCCATCCTGAGATCCTTTTTTCCAAGGGCCGATGCAACCCCTTTGATTTTAAGATCCACGAGGTCCCCGGAATGGACACCGGCCTCGACCGCTCCCACGTCCACCATGAGGGGGTTCGTGTTCATGAGATTCAGGTCGTTTACCCGGGCCTCAAGGTTTATGCCATCTCTTAAGGGCCGTTTTGAAACCGAATCCAACTGCAAGGAGGGCGCCGAAACCGAGGCCCGGGCGGAAATCACCCGTGCCCCGGGACTGGCTGGCAGGTGGATGCTGGCGTCGAGAGCATGGGTGACCTGTGGCGCTTTTGCCGTCGAGGAGATGTCAACCCCTTCAAAACGGCCTGTTTCCTGAAGGGAGATCTTGCCTGCTATCCCGAGAAGGGCCTTGTCGGAGCGGGCAAGATCCGTTGCTGTCATCTGGACGGAAGCGAGCTTCAGCCCATCGAATCTCACGGATCGGGTCCCGGACAGGTGGACTTTTTTCATCTCTATATCGGCTCTTATATTCAACTCTGTGGGGAATCGGTCGTTGAGACGGACCTTTGCATTAGGTACCCGGATCGACAGGTTTTCCAGAGACACGGTGTTTTTTGAAAACGCGATGGCCAGCCCCGGGATATGCAGACTAAAGCCTTTCAAGTCCATACCCGCCGGACCGGAGGGAAAGGTTCCGCTCAGGTGGACTTCCCGGGTCTTCACTCCTTGAAACCCGGTTTTCTGGTGCCGGGAAAACCGAATGCCCGCCGGGATAAATTCACCTGTCAGACCCTGCACCTCTCCCAGATCCACTGAAACGTCATTTATGGTCAGATCCGTTTCCAGACCGGATGTGTCCGCTGCCTTGACGCGGCCGTGCCAGGTTAGGTGCGTCTTTTCCTGAAGCCGGATCTCTCCTCTGGTGACATCCAAAAGCCGCTCAGACGGTTTCGCGCGACCGGTTTGCGACACCCTCACGGAAAAAGGCCCCAGCCGTTTTTCCTTGAGGGGGCCGCCCATGACCGTCAGTTCCTCGCCCTTAAAGGAGAAGTCAAAAGAGATGCTCTCATCTGTGTTCAGCGTGGCCTTCGTGGCCAATTCGGCGCGGCCGGAAAGCGTGGGAAAGGAAGGCGGAAAAAGGGCCTTGACCGTATCTGTGAGGGGAGCAAGATCAAGGGCTGCCTTCGCCTCCACGCCCATTTTAGAGAGCCCCCCTTTCACGTTCAGTCGAAGGCCGGGGAGGGCGCCCTCGATCTGGACCGATGCGGTTTTGAGGTTGAGGGCGGGGGTGGCATCCATTAGGTCCTGCAGGTGAAGGGAAAGCTCGAGCGGCGGAAGGGCCTTTCCGTCCATCTCCTGCCTGGAAGACAGGTTTAAGGTGATCGGTTTACGGATAAGGGAGGGGGTATCCAGTTGAAGGGTGATATCATGGATTTTCAGGGAGCGACGTTGGACCCGGTCATTTACCTCGATGGCGCCGTTCTCCAATCTGAAACGGACCTGAATGTCGCCTAACAAAGCGAGGGTCATTCTGAGCCAGTCTCCCTTTTGGGAAGGATCGGCGGGGGCTGCAGGCCCCTGGTCGGATGTGAGCTGCGAGAGCCACGCCTTCAGGTTGGTGCGGCCGTCCGCACCGCGAATCAGGTGGGCCTCAATGCCTTTTAGTTGAAAATCAAGCGAAAGGCGGCGATGGGTTCGTCGCTGAAGATCGAAGGTAAGAACGATGTCGTCAACCGAAATCAAGGGGCCCCTAAAAAAGGAAGGGTCATCCTCGATCCGGAGGCCTTCAGCTCGAATGCCCCCGTGCCAGGTCCATTGAAGGTCCTTGAGGGTTACGGGTCTGTGAAGTACTTTTGACGCATGGGTCTCGATCTGATGTTTGAACCATTGGGTGGAGACGATTTTCGGTGTAAAGAAAAGACCTGTGGCCGCCAGTATAACAACGAGAAGGACACTAACTATGAACCAGAGCAGCCATTTTATGACGTGGCGGAACATGAGAACAATACCTCGAATTTCCAATTTCGTAATAGTTCAGCCACTAAGGCACCAAGACACCAAGATTATAATATAATTCTCTTGATACCGTTTTTAACAAGAGGCACGTTAA